>Ga0123519_10002709_pt1 | contig 29719 bp, 26 predicted proteins | sample YelNatPaOPRAMG02_FD_87396 | JGI IMG/M metagenome (GOLD analysis project Ga0123519, IMG submission 87396) | Hot spring microbial communities from Yellowstone National Park - Yellowstone National Park OP-RAMG-02 (version 2) | ecosystem: Environmental > Aquatic > Thermal springs > Hot (42-90C) ... | reverse complement strand
GATGGCCACGAGTGGCCTAGTATTCATCACGTAGTGCCTGAGAAGGTCCATGCCAAATGTGATAGGTAACCCAAATCCCACTGCTTGCAGAGGCATAGGCAGAAGCTGTAACGGAATGAACATGCCCCTACATATATACAGTTCCTTCGAGGAATCGCATATGTTTTCTGAAAAAGCGCAAGATACGTTGCTGGTATGCCAAGGGAGTTGCAGACTTACATAGATAGATTAGATTGGCCTACATACGAGTGTATCCAAAATTATCGCAATGGCCCAATGTATTGAAAAGGTTGCTTGGCGACTGAATCTTGGGTCCAAATAAAATGTCCTTCGACATATATTTAAACAAGCGTCACCTTTGGGCCGATCCAGATGCGCATGAAAATTCTATCGATAGGTTGTGGGTATATAGGATCTGTGTTGGTAAGACACCTTTCTGAACGTTTTACATCTGCTGAGATAACCGTCTCCGATATGGATAAAAATTCTATAGAAAAAGCAGCCTCCTTCATCGAAAGAAACGATGTTTGTTTTCTTCAACTGAACTTTTATGACCACGATAAGCTTGTTGAAATAGCAAAGGATTTTGACATCATGGTAGGGCTGACTCCTGGAAGACTCGGTTATGAGACACTGAAGGCTGCGATTGAAGCTCGCGTGGACATGGTCGACCTTTCATATATGGCAGAAGATCCATTAACCTTGAATGAAGATGCCTTGAAAGCGGGCATAACGATCGTGCCAGACTGTGGTGTTGCTCCCGGACTGAGTAACTTACTTGTCGGAAGAGCTGCCAGCATTCTCGATAGTGTAAAGGATGTGGTCATACTTGTGGGGGGTCTTCCACAAGAGGCCGTACCTCCCTTAGATTACAAAGTAACATGGTGCATTGAGGACTTGATAGAGGAATATGTTAGAAAAGCCAAGATAGTTAAATGCGGTAAAACGGTCGAGGTAGAGGCTCTTGAGGGCCTGGAAGAGGTCGAATTTCCTGGATTAGGCAAACTAGAGGCGTTCTATACCGATGGGGTGAGAAGCCTTCACCATACTATCAGGGCGGTGAACATGTGGGAGAAAACGATGAGATATCCAGGGCATGCTGAAAAGATAAGGATGTTAAGAAACCTGGGCTTCTTCGACGAGAAACCTATTGACGGGATAGTTCCACGTCTCATAACTAGCAAACTGTTTGAGCGCAAGTTGGTCCATCCTGATGTTAAGGACCTTGTTGCTATGAAGGTTTTCGTGAGCGGCCTCAGAGGAGGGACTGAGACTAGTCATACATATTTCCTTTTGGATCGTTACGACGAGAAGAGGAGAATAACGGCGATGGGGAGAACGACGGCATATATGGCTTCAGCAGTTATTGAGTTGATTGCAGGCTGTCTTGTTGAGGAGAAAGGCATAATCACACCAGAAAAGCTTGGAATGAATGATAGAACATATAGAGAAATTATTTCGAGACTTGAGAGAGAAGGAATTTCTATACAGGAAGCTTAGCGTTGCTTCAATCTTCTACTTTTGAGTACTGTGGCCTATCGCCATGCGCGGCCTTTTGGACCAAAGGCGGTTTTCCTTGGAGAATCAGTTTGTAAGCTTCCCGATGTCTTTGGTGATACTGGAATGTGGACTCAAAGCCCAGTTCCTTCTGGAGTTGGCCCGTTGTTATAGTATCGTCGATCGGTTCAACCAAAAAGTGCCCTTCGTCCAAATGGGACCTTACTTCGACTCTGCCCGGGTAGGACTTCATGATCATATCTGGAATGCTGTAATTAAAATCATAGTGGGACACTACAAAATCTAGGTTGATGTCGTGGCATATGACGTTCATGTGCTGATCTGTTTCTGCCAACACAACCCCACAAGGATCTATGATTTTGGATTTGTCGGAACGAACCGAGGACACGACATAATAGTGGTGCAAGTATGCATAGACCTGTAGAGGGAAACCACCATTATAGGCCGAGGACCAGAAGACCATTTTGGCTCCTCTTTTGGAAAGCTCTTCCCAACTCTCCGGGAAACCTATGTCAAAACAGATCTGGATTCCAACGCGGCCAAAATCTAGGTCGAAAACCGGGATGCTGCTTCCTGGCATGACGCCATCCTCAAAAACTGTGTAGTCGCTCGCAGTTGTGACTGGGTGCACTTTGTCGTATATGCCCAAGATGTCTCCCGATCTATCTATGACGATGGCGGAATTCCATATCTTTGAGTCTCGTTTCGTGTTTATGGGGCAGATTACGTAGCAATCGCTTTCCTTGGCCCTTTTGGATATGGCCTCCGTTGTAGGACCTGGGACTGTTTCAGCCAGATCTTTCACAGATTTTCCGGAAACGGAGACGGTCGTAAAAGCTTCTGGAAGGCAGACCAGATCTGGATTTTGGAGAAGCGCCAAATCTAAAAGTTTCATGACATGTTTGCGATTTTCATCTACAGAATTGAAAAATAAGCCTGCTTGGCAAACCGTTGCGATTCGGGCTCTCATTCGGACAACCTCACTCCCAATCGCACAGTTCAAGTAGAATGTTTAAATGTTTTATCGCCTTTCCAAATATAAAATGGTTGAGACATCCAAAAAAATCTTGGCTGGGAAATCCCATTTCTCCTCGAAATGGAGATCGATTGATAGTTGGGAAATGTTCTTCAAATATAATATAGGGTCAGCCAAACGGCCAACTTCACTCCAAGATTCTACATTGCTTGCATGAGCTCAATCCTTTCTACCTATCCAAACAGTGCCGCAAGACATATCGGTTGGTTCAATCAAGCTGCGATGGATAAAAATGGCCAAGTATGGTCATTATATGCTGAAGGAAATTTACGATGAACCGGAGTCTATCAGACTTACAGTGAAAGCTGGAGAAAAGAAGCTTCAGAAGGTAGTCAGGACCTTAAAAGGAATTGGTTTCCAAAGGATATTCCTAGTAGGTTGCGGTTCTTCATATTACTCAGGAATCGCTGGAAAATACTTCATCGAGAAGTTTGCCAAGATTCATTCATCCTCTGTTCCGGCGCTCGAATTCGTAAAATACGCTTCTACCGTTGTTGGCGCAGAATCGTTGGTGATATGCGTTAGTCAATCTGGCGAAACAATTGAAACCCTCAAAGCACTCAGGAAAGCGAAAGAGAAGGGAGCCTATGTGCTTAGCTTGACCAACAATGGAAAAAGTTCCCTTGCAAGAGAGACTGATTTGGCAATTCAGACTTCAGCAGGAACCGAGATCGGCCCTGGTACTAAGACTGTTGTAACACAGATGATGCTCTTGTTCGATCTTGCCCTGACCATGGCGGGAGAGATTGGCAAGTTACCGAGAGAAAGGGCAAGTTGCATAATATCAACCCTTGCAAATGAAGTTCCGAAAACTATTGCTCGTGTTCTACGTTCAAAGGATGGCTGCATGAGAGCATTGGCTAGAAAATACAAGGACATGAGAGATATCTACATCGTTGGATCTGGACCATGCTTTCCATGCGCGCTCCAGGTTAGCAATTTAATCAAAGAGACTGCATTGATCCACGCTGAAGCCTTCTCGGTTGAGGAGTTCAGGCATGGACCAATGGAGATCCTAGATCTTGACTCAATTTTCATTGCCATAAATCCTTTGGGTAGTGGTAGAACATCGTTGCTCAAGCTGATTGAAAGGGTTAAGAAAATTGGCTCGAAGGTGATTTCTCTGGCTGGAGAAAGAGACCTTGATACGAGGAGGTTGTCTGATGAGTTCATATCGATGCCCAGAAATTTTGACGAATGGCAAGCATCTTTCCTTTACTTGCCAATTCTCCAACTGTTTGCTTACTACCTTGCCATTGAGAGAAACATCGACCCAGATAACTTCAGGAACATAAGAAAAACTTGGACCTCGGAGTAGGTTGGTGTATGGTTTTGGATGTTGTTGCAGTTGGAAACCTAAATGTCGACTTGATTTTCGCTAGCATGCGATCGATTCCCAGGTGGGGAGAAGAGATTTTAGTAAAGGATTTTGATATGCGCGTTGCAGGATCGGCAGGATACTTTGCAATAGCTTCTGCCAGGTTAGGAATGGAATGTGGTCTTGTGGCCTGCGTTGGTAATGACATTTTTGGCGATTTCATGCTCAAGGAACTTAAAGATGAGAGGATCAAAGCCCGCATAATGGTTGAAAGGAGTACCGCTTCAGGTATTTGCGTTTCGATCGTCAGGAATGATGGCGAACGCGCTTTCGTGTCATATGCTGGGAGTCTATCAAAGTTCTCCTTGGAAGATATAAGACACAATTTTAAATTCATCTCTAGAGCCCGCGCACTTTACTACGGAGGCTACTTCTTCATGCAAAACCTTATGGCTAGTAAAGCAGAGGAATTGATGGGATTCTTCAAGAACTCGGGTATAGTGACCGTTTTTGACACGGGTTGGGATCCAGAAGGTTGGTCGCAGAGAACTGTAAAAGAGATCAGGAGGATATTGAAATTTGTAAGTGTGTTCCTACCCAATTCGAAGGAGGCTTGGGAAATAACAGGCTGCACATCTCCAGAAAAGGCTGCCAGAAAGATTTTGAGCTACGGTCCAGAAGTTGTCGCCATCAAGCTTGGGCCAAGAGGCTGCCTAGTTGTGAATGAGAACGAAAAAGCAAAGATTCATGGATTCAAATGCGACGCATTTGACGCAACTGGTGCTGGAGATGCCTTCAATGCAGGTTTCATGCTTGGTTATCTCAGTGGATGGAATTTGAGGGAAATAGCAGAGTTTGCCAACGCCACAGGGGCGCTAACAGTATCCAGTAGGAGGAAAGGGACGGATAGATTTCCGAATAGGAAGGAAGTGGAAGAATTCTTAGTTGAGAGGAGTTCTAATAGCTGATGATTGTTTACTGCTTCACCAAGTGAAGCTTCATTGTGCCACATCAACTAGAGTGATAAACTTTATAGAAAGTGAAACGTGATAGATCGTTATTGTAGAAGTTTATAATAACTTCTTCTACCTTGAGCCGCCATTTATCGAAAATAAGGTCATCCGATAACCTTTTAATGATATATTGAAAAAACCATTCGGTAGAAAATTGATGAAGTACCGTAGGTTTGGAAAACTGGATTGGCAAGTCTCGGCGCTTGGATTTGGTGCCATGAGACTGCCTACGGTAGGGGAAGACAGGTCTAAGATAGACGAGGTGGAAGCCATCAAGATGTTAAGGTATGCGATCGACCATGGCGTCAACTACATCGACACAGCGTATCCTTACCATGGCGGAAATAGTGAGATAGTAGTAGGAAAGGCGCTGATGGACGGTTATCGCGAAAAAGTCAGGATTGCGACCAAGATGCCTACATGGCTTGTAAATTCCAAAGCGGATATGGACAAATACTTCGGAGAACAGCTGAAAAGGCTCCAGAACGAATGCATAGATTTCTATCTTCTACATGGCCTTAATCGAGAACGGTGGATCAAGATGCTCGATTTGGATGTGCTTGGGTGGGCTGAGAAAGCGATAGCGGATGGAAAAATTGGTCACCTGGGCTTTAGCTTCCACGACGAGTATGAGGTGTTTAGGGAAATAGTTGATGGATACGATGGTTGGGTCCTAAGCCAAATCCAGTATAACTTCGAGAATGAGGATTTACAGGCTGGAACCAGGGGCCTTGAGTATGCTGCAAGTAAAGGGCTTGCCGTTGTCGTAATGGAGCCTCTTCTAGGTGGGTATTTGGTAAACCCTCCAGATGAGGTGCAGAAGATCTGGGATGAGGCAAAGAAAAACCCAGTCGACATGGCACTTCAATGGCTTTGGAACAAGCCACAGGTCTCAGTTGTGCTAAGTGGAATGAGCACAATTGAACAGGTGCGGCAAAATGTGGAAAGCGCTTCTTCTTCTGGAATAGGAAAGCTAACGAATGAGGACTTGAATCTGATCGCCAGAGTGCGTGACAAATACAGGAAGATCAGGCCGATTCCGTGCACCAAATGCGGTTACTGCATGCCATGTCCTAGCGGCGTAAATATACCGCGAAACTTCGAACTCTACAACCAAGGTGTAGCGTATAACAAAATGGATTTGAGCAGAGCGATTTACAATGGTTCTATGGAAGAGGGGCAGCGTGCAAGTGCTTGCGTGGCTTGTAAATCTTGCGAAGGAAAGTGCCCCCAGAAAATTGCGATAAGTGAATGGATGCCGCGTATTCACGAGGAACTTGCCAAGTAAAAGACTGGCGAGGAATTGCACAGCAATTGCTTTGGATTGGTTAAAGAATTATTGCTCATTTTTTGGACAATGCGAAACGGACTGCTTGTACTTAATTCGTTTGCATTTTTTGGGCTGTGGTGCTAATCGTTTCTGCTAGCTGTACTTGAATCTGGCACAAAGACTATATCGGTATGTGGAAAATACGCTCCGGGCGAGCAAATGTGCCAGAAAGATGGATAGATAGGGAGAAAAAAAGGGAAGCTGAAAGGGAGAGGGAATTGGAAAAGAAGAGAGTGGTATACATCAAGAGCGACTTGTATCCAAACGGAGAGTTCGTACCAGAGCTTGAGGCCAGGATCTCGATCTTCGACAGAGGCTTTACGATCGGGGACAGTGCATATGAATATGCCAGAACTTACAAACACAGGCCTTTTCAAGTTAAGGAACACATGGAGCGAATGTTTACATCACTGAAAGTTCTTAGGATAAACCCTGGAGTAAGTAATGAAGATTTTTGCAAACTTTGCGAAGAGCTGACGAGTCGGAACATTCACTTGCTTGAAGAGTATGAGGAATACAACATCGTTTGGGAAGTTACACGGGGAGAATGGGGCTGGCATGGGCGAAGAACTCCAGCTCCGGAAGGAGTGGGAAGGCCTACCGTTATCATCAAAAACAATCTTAACGACCAGAAACTTTGCGCGCAGGCTTTCTTCACGGGCATACATTTAGTTACCCCGCCTGGAAGGCACGTCAGCCCGCAAAGCTGGGATCCCAAGATAAAGACGTACAGCCGCCTGTCTTTCGTTTTGGCCGATCTTGAAGCGAGGCTTGTTGACCCAGATGCGACAGCCCTCATGCTAGACCAGTATGGTAACTTATCTGAGGAGACAGGAGGAAATGTGTGGCTTGTCAGAGATGGAGTATTGATGACACCAAATGAAAGTAATGTTCTTAGGGGACAGACGAGGGCAAATGTAATGAACCTTGCAAAGAAGTTGAACATACCTGTCGTTGAGCGGGACCTTCAGCCTTGGCACCTCTACAACTGCGACGAAGCTTTCCGCTCTTCAACATCTCCAGGCCCAATACAACCGATCGGGCGCTTTAATGGCCTTCTAATCGGGAAGGAATTACCAGGCCCGATTACTAAACGTTTGGCCAAAGCCTGGAGCGACTGGGTGGGGATAGACGTAACTGGGTTGAACCGACTGAGCAAGGAAGAAAGAGAGGAGTTAGAGAAGGATAGAATCAAGTTGAACGAGGAAAGATCCAAGTTACTCCACATACCCTACTAGGAATTGTAAGCGTATGCTCTCTGCGTGTCCTCACTTGGCTTCAGGATTCATAGGTCATATTAATGGGCTGAGATTGACTGAGAGTCCTAAAATCGAAGAAGCAAGCATTAAAAAGATCTTGATTGCTAGCAGTTTGAGACTATGAGTTGAAATTGAGTAGGAAATCCAGAGCCCTTTTCTATGGTTGGAAACAAGAAGAAGGTGTCCCTTTCTATGGATGGGACTTTTCATATATTTCAGATAGGTGCTTGGTGGAATCTCCCCCTTGGTCATATGAGGGCATGGCCAGAGGACTCATGTCATCATCAAACGCAGCGTTGGACCTTGGAACTGGAGGTGGTGAAATACTGTTATCCATTGAAGATGTTTCTCCACAATTGGTCGTCGCAACCGAGGAATATGCACCTAACGTAAAGCTAGCTCATGAAAGGCTTGCACCATTTGGCATAGAGGTTGTCAAAACTGACGATAGCGATTTAGAACAGAAGCTTCCTTTCGCAGATGAAAAGTTTGACCTAGTAATTGACAGGCATACCTGCTTCAATGCCCTAGAAGTGGCGAGGGTCCTAAAGCCCGATGGGGTGTTCCTGACAGAGCAAGTTGATGGCAGGGATTGCTTCGACCTGTGCCAGGCCTTTGGCCGAATGCCTCAATGGATGTTTTTCACTTTGGATTACGTTCTTGACAGGATTGAATCATCAGGTCTCGCTGTGGAATTCGCAAAAGAGTGGGAGGGCAGAATGGTCTTCAAGGACGTGGGGGCGCTCGTGTACTACCTCAAGGCGGTTCCGTGGATCGTTCCCGGCTTCAAGGTCGAAACGCACATGGAATGCCTTTTGAAGTTGCAAGACAGAATCGATGATGAAGGCGAGTTATCATTTTCCCGGAGGTTGTTCATCCTGAAAGCTGTCAAGGTTTGAGATTTTTCGGTCCCACTTTCTAGATGAGCTCCACTTGCCCATATGCTTCGATGTTCTCCCAGTGGCTGAACACGCTCGTTATGTTGGAGCCTGCAAGCCCAAGACCAACAAGATCGTTTGTACCCATCTTAAATAAAGGAGATCCGCTATCTCCAGGTTCGAGCATCTTGTTGGTAAGTATCTGCTCACGAAGGGTGAAGGTAGCAAAACCATAGTTTATGCTTATGGTTGCGTTATCATCTGTAACTTGACCTGAAGTCTCTCCTGTTGTTCTGCCAACTTTCCACACTTGGTCCCCTATTCTGGCTCTTCCCTTAGAAGATGGCTTGAATGTACTTCCATCATCACGGAGGACACCCATTTCGACTAGGCGGTCTCCCGTCAGGTCGCCAACAGCGAAATCCACCTTGTTATCCCAAATCCTGCAGTAATCTCCGAGCAACCACCCGAAAAACAAGCAAAAAATTTGCTTCCAAATAGACCATTCTTGCCCAGATTTGATCGGTACCCAACGCTTTAAACGGGCATAGGTATCGGTTTCCGTTTTTCCCCCGTCGTAGGGTCCTGGTTGCAAGATGCGCGATCCCGGAGTATCGACTTTTCCGAAGCCGAATACATGCCAGTTACTCGATGTAACGATCTTTCCGTCGATCTTGTCTCTCAAAGCCATTGTGTGTGTTCCAGCCGTGATATGCTCTTCAGCAACGCTAACAGATCCTGGGATAATGTTGAATCTTGCTTTCCTATCTAGAACGGACAGCGCCTTTATCTCACCTATCTCGATGATGTCTGTAGCATATGAGCCGATAGCTGTCGGAATTATCTCGTTCGGTTTCAGTTCCTCCTTTACCTTCTTTTCTTTAACGTATATCCTTATGGCGAGAACACTTGTTTCCTTGCCATTAACGATCTTGGGCCTGAGCTCCTCGCTGAAGCCCACAACATTCGGGAATCGGAACGGATCGAACTTGGCACGCTTTAAAATTTCCGAAACCGACACCTTCTTGCTCATTTAGAGACAAGCTTCCTCTACCTGACCTGCTTAAAAGGTTTAATGCGCCCTTTTCCATCAGCTATAAAAGCTTCAGCGCATATACCACTCAAATTGGAGGCCAAATGCCAGCTACCATGCTGTACCCCATGGCGAGCAAGATCGTACCAAATATGATCAACAAGAATGCGACGCGTAAAGGAACTGGCAAATCCTTTATGATGCTAAACATTTCCTCCAGTAACTTTTGCATGAAATCCCAAGGTTCACCTTTTCCAGTTTCCTTTATTCTGGCTTGCAGCCACCTTAGCAAGCTCCTTAAAATTTCTTGGACAATTATTATCGTTATGCCCAGTGAAATAAGGATTATCCCCACGCCAAAAGTGGCAAGGCCCAGGGCTTCACCGAGAGTCAGGGCAAGGGAGAATATTATCATGCAAATAACTATCGCTTCAGGCGATTTAAGAATTTGCTGGGCAAGTAGTTTCTTGAACCTTATGCACGAATGGTTCTATCCTCTAAGGTTCGATGGCTTTCGTGGGACTTCTGCCCCAATTCATTTATATGACATCGATTTGGAAAGACAAGGCCAGAATGGTGAAGAATGAATCAAGGATAAAGAGCAAGAGGCTGCTCCTAATGGGAAGCAGCGCCTTTAATTCAGAGTTGCCAGCAGAGGTAAAGGTAAGAATAGATTATGCCATGGACGGAGAATGCAAGATTATAGTTGGAGAAGCCCCAGGAGCTTGTAGACTTTACCAAGACTACTTAAAGGTTATAGAAACGTTATCGTAGGACATGCAGTAAGATCGAGGTACAATGCACATAATTGGAAGCATATAATGTATGGAAAGGACATGAAGGAAAGGGAGAGGAATATGATAGAAGATTGCGAAATAAGCATCGCCAGAGGAGGCGAGCTTGATCCCAAAAGGACTTATGACGCCTTTTATTTCATGAAAGAATACTACAGGAAAAGAAGGGCAGCTCAAAGTAGAAACTGAAACAATAACATTCACATGGTGATTATTGACACATCGATTATCTTTAGCAATTCATGATAAGCCCATATTTTGGATTAAGTGAGCTGCTCGCGTAATTAACGAATAACCTTTTAAGAAAAAAGCGTAAGTGTGTCGTGGAAAAAAGGTGAAGGAAGAAGCCATTTTCGTGAGCCCTAATGGCCGCTATTTCGTCAACCAGGATGGCGATCCTTTCTTTTGGCTAGGAGATACGCAGTGGGAACTTTTTCGAAATTTTACTCTCGAAGAAGTCAGAGAGATTCTCGAGAATAGGAAAAGAAAGGGGTTCAGCGTCATTCAAGTCATGCTTACTGGAGTTGGAGAAGGAACCAAACCGAACCTTGCAGGACAAACGCCCTGGGAAAATAACAACCCCATAACCCCAAACGAAAGGTATTTCGAGAATGTCGATTCAGCCATAAGGATTGGACAGGAAAAAGGGCTCATCTTAGTTTTGGGGATTTTCCATCAGTTGCAGATCTCGCGTATAACAATGGATAACGCCCGTAAGTATGCGGAATGGATAGCTAACCGTTACCGAAAAGAGCCGAACATAATCTGGACGATGTATCCTAAGGCAGAGAAGGAATTTATACCAATCGTCCGCGAGCTGGCCATGGGGCTCAGAGATGGGGACAAGGGTAAACACATGATCACGGTTCACCCAGATCCTGCACCCGCCTCTTCAAGCTTCATCCACGAAGAAAGTTGGCTTGCATTCAACATGATCCAGACATGCGTCGATTATGATTTAATTCACAAGATGGTGACCGAGGATTACGCCCGCAAACCTGCAAAGCCCGTTGTTATGGCCGAAGGAGCGTACGAAGGCATAGAATTCGGAAAGTTGCAGACCCCATTAGAAATCAGAAAACAGGCTTACTGGTCGCTTCTTTCAGGAGGGCACTACAGCTACGGTCATAACGATAATTGGAGCTCTCCATCTTCCTCGAAGTCGTGGATAGATTCTCCAGGTTCATTAAACATGCTTACCTATAGAAAAATAGTTACAGGTTGTCGAGAATGGTGGAACTTGATTCCTGATCAATCGGTCTTTGCAAGTGGCGAGGGCAGTGGATACGCGCTCAACGTTGCAGCTCGTTCAGCAGCTGGAGAATGGGTTTTAGCATATTTAAGCCAAAGTACGACCATTTCGATAAAGCTTGACAAGATCACAGCAGACAGGAATGTTGAAGCATCGTGGATCGACCCTGTCACGGGTGTCAGGAAGAAAATAGGTAGGTTCGCAAACGACGGCATTCAACGTTTTACAACACCAGAGGGGTGGCAAGATGCCTTGTTGCTTCTGGAAACACGGTGAACAAGACTGGAAAACGCAGTGAATTATACAATTTTCTTTCTGTATTCTGCCAATGTCATCCACTCGTTGATGTTCGTTATACCTGCCCTTTCGGCAGTGCTGAAAAAGTCTTGGATAATCCTCTTCCTTTCGTCCTCATTTACGTAGCCCCTCTCGATCATCACATATTGGATTGGTAAGCGTGCTATTTTGATCCTCATTCTCACTTCGGCATCTTCTGCAAGCCTTTCGGCCTCCTTAAACAGTCCATCGGCTTCGATCAATGTTTCTCTGGAAAGGTATTCCGAGGTGGGCGGGGAATATATGGAGACATGTATGTTTTTCCTCTTTACCAATTCATGTACCAACTTAATATATTCCTTAATTTGTTTGGAAGATCTACCATAATAGCTATCTATGAATTCATCTAAGATTGTTTCAAAGTCTTCATCTGGGTCCCAAAGCAGTTTAGCTAGGACATATGCCCTCAGTTCCGCGAACTCACCTTTGCCACCTGGTGAATAGTTTCCCTCCTCGAATATGCCCTTCACCCCATGCTTGATGAAAAATCTGATGTTTGGTTTTAGCACATAAAGGTTCGGGAATGGCATCAGGTAATTTGCGAAATTTGTCACATAATCCCAAATGTAAAGCTTCGGAGCAACCTTTGACCAAGCCAAAAGATCCTCCCTGAATTGACTGTTCTGCTCCGAGTTGCAGCTCTCGAGCGGGTGGGAAAAGCAACACTCTATTGTGCAAAGCCGAATTATGACATTTGCTCTTGGCTTGATGCTTTTAGGAGGTTTCCTGGAATATTGGTAGGCCAATGTATCTATGAACTTATCTGGATGGCGTTTCTCAACTTCCTCGGCAATTTTATTCACAAAGTTCACCACCGATGCAGATGGGCTGCCTTCAGCTTCATCGAGAGCGCTACATTCGGGGCATTGGCACCACTTTCCAGTGTCGTTTTGTGAAATCGATATTATCTTAGATTCCGGATGTTCTTGGATCCACTTTTCAACCCTTTCCTTTGCCAACCTGACAACCATCGGATTGCTCAAGCACCTCTGGACATAGCCATCGACTCTCTTGCCTTCAATCAGAGGGAAGAACTCCGGGTGCTCACCATACAGCTCTCTTGGGATGAGCATGTCGAAGCTGTGTACAAATGGAAAATAAATGACCCTGCCACCCCTGTCCTCGTCTAGCCTTGAAAAGGCGCTGTTCAACTTGTTCCTTGCTGCCCAGTCAGCATCGAAGGCGTCGGTATAGTGCACATCCCTGTATTCCAGATGAGGTACTTTCACATAGTCGATCTTGCCTATACAGATCTCATCCATTTTTGGGATCCTACTCACTTCGGAGGAGAACCACCTGCAACCGAGGTAATTCTCAAGAAATGTGAAGGTACCATACATCGTACCCCTTTTCCTACCGCCAGCTATCACGAGACAGTTCCTCTTTGTCTTTATGATGAATCCTTCATCCCCTAAACTTGAAAAATCGATCCCAAGGCCAAGCTTTGCAAAACGTTCGCTTTCACCAAGAAGGATTTCTTTTTCCGTTGCCTTTGTACTGTCATCAACTACGTCAAAATCGGCTGACGATATGAGATTTAGAAAATGTTTTAACTCGATTGCAGCATATCTTTCCGATGCAGAGCAAGACCTTGAAATGACGATTCTGTAATCTGTCTTGCCTCCTTTTACCAGCGTTATGGTTTCCATGTCCTAAACCTCGTTGCAAAACGTATAAGCATTATATAAAATGGGTTGCCACAGCACCCAATCGCGCGAAGGGCTTATACATGGCAGATATCGCAACTATCATCAACCTCTGGGGAATCAGGTGCGTAATCCTAGATCTTGATGGAACTCTAGTGGACACCCTTAAGATCCAAGTGGATGCTTTTCTCAGAACAACCAAAGAGATGGGTGTCGAGGTGCCGAGAGACCAAATTGAGCAAAACATGGGGCGTACAGCCATAGACATTTTGCGCACTATTGTACCCGGAATCGGTGGATCGGAACTTGCTTACTATGCCCGCAGGAAGGAAGAAATCCTTGCCGAACTGCTAGGGGAAGTCCATCCGCTACCAGGTGCTGTGGAACTCCTTAGAGAACTGAAACGATGTGGCCTTCCCGTTGTACTGGCTTCATCAACTACGTTTGAGAACGTCATGAAGATCCTGCAAGTCTCAGGTTTGGTTGAATATATCGAACGGATGGTCACGGCCGAGGATGTTGTCTTGGGCAAACCCAATCCTGATGTTTTCATTAAGGCCGCTGCCAAAGGGGGTGCTGAGCCGAGGCATAGCTTGGTTATAGGGGACTCGATACATGACATTGCTGCAGCCATCGCAGCGGGTTGCTTTACCATAGCTGTGGCTTCGGGAATGCATACGGTAGAGCAATTGCGCGAACTCAAACCCAACTTGATCGTCGGGGACTTGAATGATTTGCTTTAGGTACAACAATTGTTTGATTGCTCGAAAAAGGGCAAAACTTGAGCTGCTTTCAAGGCTTGGGTAAAAATACAATCGCTGGAATTTTTGGTCATGTATTTGGTTCAATTCTAAATGAGGGGCGCATAGGCAGTCGATGCCTATAACCAGTCTTTGATCGTGGCTTGTCCGTTGCCATCTACCTTTATGAATGGAAGCGCCCTGTCTAGTACAACTCCTACCTCTGCCAACTGCCTCCTAGATCGGATCCTCACGCCCTTTCTTTTGAGTGACAAGATCCTGTTGGCGCTGATGGGACCGATCCCCGGAACCCTGAGAAGCTCCTCTCTGCTTGCATCGTTGATCTCCAAGGGCCTTTCCAAGTACAAGTGTGCCAAGGTGATCTTTGGGTCCCTGTTTGGCAGGAAATCGCCGGTCAGGGCCTCCAGCAGCTCTTTCATCGGGAAATGGTACACCCTGTACAGCCAGTCCACTTGGTAAAGTCTGCGTTCCCTCCAGGAAGGGGCCGCTTTCCTACCTTGGAGTTTCGTGCCCGGAATCGGTTCGAAAGCCGAGTAGTGAATTCTTCTCATAGACACTTCTTCGTAAAGCTTGTGCATCTGGGCAATTATTTCGCGGTCGGTTTCCTCTGTGGCTCCAACAACGAGCTGGGTCGCCTGTCCTCCCGGCGGAAGAGGAGCCAAGTCCTTAATCCAGGCCTGCCTCCTGAGAATGTCAATCTCATAGTCCTTCGTGGTCGATACCTCCGCTAACCTACTTCCGCTTGGTTCTTCCACGTTAAGGCTCACCCTGTCAGCCAAATCGACAGCTCTCTTCACTTGGTATCGGCTGGACCCAGGAAGTATCTTGAGGTGAATGTATCCTTTGTATGCATACCTCGTCCTCAATATTTCGACAGCTTGTATCATACCTTCCATCGTGGCCTCTTGATCTGTGCCCATCGCCGAACTTAGGAAGAGGCCCTGCACCAGCTTACGTAGGTGAAGTTGGTGGAAGACCCTTGCAAGTTCCTCCGGTGTGTAGCTGTAGGTCTCCCTTGAGCGGACGGAGTTGATGCAGTACGCGCAGTCTGAATGGCAGGTGTTCGTATAGAGAGTTTTTAGTAAGGTGCAGGAACCCCTGGGAGTGGCCGCTCGGAATATCCCTGACATGGCGATGGAGCCGATTAAGTTTTGCCTCGAATTGGACCATCCGCAATTGTCCCTTTCGGTTCCCTCACCCAATGTCTGGATCTTTGCTAGAAGTTCCCGGGAGCCCTCGCGCTCATGATTTTCTGAGTTGCTTCCTTTTTGGGCGTCCAACCCGTTCGGTCCTTGAACATCTAAATCTGCGGCATCCCATCTCCCCAGTTGGCAAAGGGCAGCTAGCTTTTTTGAATTGGTCATGCTATTCGATTCCTCTTTGCCCAGTCTGTAGCGCGGCAGGCAGAGCCCAAGATTTGGGCATCACCATCGTTGAAATAAGGACTGTAGCGCCTCTTGGGGGAGGGGTGGAGCTATGTGTTTCATGGCTATTTTTCAGATTGTTTTGGTTTTACCTGTTAAACCTCTGGCAAAGGCAATGAGCAAAAGGTCCAAGATTGCTGATACATTTATAGGACTAGGCGGCTTTGTAAATATGAAGGAAGTAAATTGGCTCGTAATTCCATTATCATCATCGGAGCTGGAATCGCAGGATTGTCTGCGGGATGCTACGGGCAAATGAGCGGTTTCAGCACAAGGATCTTTGAGATGCACAGCGCACCGGGGGGACTCTGCACTTCGTGGCACCGCCAAGGATATACGATCAACGGCTGCCTGCAATGGCTTGTCGACACCGCTCCAAGTTCAGGCTTTTATCGAATATGGGAAGAGCTTGGGGCTGTTCAAAGGATAAGATTTGTAAACCACGAGGAATTCGTGCGCATCGAAGGCGTGAATGGGGATACATTCATCCAGTACAGTAACCTTGACCGACTTGAAAGGCAGATGTTGGATATTGCTCCAGAAGATGAGGAGACCATCAGGAAGTTCATCAACGGTGCGCGTGATTACGCACAGGTAGGGACACCAATTGAAGACTCAAAACTTCACGGTGCTGCATACCAATCCAAGGTTCTTACATTTAAAACACTTCATGAAAAATGGAGTAGAAGAACGGTGGGTGAATTTTTCAGTTCAATAAAGAGCACCAAGCTTCGGAAAATTATAGATCAACTTTGGCATCCTAGTGTTCCAGCTTCGTTCATTCTCATGATTCTTTCTTTTCTGCACAGGGGGGAAGTAGGATATCCAGTAGGCGGGTCTCTTGAATTTTCACGTGCGATCGAAAGGCGTTACATGAGCTTGGGTGGTGAGGTACACCACAGCTCGAAGGTTGTAAAAATCCTAGTTGAGAACGATCGTGCCTTTGGAGTCAAGCTTGATGATGGAAGCGAGTACCATGCGGATTACGTTATCTCCGCTGCAGATGGTCACGCCACGATCTTCGAAATGCTTGGAGGTCGCTACACGGACAGCACGGTAAGAAGCTACTACGAATGCCTTCCGACATTCCCCCCTTTGTTGCACATCGCGCTGGGCGTAAACCATTCGTTTGAAGAGGTACCACCGATTGCAAATGGTATATCATTTACTCTTTTGGAACCGATTAAAGTCGCTGGCATGGAGTTGAATCGTCTCGGAGTTGTTATCTTCAATTTTGACCCAACATTGGCACCACCTGGCAAGACTTTGGTGAAGGTTTTACTGAACTCTGACTATGATTATTGGGAGAGGATTCACAAATGCCCTGATCGTTACAGGTCTGAGAAGGATCAGGTAGCCAACCAGATCGTCGCCTTATTGGAAAAGCGCTTCCCTGGATTTGAAGATCACGTCGAAATGCGGGATGTTGCTACGCCCATAACGTTCCACCGCTACACTGGAAACTGGAAGGGGTCCTACGAAGGTTGGCTACTCACGCAGGAGAGCTCTGGGCTGCAGATGAGCAAAACATTGCCCGGCCTTGATAACTTCTACATGGCAGGACAGTGGGTTGAGCCAGGTGGGGGGGTACCAACTTCAGCTATTTCAGGTCGCAGTGCCATCCAGATCATCTGCAATCGAGAAAATATACCGTTCTTGACATCAGTACAATGACGCAGCTTCCTTGAAGGCACGGTATGGTTATATTTTAAAAGGGCTCGAGCTATGCAAACGTTTGGACCAGACCCGATGATTTCTAAGAAAAGTTCAGCCGATGGAAAATCCCAAGGCTTTGGTTTCTTAGCGATCGTCATAGCTGGTGTGTGCTTTGGATCTTCAGGAGTTTTGGCCAAAACGGCGATGTCTAATGGCTTAAGCCCGTTGAGCGCCGCCAGCTATAGGTTCGCGATAGCATCTTTTTTGCTTCTGCCCGCATTACTCATTTCCACTCCCCGTCGCTTCTTTGTTAAACCTACAGATGCTCTTATGCTTGGAGTACATGGGACGTTAGGCGTTTCAGCGGGCATATTTCTCTACTTTCAAGCCATAAGGTCGATCTCAGCCTCGCTTGCGATCTTGCTGCTCTACCTGCATCCTGTGTTCACGTTAATTGCGGCCAAGTTTGTTCTTCGTGAAAAGGTAACTTTACCTAAATCGATGGCCGCAGCGATTGTTCTTATCGGCTGTTTCCTCGCCGCAAGGGGTCTCGAGGCCGTAAGGCCAAGTTTGAACGCTTTAGATTTTGCTCCTGGGATAGGTGCTGCGTTGGCCTATTCATTCTACACAGTCTTTGGAAAGGTACTGCTTGAAAAGCGCCGCATTGGCGTCCAAACGGTTACGGTCTACTCGATTTTATGTGCAGCCGTAAGCCTTGCAGCATTTCAGGCTTTTGTTGGATTTCAGCCAATCGATGGAACTACTTTGCTTCCGCTCATAGGGCTTGCTATTGTGCCTACGCTGCTCGCATTCAGCCTTTATTCCTTTGGCTTAAAGCGCATAGAAGCGGGTGAGGCTGGAATCACAGGAACGGTTGAAATGGCTTCTGCATTGATCCTCGCATTTTTATTCTTGGGGGAAAGATTGGATATTATACAATTGATTGGAGCATCAATGGTATTGTGTGGCATTTCGATCATACAGATGCTCAAATGAAGGTTAATGTTACTTTCAATCAGCGCCTAGATAAAATAGCCAAGCTAGCTTGTTGGAAATGGACCAGATTGTTTTAATTTCAAAAATTTGAATTATGATCATTTCCATAGTAAAAGAGGGTGCAGAAGAGATTTTGGTAAAAATTGTGATAGCCAAATACCAGCAACTGCTCTCAATTGCAAGATGGAGACAATATTGTTAGACTCACTAGAAGCTCGATTTTCTGAAAGGAGTTATGCAGATTTACGTTTGAACGACCTGGATTATTTTCCTTGTAAGCTTTTGAAAAATTCGCCAACGAGTACGAGTGACTTTTCCAAGAGTTCAACATTAGAGCCATAACCTATCCTCACATATCCGTCCATTAGAAAGTGATCTCCTGGTACGATCAGGACGCTCTTCTCTCTTGCAAGTTTTTCTGCTATCAAGGTCGAGTTTATATCCAAGTTGTACCTTGCAAAAGAGACAGCTCCAGCCTTTGGTTTCGTGTACCTGAAAATCTCTGAATGATTGTCGAACCATCTTTCCAAGATGGGCCAATTTCTTGCGAGTATTCTCCTAGTTCTTGAAAGAATCCTTTCCCTGTTCTCCGCCTCAAGAGCCAGATTGGCAACATAATCGCTCATTGCAGATGTGCATATTGTCGTATAATCGTGGTATGACCAGAGTCTATTTATTACATCCTCTTGTGCCATGATCCATCCAATGCGCAATCCAGGTAAACCATAAGCTTTTGAAAGACCGGAGCTAGTGATAGCCCTTTCATAAATACCCCATACCGAGGGAGTTTTGTTTCCTTCCAATTCGGCCCCCCGATATACTTCATCGCACAAAACCCATGATCCAAAATCCTCAGCAATCTCACACACTCCCCGCAGCGTTGCCTGGTCGAATATCGCCCCCGTTGGATTATTCGGATTGCACAGGGCTATGAGTTTTGTCTTGTGCGAAACCTTCTCTTTGATCTCCTCTAGATCGATCCTCCAACCTTCGTTCTCTCTGAGCCAGAGAGGGACTGGTGTCCCACCCATCATCTTGGCCAAGCCCCAGATCTGCATGTAGTTCGGTAGCATGACCAAAGCCTCATCGCCTTTTTCCAATAGTGACCAAGCAACCAAGAAATTCGCCTCGCTGCTCCCGTTCGTTACGAGAACGTTTTCTTCACAAGCATCCTGGTAGAGTTCGGAGATATTTGCCCTGAGGGAATTACTACCATTTGTCTGGACATACCCGAGGAAGCGATTCATGATCTCGATTTTCTCCCTATCACCCAGTAGCTCCTCCAATTTGAATGGCTGGACTCCACTCTCAGCAAGATTGTAATTCACGATATGTTCCCACTTTGACTGGAATCTCTCCAGATGGAATGTCTCGAGTTTCAGGTATACCATCTCCCTGTTGATCGTCTTCGTTCAAGTTTACATTATTAATGTCTTAATAACGTTGTTGCCTTGTTTTCGTAGATTATTAGCTAATAAATAAGATAGTTCATAAAAGACAAAAATGTTAAAATATCTTTTTTCAACCATCTGAGTGAAATGGAAAGGATAAAGGTTGGATTAGTTGGGGCGAATAGAGGAAGCAGCTATGGCCACATATTCAAAGCACATCCCAGAACACAGGTAACGGCGATTTGCGACATAAATTTGGAACGCGGAAGAGAGGTGGCAAAAGAACTCAATATTAAAGAAAGTTCTATCTTCGCAGATTACGACAGATTCTTAGATAGGGCAGACATAGATATTGTGTTTATCGGAACACCGATGCCTTTTCATGCGGAACAATCGATCAAGGCCTTAGAGAGAGATAAGCACGTTCTGTCCGAGGTGACCGCTGCAACAAGCATCGATGAGTGCGAGGAACTCTTCAAAGCTGCAAGAAGATCGAAAGCAAAATACATGATGGCAGAAAACTGCTGTTATTACCACTATATCAGGGAGTGGAAGTCAATAATCGAAAAGGCTGTGATTGGAGAAGTATATTACATGGAAGCTGAGTACTTGCATGAAATCAGAAATTTGCTCTATAACAAGAGTACGGGAGAAATATACTGGAGAATGAAAAGACCCCCTTTGCACTACTGTTCACATTCGTTAGGCCCTTTGCTTATGTTCCTTAAGGATGACTACGTGGTGAGGGCCACAGGTTCTGGAAAGAGATCAGACATAATACCAAATCTTGGCCCAGGATCGATCAACATGCAGGTTGGGCTTTTTGAGACAAAGAAAGGTGTGACGATAAAGCTACTTCGGAGCTCCGTTTATGCTGGACCTTACCAACTCAATTACGTTGTGTACGGTACTAAGGGGTTCTTGGAAAGAAAATCCGAAGAAAATGGCAGAATCTATGTTGAAGGACAGGACGAGGTTCCTAGGAATGTAAAATGGTCGATCGAGGAATCTGGTGCTCCTGAAGAAGCTTTGAAAGGTGGTCATGGCACAAGCGAATACTTTCTAGTAAGGGACTTCATAGATTCGATCGATAGCGATAAACAGCCTCCCATCAACATTGTGAAGGCATTGGAGATAACAGTCCCTGGGATAATTGCGCACGAGGCAGTGATGAAGGGTGGAGTTTGGCTCGATGTTCCACATTTCGAATAGGATGAGAAAAACACTACTCTTACTAAGAATCATAAAATAATTTATGTTTGTGGGTGAATACAAAAACAAGATATATTATCAAAATAATAAGTTTGGAAATATGGACTTGTGGTAGCTTTATTTGCACCGATAGAGTAATAGTCTAGTTTCCATGCAGTTAAGATTTGGAATATGCGTACTCCAGATTTGACGACTATCGACCAGTACAGACGGCTCTTCTCAGACGCGTCCTACTGGTCTCCATTTGTAAAGGCTGTTTGCGAGAAACATGGCCTTGGTCCGGTGCATGCAATCAAGACCTGCGATGTGCCAGGAACTTATCCGGTGTTTAACGTGGATGATAAGTGGATTGTGAAGTTCTTTGGTATCCATTTTGATGGACAACGCACATTCGCCGTCGAACTGGAAGTCAATCAACTGCTGTCTGGTGTGCATGACCTACCAAGACCTAAATTGGTAGCGCACGGCCATCTTCTCGAGAACTGTGACAACTGTCGATGGCCGTACCTTGTATTTGAGTTTGTGCAGGGAAGAAGCTTGGGCGAAGTTCGTGAAAAACTTTCATCTGACGAAAAGGTTGAAATCGCCCGCACCGTAGGAAAGATCGCGCGATGTCTCCATTCCGTCGAAATGAGCAGCACAGTTGTTCTTAAGCCAACATGGGAATCATACTGCGACATGATCAGCAAACAATCTATCGCTTGCGCGTCTCGACACAAGGAATGGTCCTCTCTGCCAGATCGTTTAATCAATCAAATTGATGACTTCCTTCCTCCTATTGAGGAAATTGTAGATCATAGCAGTATGCCTTCACTCTTGCATGGCGACCTAACTGTGGATCATGTACTCGTTGTTCGAGATGACTCAAAATGGAAGCTGAAAGCTGTCATCGACTATGGAGATGCGATAGTGGGTGATCCAATGTACGAACTGGTTGCACTTCATCTCGATCTGTTCAAATGCAACAAAGACCTATTGATGGAATACCTTTCAGCCTACGGTAGCCTAGAGCGAATTGGAAGCAAAATGGCCCGGAAGCTCTTGTCGCTCTGCTTACTTTTTCCGTTCAACATATTCCATGATTTATTTGAGATCGACCCATCAGCATCGAAGGTCTCAAGCCTTGGTGAGCTGGCAGATCGGCTCTGGAATACGGAAATATGATCTTAAGTAGAAATTTAACGAGAAAAGGAAAAAATTTCGATATTTCTTACAGCGAACTTGCACCTTAATTGCCGTTCTCATTACCCAATGTTCTTCCTGTGCTTGGGCATGCCATGCATAAAAAGTGCTGGAGATGCCTTTTTTGGATAACGATTTACCAAACTGGACGAACTTGCAGGAGAACAAATGGATCTACGTGTTCTGGGGCTTTCTAGGAAAAGCATTCAGATTAGGTAGTTTTCCATGTCTTCTTGATAGTCAAATAAGGGCTAGCCATAACTCTCCTTGCGCAAGCGCTTTAAGCTCATCAAATGTGCCAAATCGATAAGATCATGTTCAACTGTAGACTTAGAATGCAGTGCCTCTTTCTGATAGCTACTATTTGCACGTAAAGTAGCTTTTACAGCTTTATCAATGGAGCTCTCTCATCGCTGTTTGGATTGGTGGCCACAATGAAAGTTGGCCTGGCTTAACAGCTCCCCAAGTTGTGCATAAATAACCAAGCATGCGCTTATCCTTGTACCTCTTTGAAAAATCGATCAATGCTTTAACTGCCTCAACGTCCTTCCACCCGCTAGGCAAGACTCTGAATCCTTTTTCTAGAAAAAGAGGAATCGATGGATAGTTGTCGAGCAGGGTGTAGTGCCAATCGCAGACCACAATATCCTTGGGAATCATATCGATCGCCAGATGGGTCATATTTTCGGAGGATTCCCACTTGCCATAACCTGTCACTTTGCTATCTAGCAGGCGGTCTCCCCACATGAGCATCTCGACCCCACGCTCATCTACCAAGTGCGCGTGGTAGTCATTCACAGCCTTTGCGAAGAGCTTGCTTGGGGCTTTGTCCTTGCATCGCGGACAGTGTTCCGAACCGATGAGGAACACTTCATCCATTCCAACGTGTAGTGCGTCAGCTTCGAAAACATCTAGCAATTCGTCGAATAGGTGGAAAATGATTGGATTTACTTCCGGATGCTGAGGGCACCAGCTCCTGCAGTATATGCCCTTGTTGCCTGGGTATTGACCAGGAGTCTCGTCAAATTGAGGATACTTGACCAATAGAGGCAATGTGGTTTCAGCCCAAGATTGGTGACCTAGGCACTGAAACTGTGGAATCAGGCGGATGCCGTACTCACGGCACCTTTCCTTCAAAAAGCGGGCATTATCTTGCGTTACGGGATTAGGACCGCGCAGTTCAGGGTGCGACACGTATGCATAGTTGTAGTCCACTTCAACTACGAGGACATTTACGCCCATCTTCGCTAGCATTGGAACCTCCTCAGCCAATGCGAAGGCTTCGTCGTTGTTGACCAACACATGGATGCCACGCCACTTTTCTCCAGACTTGGGACCTGTGTGTATTTTGGTTTGAACTCCCATGTACAGTTCCATCTTTTATTAGTCAACACTTATATTTATGCGCATTTGCAGGAGGTCTTGTTTCCGGATCTTTCTATGCGACTTATGTTCCAATTTACGCAAAGACAAGCCGGTACACGGAAGAGGTTCTAGTTGGGTGAACTTGATCATGTGATCGTTTCAAAATCGCCTGATCTACACATATTTGGTGATCTATTAGCTTACAGAATTGTAAATTCCAAAATTGCTCTTGAAGCTATAGTAAGGATGCCTTCAGATCCAGGCATATGCATAGCCTCCAGCTATGAAGTGCCTTTGTTTGGACGAACCCTCAAAGTCAATCGTCAAGGCTCAATGGTGATTGGTATTCGGATTCGGATAGTTCAGGCCCTATAATCGTTATAGACGACAGTTTTAGTTAGACGTTCATCAAATGCTTCAGTATAAACAAGTCGAGCCCCTCGTAATCCCTAGCCTTTATAAGCTCCTGCTCCCTTTTTCTGTCAAGTGTCCTAACCTTCTCTACTAGGTACAGAAACAGATCCCGGCTGTTGGAAAGGTGTTTCGTTGATACTTCCTTTCTCTGAGTTCTCACCGTTTTCACATCCAATCCTACAAATTCGCCGTTCCTGCCATAGCCACCTTCTTCCAAAACCCTTACCTGGTTGAAGGCTCTCCTCAGGTTTACAGCTGCGAAGGACCTGTCCTCATCGAATTTGAGCCCATTTTGGTCGTTCAGATGCACACCCCAGAGCTTTTTATGGTAAAGCGCATATCCCATCTCGTCGGAAGGATCCAAGCCTGCAAGTACGCAATGTGCACTTTCTATTAGCACTCCAACCCTTGCGGGATCTATAGTTCTATATGACAAACCTATCGCGTGCCCTGTAGTAGGTATATAGGCCTGGTCCATGGGCTCATTTGGCTTTGGCTCCACGAGGATCCTGATGCTCTTATCGTACTCAAGCATCCTGTTGATCGCGTCAACGATACGGCCTACAGCAATGCTCGGATTTTTTGCCTCCCTCATGTATGTACCTTCTCGCGCAAGCCAAAGTACTATTCTGTTGGTTCCAAGCTCTCTAGCTATGTCTATGGCGAGTAGGGAACGGTTTATCGCATACTCCCTGTCCTCAGGGTTGTTCGAAGTGTAGGCACCATCGATCGTCCTTGGGCTTTCCCACAATCTTGGAGCTACAAATTCGGCTACCAATCCTCGCCTATCCAGTAACTTCCTAACTTCCTTGGCTTTTTCAATTGCTTGGTCCCTGTCCAAATTGTCAATGTTTGGGACAGCATCATCGTCATGAAATTGCACGCCATCGAACCCAAGCTCCTTGTAGAATTCGATCTTTTCCTCAAAGCTGAAAGGGGTTCTAACAGGGGGACCAAAGGGGTCCGCACCTTCATGTATATTCCAGGGGCCGAAGGAGAATCTATATGATGTGAATTTTTGTTCAGGCATCTTGTGCACCATCTTTCAATTCGTTTCAGAACTTATAAGATTAGCGTACGCACAGCTCGAGCAGAGGAGATAGGTAGTCAATCAAACTCAGTCGAAATGGGCCGTAGTGTTTAAGGAAAGGCCGATCTGAGTTATTTTAAAGCTATCTATATTGGAAAGTTATTTTGAATCATGAGACAGTAATGCGAGATACAGCTCCCAAAAAAATCTGACTGTAGAGTATGCTAGGTTGTGCAATCTTTGGGAAGACAATCGATCGACCAAGCATATGCCTTTCCTTTTTCAGTTTCGCCAATGCGAAGAATGATTCAGCGTTTTCTACTATTCAGATGCACAGTTCTACTTTCTAGCCTTTGCCTTGCCTTTTACCTTTAGTTTTCCTGTCTTCAGCAAGAACCCGGGGTAATCGGTATATGGCGGCTCAGCATCGATCTGCCACATCAAGCACATGATTTCTCCCCTGTGGTGTACGCACTCCTCCACGATATGCATCAGGACATCCTCTATGCGGAAGCTCTTTCCGTGCCATGTGATTGGAAAGAGCTTGTCTAAGCCTCCGGGCCTTAGCTTTCTGATGTAGGCCCTACCTTCGGCCTCGACCTCCTCAGCATACTTCCTCATGGCTTCGACGTTCTGGAACTCCTTTTCGTAGTCGTGCCTTGGCCAATCACCGATCTTGCCACTAGCAAGGTGCCTGAACCAACCTTGCTCCGCCTCAAGACTATGAAGGAAGATGTTCCGCATCGAGCCAAAGCTTGCTCCCCGGTCCTCGACGACTTCGTTCCATGGCAGCTTCTCGAAGCTCTCGAGGAACTTTCGGCTGCAGTACCAATTATATTCTAAAAGATCCCTTATGTCCATCTGACTACCTCCCCAAATACCTAAGAACTTGGATATATGAAACTATCCAATGATCGTTTTGATATTATGAGGGCTTTAAAATGGATGCACTTAATCATCACATGGTTTGGCAAAAGGCTAAACGAACTCTTAGGTAAACTTTGAATATAAAATGTTCGTGCATCAAGGCGAACATTATTGATAGATATTTGCATTAAGGCTCGATTGCAGTTCGTGATTTAGTTTGCACATCCATCGACGCTTTGCTTTATGCATTTTACTATGAGAAAGCTTTCTTCATTATGAGAAATACATACAATCCATGCCGTTTCGATATGATAGATGAACCTTGGTATACTGCATGGTAATGGTTTTGCTTTTACTATTAGAAACAGCCTTATGCCTTTTCCGAAAGGGCTTTCGCCAAACCGGGAATATATTCGGCACCAACTGGAACCGTGATGCTTGATCCCTTGAAATCTTCATCTATCGGCTCGTATCTGCCACCCAGGCATGTGGATAGGAAAGATTCTGCCACAGCATTGAATGAAAGCCTGTTCTCTGGCCTAGCAAAGCCATGTCCTTCATCTGGGTACAGCACATACGTTACAGGAATCCCCTTCTGTTGCATCGCTTTGACGATCTGATCTGATTCAGCCTGCTTGACGCGCGGGTCATTCGCTCCATGGCCTATCAAAAGCGGTCTCCGGATTCGATCAACGTAATTCAATGGAGACCTCTTCACCAATAAAGCTCGACCTTCCTCAGATCTATGATCTCCAACCCGTTTCACAAAAAGCTCAACCTCTGGCTGCCAATATGGAGGGATCGTCTCGAGCAGTGTCACAAGGTTTGATGGTCCAACGATGTCGACGCCACAAGCAAAAACATCAGGTGTGAAGGTCATGCCCACGAGTGTTGCATAGCCTCCATAGCTGCCTCCAAAAATGCCTACACGCTCCGGATCGGCAATCTTTTCATTTATGGCCCAATCGACCGCATCTATGAGGTCGTCGTGCATCTTGGCTCCCCACTCCATGTTTCCTGCATTTGTAAACGCCTTGCCAAAGCCAAACGAGGCGCGAAAGTTGACACTAAGAACGGCATAACCTCTGTTAGCCAGCCATTGATGGAAAGGATTGAAACCCCAATCGTCCCTCCCCCAAGGTCCGCCATGGACTACCAGTACCAAGGGCAAAGGCTTGTCTGGACGGCCATCTCCATCGCTATCGCTCCCAACTGGAAGCGTGAAATAGCTCACGAGGTCCAATCCGTCTCGAGATCTTATCACCACAGGATTCATCTTTGCCAAAGAGAATCCCTCAAGAGCTTTTCGATCGGTGAATAGGAACAGCGCTTCTTTCCTTTCGCGGTCGTATAGGTAGTAACGCATTGGGCTGTCATCCATTAAAAAAGCCAATATCCAAGCACTGTCGTCAAGAGTTCGGCTGACTACTCTGAAGTCACCATCCGCTATGGTCCTTATTCGAGCGAAGTCCTCCTCGATCGTTGGGTCAAGGATTTGCCACCTCTTGCGCTCATATGTAAAGGCTGCAGCCTGAGCGTTCTTTTCAGTTGGGTGGAAAATTGCATCGCTTAGGTCTGCCTTTTGGTCTGAGGCAAGCAATCTTGCTTCCTCCGTTTCTGTGTCCAGCGCGACCAATGCTGCATTGTTTCGGCCTCGGCTATCCATCATGTAAAGGATTTTTCCAGTTTTATCGAAACCGATAGCATCTGTAGTGAGCGAGTCCTCCATTCCGATTCTAGTGAAAATGGTCCAGCCATCTTTTGTGGGCTTTAGCAGATCATTTCCACCATCAGGCGTCATGCGCCTAGCAAAGCGAACTTTGAAATCATCGTCGGTTATGAAGGCAGCAAATCCTTCGTTCTTCTGAACAAGGCGCGTTTCGCCAGTTACGATGTTCAGCAAGTGCAAGTCATGTAACTGGGGAACCCGGTCGTTGATCGAGATCAATATTTGATCCGGGAATTTGTGGCTTGTCCTTTCTATCCGGGCTTGGACTCCTTCCAATGGGGTAAGGTCCATTATCTCGCCGCTTTCTAAGTTTGTAGAGTAAATGCGCCAGTTCTCGTCTCCTGCCTTGTCCTGAATGTAGAGAATGTGGTCGTTTGTGAAAGCCCAGACGAAGAAGCGTATACCTCGGTAAGTGTCTTTTGTTACTGGCCTTGCGGCGTCCAAATTATCGGAAGGACCAACCCAGACATTCAGCACGCCATTTAAAGGGGCAAGGTAGCCAATCTTTGTGCCGTTGGGACTAATCTGCGCTTGTGTTTTATCTGGATTGCCAAATAGGATCTTTCGAGGTATGAGGGGCGTAAGGTGTTTCCATTCCATATTCAAACAGGTCCAAGGATGTTTTGCTAAGATAAAAGACTTAGGCTACATCTTGAGGGGGAATGTTACTGTTGGTCTGGAAGGGGTCGTGCATGATTTTGATTTACGAGCTAATCCCATTTCGCTGCTTGGAAATCACCGTATTAGATTATTCGGTATAAGTTCTTGACATAGACTTATAAAGTGAGAGAAGGTAAATCGTCATAATGGTGAATAATTTTTGACAAAAAAGCTGATCACAGACTTAAAGATGCATTATTATAGTACAACATTGATGGGTGTTTTGAAAGGGGTTGCTGATTTCTATGGCATAGATATCAGCGACGAGTGGTTGTTTGGTGGCTCTGGGCATGCCTTTCTAATTAACATTCACGAAGAACTTTGCCCAAGTGGTCCATACTGCTGGAATCCAGAAACGTTCTATAAACTTGTGAAGAATCTTGGAATCGAGATTAAGTATCTTGGATTCTACTCATCTAAAAGCACGCTTGAGGAAAGGAGAAACGTTGAAGAGATTCTGAGAAAAAATATCGATGAGGGAGTACCATGCTCTCTTCTAAACATGGAAAATCAATTGATTTCAGGACACGACGAAATACATTTTTTGGTTGAACAACCTTGGCCAAAACTTGACTTCCCACCAAGCACTATCTTTTCCTTAGAGTTCGAGACTTGGAGAGAGCTGAAGGATGAGTTCCACGTAAGCTTTTTCGAGTTCAAAAAAACGGAGAAAGCTTGCGATGAAAAGGTTGTTCAAGATAGCTTAATCGCTGCTTTGGACATAGTTAGAAATCCGGATAATTGGAGATTGGAACATTACTATGTTGGCCTTCAGGCTTACGATGCTTGGATAGAAGCTGTAAAAAGAGGTTTTGGTACGACTCATGGGAACTGGTGGAACGGAACGGTCTGGAAAGAATGCAGGCAAATGGCTTCAAGCTTCTTTTCAGAAATCGCATCGAAATATGAAGACAAAATCTCAAAGGAAGCTTCAAAACTAAGTGATAGATACATGGAAGTTGCCATGCTCTTAGACAAGGCAAGAGAGAAAGAACTCGATGATGAAGAAAAAATCGACATTCTTCTCAAGGCTCGGAAAGCGGAAGAATCGTGCATGTGTCAAATCGAAAGTCTACTTATGCAATTTGCATGAAAAAAGACAACTGGGGTATCAAGTTTAACATTTGAGTGCAATGTAATCCTAGTAAACTTCAGTTGGAAATATCAAGGCGTAGAGTCGATCGAGCCTAGAGGGAAATGCTGACGTGGTCATATAGAAACTTAGGCTTGCCTTGATACTGATTAAAAGCTTTTGGCCAGTCTTATGCTTTACTTAAGACCCAAGCCACTTTGCGATAAAGGTCGTCTTTGAGATGGAGCGCCTCCTCGATTACATAGTTAATGTTCACATGTGCAATGCCTCCCTTGGAAAGATTACTGGTCATAATTCGCCTGATCAAGATCGACTAAATGCCAAGGAAACAGAGATATTGCCAAAAATCAGACGCATGTTGGTATAACGGATAGGAGTAAACAGAGATGATACAAAAGCAATTATATGTGCCAATTGCAGTATGGTAGATAAGAACGATCGTTTTGGGTGTTGAAGTGATCTGGAATGAAGCTGAGGTTGGCTTGTGCTGGAAGCCTTCCACAAATGGGCGACCCAGAAAGTTATC
>Ga0123519_10002707_pt1 | contig 29724 bp, 26 predicted proteins | sample YelNatPaOPRAMG02_FD_87396 | JGI IMG/M metagenome (GOLD analysis project Ga0123519, IMG submission 87396) | Hot spring microbial communities from Yellowstone National Park - Yellowstone National Park OP-RAMG-02 (version 2) | ecosystem: Environmental > Aquatic > Thermal springs > Hot (42-90C) ... | reverse complement strand
TGAGGTGGCAGGGACTCTGGTGGGACCGAACCAGGCCGGGGACCACCGGGGATCCCATGCATGCAGGAACGCATTTTACAGCCACCGGGAATAGCTTCCCACTGGTGAGAAAGTACGATGGGAGAACGGTTGGGGAAGCGAGGATCGGTGGGACCTCCCGCTGTTAGCAGGTGTTCATATGTCCAGAAGTTTTTTTGCTCCTCTGTGCCCAGATTGGGATCGAGCCATACAATGCGCAGGTCCATAACCGGTCCATAATCAATGCTTTCGGTAGCTATCTGAACCGCCCCGATATGACCACCCAGCGGCGGTTTAACTTCCCAGCGGAAACCTTTGTGCTCATCCGGGCACCAGAGCTCATAGCCCTTTTCCATGTTAACCCACCACCAATCGAGCATTTCGGGTGTAACTCCAGGAATGATGTGGTCAACGACTATCCATCCTTCGGGAAACTTTTCTTCCGGCATATATTTAGACCCCCATTCAATTAATTATTAACTTGACAAAAATACCTGAATCTATATACCATTAATCATAAAATAAACAACATGAGAAGTCAATATAGATGTGTAATATGAAATATTAAAAATTCGAGGTCGGATATGAATAATCAAATGTTTGACTTGCAAGGTAAAACGGCACTGGTAGTCGGTGGGCATGGCGGCATCGGTAAAGCTATTGCTCTGGGTTTGGCTGATGCCGGAGCTGACGTTGCGGTAGCCAGCCGCAATCTCGAAGCTTTGAAAAATGTGGCTAGAGAAATTGAGCAAAAAGGCCGCAGGTCACTGGCGGTCAGGGTGGATATCGTGGATGAAAAGCAGGTCAATGAAATGGTAGCTCAGGTTTTAAATAATTTCTCCCGCATTGATATTCTCGTTAATGCCGCTGGGTTAGCTATCCGTAAACCGGCTGAGAGTTTTCCTGTTGATGAATGGCAAAAAGTCATGGATATCAATACGCGGGGCACTTTCCTCTGCTGTCAAGCTGTTGGCAGGGTGATGCTGAAGCAGAAAAGCGGCAGAATCATCAACATTTCTTCCGTTCGAGGGCGGTATGGCCTTCCTTCAGGTTATGCAGCATACTGTCCCAGTAAAGGAGCGGTGGACACCCTCACGCGTACCCTGGCCTGCGAATGGGCGAAATCGAACGTTCTGGTAAACGCCGTTGCACCGACCATTGTTGAGACGGATCTTACTAAAGATGCCCTGGCCGACCCAGCTTATGCCAAACAAATGAAAGATCGTATCCCGATGGGTAGGTGGGCGCTGCCGGAAGATATCGTTGGCCCGGTAATATTTTTTGCGTCCGATGCAGCTAGGTTCGTTACCGGCCAGATTCTCTATGTAGATGGAGGTGTAACCACGTGGTAAGAATAAATCAACAAGAACTCCGGGAGGTTCCTTAAATGGGTAAAAAGGTGTTTGTTGACTTAACGCATCCCTTCAGCGCGGAGATTCCCCGCTGGCCTTATTTCGATAAGCCCGTAATCGAAAATGCACATACCATGGCAAAAGGCGGAGTATTAACGCAGAAGATTACCTGCGTGATGCATACCGGGACACATTGCGATGCTCCCCGTCATGTGATGGAAATCGAGTTCGATGGCAGGAGGGCTCGTTATATTCATGAAATGCCGATTGATGCTTACACTGGAGACGCTGTTTGTCTTCCTATCGAAATAGAGCGCTGGGGCTTGATTGGACCAAAGCACCTGGAAGCCGGATGCGAAAAAGCGGGCATCAAGCCGAATGAACTGGAAGGCATGGTTGTCTGCCTGAATACAGGTATGCATCGCAAGTTTGATGATTCAAAAGAATATTATCACTATTCTTGCGGTACGGGTGTCGAAGCTGGCAGATGGTTTGTTAAGCACAGGGTTAAATGTGTTGCAATGGATATGCAGGCCCTGGATCATCCTTTGCACACTGCTATGGGCAACAATGGAATGACACGTATGAACCTGATTGGTGCTTCCGGTAAACCTATTACCGAAGAGTATATCGAGCAGTTTGGTGAGGAAGCGTATGCTGAATTTGATAAATTTACCTATATTAAGTTATTTGGTAAAGAAGCTTATGATAAGAAATTTGGCGATCTGGAAGCCATCGGGTGCTGGGGTACGTGGGAGCCGTGTCATAAATTGATGCTCGGGCATGGAATTGTAGGCATTGAAAATCTTGGCGGAGATCTGGATAAAGTATCTGGCAAACGTTTCAGATTCTATTGCTTTCCGCTTCGCTGGTATATGGGCGATGGCTCCATGGTACGCTGCATCGCTGAAATTGACGAAGACGATTTGAATGATGTCCCCAGCAGGACATATACATACGGTGGATGTATCTAGGGTGATTATTCAACCTTTGGCTGGGTCCAATGGATCAATAACCGCGGAGGAAATATGAAAAAATTCAGTCTAGCAGAAGCAAAACCTTATATGGCCGCCAAACATTTCAATATGACAGCTATGCGTCTCCAGGGCAAAGAAGAAACGGGAATAAAAAGTTTCTGGGTAGGCATTTCTTATTTTCTACCTGGTGGTGGTGCCGAGTGGGCTTATGAAGATAATCCGTGCGAGAAGGTATATATCGTGCTGGATGGGGAGATTACCGTGAAGAATAAAGAGGAGGAAGTTACTTTAAAGCCGATGGATTCCCTTTATCTGGCACCATACGAAGGGCGTTCCATACTCAACAAGACTAATAAACCTGTAACCATGATGGTGATTATTAATTATAAGGATTAATCTGGATGGCAGGATTACTTGAAGGAGTTAAGATAATCGGATTTGAGCAGGTAGTAGGCGTACCGGCAGCTACGGCTGTGCTGGCGGATTGGGGCGCTGATGTCATCAAGATTGAGCCGACCTGGGGCGATTGGCAGAGGAGCCTGGTCAGCTTTAATAGGGGGCCGCTTTTGTTTCATTTAGAGAAGGGAGATATCGAACTCCATTTCGAATTTTTAAACCGGGGTAAAAGAAGCGTTGTTCTTAATCTGCGTACGGAGCGGGGACGCAGTATTTTATATAAAATGCTGGAAAATGCCGATATTTTTGCCACTAACTATTCTTTAGATGTATTAAAAAAATACGGCCTGGATTACGCGAGCCTCAAAGAAAAATTCCCCGGTTTAATTCATTTTGTGCTTACGGGATATGGTTCCAAAGGACCAAAAGCCGGCGATCGGGGCTATGACTATGTTGCTGCATGGTCTTACGGTGGACTGATGGATTTAGTAAGCGCCGGGCCGGAATACCCTCCACCAATATCACGTCCAGGGATGATGGATATTGTGGCATCAGCCCATATCACAAGCGGACTTTTAGCTGCTTTATATTATAAGCAAAAGACGGGTAAAGGACAGGGTTTGGAACTTTCTCTATATCACACAGCCGCCTGGACGCTGGGTTTAGATATCCAGACTGCTCTTTTCGGCCATCCACAGCCTAAATGGGATAGAAAACGTGCTCCGAATCCTATGTACACTTCTTACCGGTGTAAAGATCGCTGGTGTATGATGTGCCATCCTACTCAGGAATACTGGGAGCCATTTTGCAGGGCTATCGGTAAACCAGAATGGATCAACGATCCCCGTTACGCTACTATGGAAAGCCGTGAACAGCACTCAGAAGAATTGGTTTCTTTAATAGATCAAGTAATGGCAACGAAAACCTGGGCGGAGTGGGAGGTGGAATTTCGTAAAAATGATCTTATAGTTAGCGGCAATCAGACTATCGAGGAAATATTGAAAGATGAACAGGCTGTGCAGAATAATTTTTATATGGATATAGAACACCCTGTAGTTGGCAGGGCACGGTTATTAAATAGTCCTGTGCAGTTTAGTGAAACCCCAGCGACCATCAGGTGGGCTGCACCGCAACTTGGAGCGCATACGGAAGAGGTTTTATTAGAAACGGGTTATAGCTGGGAAGAGATAGATAAATTGAAGGAAGAAGGCGTCATACCTTAATGACCGAACAATCAAAGCTAACAGGTAAAATTGCCCTTGTCACTGGCGCAAGCAGGGGCATTGGGCGCGCGATTGCCCTGGCCCTGGCCAGGCAAGGCGCTGATGTCGCTGTTAATTGTTTCTCCTCGGTGGCAGAGGCTCAAAAGGTCGTTCAAGAAATTAGAAAACTTGATCGCAATGCTATGGTTATTCAGGCCGATGTTGCAGATAAATCCGCGGTTGAGAATATGGTTAACAGTGTGATAGGGCACTTTGGCAAACTTGACATTCTGGTAAATAACGCCGGTATGGCGACTGTCGGACCTTCAGAAGCACTGGAAGAAAAGGTATGGCGGCGGGGAATTGATGTTATGTTGACCGGGGCATTTTTCTGTTGCCAGACTGCCGGCAAAATAATGATCGGACAAAAGTACGGTAAAATCATCAACATAGCTTCTATCAACGGCATTGTGGCTTTTCCGGAAAGAGCAAGTTATTGCAGTGCCAAAGCTGGTTTAATGGCTTTAACCAAAGTTCTGGCATCGGAATGGGCGAAATATAATATTAATGTCAACGCTGTTGCTCCGGGTTATATCGAAACGGAGATGGTGAGCAGTCTGGTTTCTCAGGGTAAACTCAACGTAGAAGAACTCAAATGCAGAACTCCCAGCGGGACACTTACGAGCGCAGAAGATGTAGCTGAAGCTGTCGTGTTTTTAGCTTCAGAAAGTTCCCGGAGCATTAACGGTCAGACAATAGTCATCGATGGAGGCTGGACCGCTTACGGGTACTTGGAATCATGGCTTGCCAGGAAGACCCGGGCATAATAAGAATTACCCTGGGGGTTCACAGTTGTCCCAGCGTGTAATAGCCATTCTCTCTGCCAGGTATATGGGGGGCGTGCCAAACTGCAGAGGCAAGGGGTGAGATCCTCACGTAGTCCTTCTGGCGAAGGACTCCTCGGAATGATGGAATCAGGATAGGCTTATCGCCCCGCTTATCGGAATCACGGCAAAATGGAAAAGGGCTTGCGCCTTTCATCGCCCGGAAGGAAGAAAGATATGGCGTTTCCGGAACTGGCTGCGCCAGGAATGGCTTAGTAGGCAACGCTGACGTTCATACACTGATACCGATCCTGGCCGGTACGCCTGTCATAGATATTCTTAAAATTGCAAATTTAATCTACTGCCAGTTTGGGAGGATGGAATCCTCTGAGTCTCAGGGAATTTGAAACGACCGTTACCGAACTGAAAGCCATCGCCAGTGCTGCGAGTACAGGATTGAGGAAACCGTATTCACCGAAGAAAAAGCGCAGCCCGGCTGGTGTACCGCTGTGACCGAAAACAAGGTACAGGATACCCGCGGCTACGGGTATCAATGCCACGTTATAGGCGAAAGCCCAGAAAAGGTTTTGTTTGATTGTCCGCAGAGTGCGTTTGCTTAAGGCGATCGCTGTGACTGCACCGGTGAGGTCACCGCTGATCAGCGTAATATCGGCTGCTTCCATAGCGATATCGGTGCCGGTGCCGATGGCGATGCCGACGTCAGCCTGAGCCAATGCCGGCGCATCGTTAATACCATCACCAACCATGGCCACTATCTTGCCCTCCGCCTGAAGCCGCCTGACTTCGCTGGCTTTGTTTTCAGGCAGGACTTCGGCTAATACCCGGTCGATGCCAGCTTGTTTGGCGATCGCTTCTGCGGTACGTTTGTTGTCGCCTGTAATCATGACCACCTCAAGTCCGAGACGGTGCAGCTCTCTGACCGCTGCCCGGGAGTTCGGCTTGAGAGTATCGGCGACAGCGATGATACCGCATACTCTGCCATCAGTCGCCACGAACATTGGTGTCTTGCCTTCCTGGGAAAGCCGGGAGGCTTCCTCTGCCAGAACATCCTGTAGCAGCTCGCGTTCAGCCATCAGCTTGAGGTTACCCAGTACCACCGTTTTGCCGTTAATCTTTGCCTCGATACCCTGACCCGGTATGGCGGTAAAACTGGTGGCATCTTCAAGGTTAAGCTGTTTCTCCCGGGCAGCATTGACGATAGCTTCACCCAGCGGGTGTTCAGAACTGCGCTCTGCTGATGCGGCAATGCGAAGCAACTCATTCTCCGGGAAGTCAGGAACCGTTATGATGTCCGTCACCACCGGCTTGCCCTGGGTCAGGGTTCCCGTCTTATCCAGGATGATGGTCTGTATTTTATGGGCTGTTTCCAGTGCTTCTCCACTGCGGATGAGTACGCCATTCTCGGCTCCCTTCCCTGTGCCCACCATAATGGCGGTAGGGGTTGCCAGCCCGAGTGCACAGGGGCAGGCGATGATCAGCACCGCAACAAAGTTAAGCAGGGCATAGGTCAACGCAGGGGGCGGTCCTGCTAGAAGCCAGATGATAAAGGTGATGGCGGCTACACCAATTACCGCCGGGACGAAATAAGCTGAGATAATGTCTGCCAGCCGCTGGATGGGGGCTTTGCTCCCCTGGGCTTCCTCGACCAGCCTGATGATCTGTGCCAGTACTGTATCCTTGCCCACCCTGGTCGCTTCGAAGCGGAAACTGCCCGTCCTGTTGATGGTGGCGCCGATGACCTGGTCGCCGGGACCCTTCTCTACCGGCAGGCTTTCGCCGGTGACCATTGATTCATCCAGGCTGGAACGTCCCTCCCTGATGATCCCGTCCACGGGTACCTTTTCGCCGGGGCGCACAACGATCAGATCTCCGGGGATGACCTCTTCCACGGGGATGTCCAGCTCTCGATCGTCGCGGATCACCCGGGCTGTTCTGGCCTGCATGCCAATCAGCTTTGTGATGGCAGCAGATGTCTGTCCTTTGGCCCGGTCTTCCAGTAGCCGACCAGTCAGTATCAGAGCGATGATAATGGAAGAGGTATCAAAGTAAACATTGACACCGTGTCCTCCAGAAACAAAGAAGTCCGGGAAAAGAATGGCGGCAACGCTGTAAAAATAGGCTGCCGAGGTACCCACGGCGATGAGCGTGTTCATATTGGCGGTTTTATGGCGCAAAGCCCCCCACGCTCCCTGGTAGAATTGCCAGCCTGCCCAGAACTGCACCGGCGTTGCCAGAGCCCAGAGCAGGTACCTGTTTGTTAAAGCTGAGGGTAGCCAGTTTCCTGTGAATTCGGATAGAGCTACCAGCAGCATGTACGCACCGATAATCCCGGCGAGAATCAGTTTATTCCGCAGGGAGAGCAGTTCCCGACGGTTGTTTTCTGAGAGGGTATCTGCCGCAGACACCTCTCCCAGATACTTGTAGCCGGCACTTTCGACCGCTTTTTTAAAATCGGCTGTGGTAGCCACGCCGGGCAGATATTCGACGGTTGCCTTCTCGGTAGCCAGGTTCACAAAAGCATTGAGGACTCCTTTGGTTTCGAGCAAAGCTTTTTCAACATGAGATACACAGGAGGAGCAGGTCATTCCGCCAACACCAAAGGTGAATTTTCGGGTCGAAATGCCATAACCGGACTCCTTGATGACGCCGATAATCCTTTCTATTTTCACTCTAGCGGGATCGTATTCTACCGAGGCCTTTTCACTGGCTAAATTGACGCTGGCTTTGAAAACACCCGGAATTTCTGAAATAGCCTTTTCAATCACGGCCGCGCACGAGGCACAGCTCATACCGGTTACCGGTACCAGGACGGTTTCTTTTTGTTTTTGTTCTATGCTCATATCAAAACAATTTCCTCATGTTGACGGTCTTACCATCTTCTGGCTGCATTTGCTGGTGAGAAGACTGGAATCAATTTAGCAGCAGCCGCCTCCTCCATGATGACCGCTCAACCTTTTTCTCCCGCCTTCAGTATATTTGTCTGGATTGGCTTCGAAGGTTTTTCTGCATCCCGGAGCGCAGAAATAGTACGTCTTACTCCTGTACTCCGATTTTGCGGGGGCGCTCTGCTGATCGACCTCCATACCACAGACTGGATCTACTTCCATTGTAACAGCGGAATTTGATCTCTGCTCCGGTGTTTCGTGTGTCACTCTACCCTGTTTCTTATCATGCGGTTTACCACCAAAAAAATTACCCTGGAATCCCATTTTAAATTCCTTCTTAGTCAATTTTGTTTTAAGGATCCGCACAAGCCCTCAATTTCGGAGATTCCTCCACAATCTATTAGAATTGCCGGTGCTGTGGAAGACCTGAAATCGTAATTGAATTCGTAAACTCCACCTGCGTATTATGCCCTATGCCCCTATAGGGCATATACACTAAATATACACCTTGAAATCGGGGGTGTCAAGTTCTTTTGAAGAGATCATCAATCTGTAACAAGCATTGCCAGGGTTCCTTGGATGACCACAGAAAAAATTGACATCTACCGGAATCTTCTATATACTTAAATAAAGATGCCCCCCATGGGCATCAATGGAGGTTGAAATGGAGCATTCTCATATCCATTCATACGAGGAAGACAAGCAGGATATTATCATCCGACTCAAGAGAATGGAAGGTCAGATCAGAGGAATCCGCAGGATGGTCGAAAACGGCGAATATTGCGTTGATATACTGAACCAGCTTTCTTCTATCATGGCTGCTACCAGGAAGGTAGCCAATATTATCATGAGAGACCATATCAAGGGATGTGTGCGGGATGCGCTGACCAGAAATGAGAATAGCGAAGAAAAAGTGGATGAACTCGTTTCGGTAATAGAAAAATTCAACAGGAAGTAGGAGATTGGCATTGTCCAGGGATTTAAGAAGCTTGGGGGACATTGGTACAGGTAGCAGATCAGGAGGTTTAAAATGATGATGTGGCCCTGGTTTAACTGGGGACTGGGAGGTATTGGCTGGATCATGCCACTATTCATGATTATCTTTTGGGGATTGATTATCTGGGGCATTATCGCCCTGATACGCTGGGGCAGCCGCCGCGGTGATTACGCTTCAGGCTCTTCAGAATCAGCAATGGATATTTTGAAGAGGCGCTATGCCAGTGGTGAGATCACCAAAGAAGAATTTGAAGAAAAGAAACGTTCTATTACTTAGGGACACTGAACTGAATTAACCTTCATGTTCCAGCTCTCAGGAACCTGGCATTGAGCGCCACGATGATGGTGCTGAGCGCCATCAGTGCTGCTCCAATCGCTGGATCCAGCAGAATGCCTGCGCTGTATGCCACTCCTGCTGCCAGTGGAATGGCGATGACATTATAACCGGTTGCCCAGCCGAGGTTCTGGAGCATTTTCCGGTAAGTTGCGCGTGAAAGCCTGATAATTGAGACTACATCCAGCGGATTACTTCTCACCAGTACGATGTCAGCCGTTGCTACGGCTACGTCAGTGCCGGCTCCGATGGCGATGCCGACGTTAGCCTGAGCCAGTGCCGGTGCATCGTTGACGCCATCGCCGGTCATCGCAACAATCAAACCCCGGGATTGCACTTCTTTAACCTTCTCAGCTTTCTTGTCAGGTAGAACTTCGGCGAAGTATTCGTCAAGTCCAACTTCATCAGCCACCCACTTCGCCACCTGATGATTATCGCCAGTTATCATCATGCACTGGATTCCCATTCCTTTAAGCTTTCCGATGGCTTCCTTTGACTCAGCCCGGATAATATCAGCGAGCGCAACGGCGCCGGTCAGTTCTCCGTCAACCAGGACATATATTATCGTCTTCCCCTGAGAAGCGAGCTTCTCCAGCCTGTCATCCTCGACCTTAAGACTGTTCTCCTTTAAATATCCAGGACTGACAGCTTTAACCTCTTTCCCGTTCACTTTGCCTTCGACACCTTTTCCCGGGATTGACCTGAATTCGTCCACCGGAACGGTTTGTCCAGTAGATGCGACGATACCTCTGGCGATAGGGTGCGCCGAATATGCCTCGATGGACGCGGTGTACTCCAAGATCTCTTTCTCGCTCAATTTGTCGTTCAGGGCGATTACATCGGTGACACCAAACTCACCTTTAGTAAGGGTTCCCGTTTTATCAAAAAGAACCGCTGAAACCCTCCTGGCAAGCTCAAAGCCGTCCCTGTTTTTAATCAGGAGACCGGACTTAGCCGAAATTGATGTGGAAACAGAGACGACCAGAGGAATTGCCAGTCCCAGTGCATGGGGGCAGGTGGATATTGCGTACTCGTTCAGTTGTTTCATTCGCTGCCAGTCCCAGTGCATGGGGGCAGGTGTTTATCCAGCATATTAGCCTCTGATGACAATCTGCCAGTCCCAGTGCATGGGGGCAGGTGATTACCATGACTGTCACCATTCTGGACAAAGCGAAGACGAACTCCTGGTGGGCAATCCACAGCCAGATCGCCAGAGTGAGTAACCCCACGCTGATAGAAACGATGGTGAGTACAAATGCAGCGTGGTCGGCTAGGTTCTGCGTTCGAGATTTGCTCTCCTGAGCCTGTCTCACCATCTCCCGTATCTGGGAAAGGTAGGATGATTTCCCCGTCTTCTTAATCTCTATGATCAGGGATCCTTCTCCATTTACCGAACCGCCGATTACAGTTGATCCTGCCCGTTTAAAGCTGGGAGTAGATTCTCCGGTAAGCATGGCTTCGTTGACCGAAGATTCACCTTCGACTACTTCCCCGTCCGCCGGGATCTTTTCCCCCGGTTTAATCAGCACTTTATCACCGATAGTAAGCTGATCCAGAGGAAAATCCTTTGTGCTGCCGTCCTCCATTACCCTGTGTGCTACCGCGGGGAGCAGCCTTGCCAGCTCTTCCAGCGAGGAAGAGGCAGCAATAACTGACCTCATTTCGAGCCAGTGTCCCAGTAACATGACATCAATCAGGGTTGCCAGTTCCCAGAAAAAATCCGAACCGGTTACTCCGAAGACAACGGCACTGCTGTAGGCATAGGCCACGCTGATAGCAATGGCAATCAGTGTCATCATGCCGGGTTTTTGATCTTTTAACTCGCTGACAATACCTTTTAGAAAAGGCCAGCCGCCATAAAAGAAAATAGCCGAGCAAAGTGCCCAGAGCAGGTAGGAGCCACCGGGAAAACTGATTTTACCTTCAAGCCCGGTGAAACCATGGATTCCGGGTGAGAGCAGCAGTACCGGAATGGTGATGATCAGAGAAATCCAGAAACGCTTCCTGAAGTCGGCGACCATCATGGCATGGTGGTCACGGCTGCTTGTACCATGCATATCATGCGTATCGTGCCCATCTCTGCCGGGAAGATCCATTTTGTGGGGAGATGTTCCATGTTCCATGATGTGCTTTTGCCCGCCGGATACCTGATTTCCGGGTGGATGGTGCATATCATGCTGCATAAAATCACCCCGCTTACGTGGTTATTTCTTTCTGGCTTCGATTAATTTGAAAATTCCTGTTGCCAGGTCGGTGACCTTCTCAACAGTGAGTCCACTGATGAGGACATTTTGAACAGTTGTCCGGTTGATATTGGCGCCCATCATTCTGACAACCAGAGGATTAACCAGGTTCATGATTGTAGCCAGAATACGGTTGGCGCTCAGGACGTGCTCCAGCAAAATTACTTTACCTCCGGTTTTGCACACACGTTTGACCTCTTTCAATCCCTGTACCGGATCGGGTACTGAACAGAAAACAAATTTCGAAACTACAGAATCAAATGTTTCATCGGGAAATTCCAGTTTCTGGATATCCATCAGCCGTAAAGCCACCTTGACATGCTGGCTTTGAGCCTTCTCCCGGGCTTTTGCCAGCGTCTTTTCGCTTAAATCGATAGCCGTAATTTGCAGACTCTGCGGATAAAAAGGAAAGTTCTTGCCCGTCCCCACTCCCACTTCCAGGATCTTCTCGCCTTCAACTTTACTCCACAGGAGCTCTCGCCATCTGGCGTAGCGGGAACTCTCAACAATCCCTTCCATAAAGTCATAGATCGTAGCGATGCGGTTATAGCGTTTTTTGGTAAGTTCAGTAGATTTCAAAATCCTGTTGCTTTTCATCATTTCTCCGACTGCTACCTATCATTATAAAGATTATCTCAACATGCGGGTTAAGAGAGTGGAAATGCAGAATTTTCGTACTTAAAATGCAATTCCAAACCCTGTTTATAACACAACCGTGGAATTTCCGAACGATAGCGGCTTCAGCAACAAGCGTTGTTCGCAACCCCAGGCTTAACAACGTCGACCGCCAGAAAAAGACGCCGGTGGCATCACCAGAACAAGCCGGGTACGAAGGCCTGGGCTTAACAGAAGATGAGATCAAGATGCTGGAAGAGAGGGGCATCATCAACGTAGATTCGGCGGAGGTAGCGTTTAAAATCGCGGCAAGCCGGCAACCTTATGACAGGCTTACACTTGGCTGGGAAAAGGACGGCATTGACTATTCCATCATTGGTACAATTAACGGGAACGCTTGATGAGACTGAAATTGAGAAAATGTCCTGCTATATTGACGGTGAATAAAATTTATGGGTAGAGCCTGTACCCAGAATCACTGCTGATTGATCAACTTTATTTAGCATTCTCCGGGTTAATTATCTGATTTTTAGATTATTTAGTCTATCCTGTAATTTCCAACATAGCCTGTGCGCTTATTTAGCCGTTGCTAACTTTTTGCGGAGAGAATAGTTATATTTAGTGATTGAGATAAATACAGGGAGGTTACGCCGGTGAAAAACACGTATGCGAAATTTGCGGTTTCTGTATTCATGATAATTATGCTTCTGACAACCGGTATTCCTGCCTGCAGGCAGGTATCAGCAGCAGATAGCTACACTGCGATTGTTCCGGATACGCTGAACCCGGGAAGACCGGCAGTACTGACAGTCTCCCTTTTAAAAGCCGGTCAACTTGCCAGAGATAACGTTGAAGTGGATTTACTCAAAGATGGCAAACGAATCACAGGTACCCGGAAAATGGTAGATGGCGTGGGGACACTCAGCATTGCTTTACCCCGGGATCTGGAAGAAGGTAGCTATGACATACAGATTAAAGGTACCAGTTTTACTGATAAAGCCCAGGTCAATGTGGTGAGCGAATCCCTGGTTTTCCTGGAAACCGATAAACCGATTTATAAACCCGGTCAGACCATCATGATGAGAATATTGACACTGGATTCGGAGCTTAAGCCGGTCAGCCAGCCTGCCACTGTTGAAGTTCTGGATGCAAAAGGTATCAAGATTTTTCGGACGGAAGTGATAACCGACGATTACGGCATAGCGAAGATTGAGATGCCGATTGCCAGCGAACCGAACCTGGGAGTATGGAAAATTAACGTCATTACAGGTAAATCACAGCGCCAGCTCGATGTGCGTGTTGAAGAATATGTGTTACCGAAATACGAGATAAGGGTGGAATTGCCCAGAGAATGGTTTCTCGTGAGTGAGCCTATCAAGGGTAAGATCGTGGCAGAGTACAGCTTTGGTAAGCCGGTGTCAGGAGAATTGACCATCGAAGCGGTGAAATATGTCGGTCAGTGGCAGACTTATACCTCCCTGAATAAAACCATCACTGGAGAGACTGATTTTGAACTTCCGCCCGCGAGTTATGTGGCAGGCACTCCAGCAGGTGGCGGACAGGGTAATGTTCAGTTGAATATTACCGTCAGAGAGAAAAGCACCGGCTACCAGGAAAAGACCAACCGCCTTTTAACGGTGGCTCAATCGGCTCTAAGCCTGAAATTGATTCCGGAAAGCCAGTCTTTTAAACCGGGTTTACCTTTCAATTTCCTGGTTATTACAGAGACACCCGATAATAAACCGGTTGATGCGCAAATAGCGGCAAAGGTTACTTACAGTAACAGCAGGTTTGATGTGATCAAAACCGAGGAAAAGACGCTGCAGACCGTTAAGGGCAAAACAATTTTCAATATCAATCCTCCTTCAGAAGCGATCGCCCTCTCAATTGAAGCCTTTGAGTTGACGCCAGTATCTTCCAGACAGCCGGCACAGGCTTCGATGGTTTTACAATCTTCTTATTCGCCTTCAGGGAATTTCATTCATCTGGAACAGGTGACCGCGGGAACCATCGGAATCGGGTCAAAAGTAGCCTTCAGAATTTATTCCACATCTGAAGCGGCGAATTTTTACTACGAGGTGATCGGACGTGGAATGGTTTTGTTTTCCGGTTACACAAAAAGCAGGGAAATCTCCTTCGAGGCTACACCTCTTATGGCACCCTCTGCCCGGCTGCTGGTTTATCAGATCCTGCCCAACAGCGAAGTGGCTGCTGATTACCTTCCGTTTAATGTTGAAGCTGCATATCCGCAAAATGTCAGGGCAGAGTTCAACAAACCTGAAGCCAGGCCGGCGGAGGAAGTTCAGCTGAATATCACAGCAGGAGGAAAATCCAGGATAGGCGTTGCCGCGGTTGATAAATCGGTTTATATCCTGACAGAAAATCGTCTTAATCTTCAGCAGGTTTTCGCTGAACTGGAGCGCCTCTACATGGAGCCTCAGGCGGAGATTCACGAAGTATCTTTTTATCCTGTCACAAAGTCGATTGGGTCAGAGGATGTTTTTAAAAATGCTGGCGTAGTGGTCATGACCAGCCACAAAATCCCCGCTGGTAAAGAATATCAGGTCCGGGGAAATGGCAGTTTCCTGGACAAAATCGCCCGCTTTTTTGGCGTCAGGGATATAATGAAAGGTGAATTCGCACTGGAAGCTGGAGTAGCCCGGCCTGCTGCTCCTTCACCATCGGCTTCGAATTCTGCAGATAATCTGGCTGAAGTGGAGAGGGTGCGTCAATTTTTCCCGGAAACCTGGTTGTGGTTTGATGGGGTGACCTCTGATAACGGTACCTTTTCACAAAAGGTCGTTGTACCGGATTCAATTACGACCTGGATGCTGCGTGTGGTGGCTCTTTCAAAAGATAAGGGACTGGGGGTAGCAGAGAATAGTCTCAGGGTATTCCAGCCTTTCTTCCTGACGGTCGATCTGCCGTATTCAGCCACCAGGGGCGAGGAATTCCCCGTTCAGGTTGCGGTTTATAACTACCTCAATGCTGCGCAGACCGTTCAGGTGGATATCGAAAAGGGGGACTGGTACGATCTTCTCGATGAACCGACCAGAAAGGTGGAGATAGCGCCTAATGATATTGGCGGAGCTTCCTTCATGATCAAGCCAACCGGGACAGGGACTAAGGAAATTAAAATTACAGCACGCAGTTCGCAGGCAGCGGATGCTGCCATCAAAACAATAATCATTGAGCCAGAGGGTGTCTCTAGGGAAATTGTGGATAATCTGACCCTATCTGCTGGCATGAACAAAACCATCAATACCACCGTTCCCGGGAACGTGGTTGATGATTCCGCCAGGGCTTACATGACGTTAACTGCCAGCTTTTTAAGCCAGACGGTTGATGGACTGGAGGCTTTGCTGCAAATGCCTTTTGGCTGCGGTGAGCAGAATATGATCGTCTTTGCTCCTGATGTTTATATCACAAGATACTTGAAGGCGAGCGGGCAGATCAAGCCGGAAATCATGGCGAAGGCGGAGAAGCTTATGATTACAGGTTACCAGCGGCAATTAACGTATCGTCGTACGGATGGTTCCTTCTCTGCTTTCGGTATGAATGACCAATCTGGCAGTTTATGGCTGACCGCCTTTGTACTCAAGTCTTTCGCCCAGGCGAAAGATACGATCTACATAGATCACAGCATTTTACAGGATGCTGCCAGATGGATAGTTTCCCGTCAAAATAACGATGGTTCCTTTGACCAGGTGGGTTTTGTACACCATCAGGAGATGCTTGGAGGTTTGAAAGGAAAGGATGCCCTGACGGCTTATGTTGCTTCAGCTTTGAGGGAGGCAGGGATTAATGTTAGCAGTGATAAAGCAATCAGCTATCTGGAAAACAGAGTGGATGCCATGGATGATCCCTATACAGTGGCTCTGACAGCGTATGTCCTGGAACTGGCAAAAAGTCCCGGAGCCTCAGATGCATATGCGAAGCTGATCTCACTCGCCAGAGAAGATGAAAATGGCATGTACTGGGGGAGCGAGATCATTGAACCAGAATCGTTAGACAGGCAGCAGGGCATGATGCCGCGGTTTCGCCCGGATATCAACCGCAGTGCCAGCATTGAAACCACTGCTTATGCCGCTCTGGCGTTGATTCGGCATGGCGATGAATTCCGTGCTTCTCAGGCTGCCAGATGGCTGGTATCAAAGCGGAATGCCTATGGTGGCTTTGGTTCAACTCAGGATACGGTTGTCGCCCTTCAGGCACTCACTGAATATGCTGCAAACCGCCGTTCAGATGTGAACCTGACGGTTACGTTAAAAGGAGAAGGTGGAGAAAAGAATTACCGGATCGATCAGTCCAATTACGACGTTTTACAGGTTATCGAGATTCCGGTCAACAAACAAATCGAAATATCGGTATCCGGCAAAGGTGAAGCCATCGGGCAGGTCGTGAGGAGGTTTAACGAGCCGGCGGTGGACATCACACCTGCAGCTCAGATGCTGAAAATAGATGTGGCTTATGATACCGCTGAAGTGGAAGTCAGTAACCTGGTTAAGGTGAACGTGAGCGTGAAATTCGATCCATTACCTGAGATGGGAATCTCAGAAGCTGGTATGATAGTGCTTGATATTGCTGTTCCAACCGGGTTTGAGGCGGTGAAAGAATCGATAGCAGCTTTTGTGGAAAACAATGCCAGAATCAAACGTTATGATATTGCTGGCAGGAAGGTTATCTTCTATGTGGAAAATATGAAGCCAGGAGAAACTCTCAGCTTCAGTTTTCAGGTCAAAGCACTTTATCCGGTTAAGGCAAAAGGTGTAACCTCAACGGCATATTCCTACTACAAGCCTGATATCAGGGGAGAAGTTTTAAGTGCACCGCTGACTGTAAAATAGAAAATCAATTTAATGAAAATTTGCCTTTGAAGTAAAAATGGATGCGGATTTCAAAATCCGCATCCATTTTTATGTGACCCGGTTCAACAGGGTCAAAGCTGCTACCTGCTGTTAAGTTCCACTATCCTCCCGGATATTTCTTAATACCCTCTCCCACAGGCTGGGACATCATGAAGAAGATCTGCTTCTGTACGTTGCGGAGAATCAGCGGACCACGCTCAACATTGGGCGGGATATAAGCACCAAAGCTCCTGGTAATGATATGCTTTTCACCGCCGATCCAGAGTTCTGCCTCTGCGCAAAGGTCGGTGATATCATCATAGTTTAATGAAGTCATAGTAATGGAAGTGCCGTGGGGCAGGGTGTGGGCATCCATGATCAGGTGCCCGGCTTTAGATGGGCTACCGGGCAAAAACCACATCGTATCGCAGCCAAATTCGGCTCCGGGTATTACCGTATCGTCGATATAGGCAACCGGTCTGGTATATTTGGGATCCGTCTCCTTCATGTATTCCGGTCGTTTGACGTTCTTCGGATAGCCGAAGACGAAATATTTGCGGTTTTTCAGATCGCCGGTTCTTTTGATGACGGTATTGGGATCCCACTCACGCTGTCCATTCCCGTGAGCATCCTTTTCACGGGTGTAAACTCCTCCCGGCCCCGATGTCCAGTGACAGACGGGTTTACTGGTAACATAGCCCCCGGGCACACGGGTGGGCATATGCATCATGCCCGCGGGGACATAAACCACCCAGCTTCTATCCAGAATGATTTCTTCATCTTCCATGATCATGCCCATGGTTGTGGTATCTTCCGGGTGATCGGGGTCGGTTCCCCACCAGGAAAGCAGTTCGGGAAAATCATGCACGTGGGGGAACATTGGACGGATGTTGCCGCGCTGTCTGGCTTCTTCCGGGGTAAGCTGGTTGGGATAATGCTGTGGCCAGATCCAGGTTGCTTCGCCGTAATATGCTCCCGGGATGACATCAGCATCGATCCAGAGCACGTGCTCCATACTGATGCGCTTGCCTTCAGCCGCAATCCGATCCCTTTCCTCGGGGGATGGTCCTGGAAGCATTTCCCTTTTATATAGTTTTGTGCAGATATACTTGTCGTATTTCCCCATAGTACGCATTCCTTCTATTTTATTTTGTCTTCGTATAAGATGTTGCCTAATTATAGCATATTTTAATATTTTTCAGGCAAGGTGAAATGGAGCAACGCGGGTTAAACACAGCTGCGATTGCATTTCATCCTGAACCTGCAGGCGCGGCATTTATTCGGATTATCAGAAGCGGTAAATTCATCTTCGCCTTTAAGTAGTGAATGAATGCGTTTAATCACGGTGCAAATGTGTTCTTCTGCCTGCACGTCGAAGGGCATGTTCCAGAAAATATTGCTGGTGCCCCTTTCCCGTAAAGCAGCAATTACCGGGCGGTTGTCACTGGTCGCCACAGCATATTTAAATGCCAGGCAATAGCCAAACACCTGATTGATATGAGAGAGAAAGGTCCTGGTGCCCGGCTTATCGTCAATCACAATAAAGGCATCAGGAGTAAGCAGAACCTCGTCGATCAGCCCGTAAATGCCGTGGCCGGTGTCCCTGACAGATAGCTCCCTGCTCAGGATGCTGGCCTGTTTGGATTGCAGAAGCATTTCACCAATGGTTGAGGGAACGGCTTCCTTTTTGAATTCTTCATAAAGGTTTTCGTGCTCTCTTTTCCCTTCGACCATTTGCTGGGTGGGCTCAATTCTTATTCCGGCGATGTTCTCGAGATAAATCTGGTATTCGCAAAATTCCTGCTTATCCAGCCAGCTTATAGGGAAAAGAAGTCTATTATGTATGTAGATAGTTCCCGCAATCTTTCCGGGAGGTTGCAACCATCCGCTTTTCATCGGTGATCTATCCTGTAAAAAGAAGCGCCGGTATTTGCCGGCTCTACGTGCTATTTAAACGTATTTTCGTGCAGGAGCGGCATTCAGGTGCATTACCGGTCGCACGATGTTCCGGATGGAGACGGGTCCATGCCTGACTCCGGGAGGCACAAAGGCGACAAAGGTTTCTTTGATGATGTATTGAATACCGTCAATCCAGATTTCAACTTCGGCTCCCAAATCGTGGATGTTTTCATAATTAAACCCGAAGAACCCGATTAATTCGCCGAAGGAGTGCCTGTGTTCTTCAAGGTCTACCTTGTCACCCACCGTTGATGCAGGTTTACCCGGTAGAAACCACATCGCTGCACAGTAAAACTCTGCCTCAGGTACGACTTCGTCATCCAGATAGACCATCCGCCTGACAATCTCAGGATTCAGGGGTTTGCGCCATGCTGGCAATGACAGATTTTGTTTATCACCGAAAACGAAATATTTCGCATTTTTGTTTTTAGCCAGTTGTTCGTCGAGTAATTCTTTCATTATATCCCCCTTTTCCGCTTTATTTCCGGATTTCCTACTCGTACTCCTGCCCCGGTCCCATGGTGAAATGGAAGAGGGGTTTTTCCATGCGCAGATGTCTCAATGGGCAGTGCTTCATTTTGGCGGGAATGTAAACCAGGAAGCTCCGGGTCAGGTTGAATTTCTCGTCTCCCAGCCAGAATTCAATTTCGCCGTTAAGATTGTACGGGTCATCCATGTCCGTGCCAAGGTAGCAGAGTATTTCAGGGAATGGGTGGGCATGGGCAGGTACTCCGGGGGATTTAGCGGCTTCCTCCGGCGTGATTATCCGCCCCTTCGGTATCGCCTGCGGCCAGAACCAGACGATTTCGGAGTAGAAGGCATCCGGAAACGGGAAAACCTCCTTATCCAGCCAGAAAAGGTGCTCCATGACCCGCCGCTGTCCGTTCAAAAGTCCCTGTCCGATGCTGGGAGCTTCTCTTCCCCTGAACCCCGGCAGTTTGATATTCTGTTTCAATTCGGTCTGAATATATTTCCCGTATTTCGACTCCGGCATATTTCGCCCTCCTCTGAATAGAATTTAAGATTTTTTCTTCTGAAAGAGGCTGTTCATCCTGATGGTCGAACTCTGGAATCCGCGCATCAATCCGCGGGGTATCTGCTGCTTGAGTTCATCAACCGTCCAGCGCCCTCCATATTTTACCAGAGAGCTGATGATCTCCATCTCAGAATAGAGACTGATGCCCTGACCGCCCACGAAAAAGACCAAACCGCTGATGCCGGCGGCTTCCTCGGTGGCAAGATAGCAGATAAATGGAGCAAGATCATCCGGGCTGGGACTGTTGGCAAGGGGCAGTTTGAAATTTTCAAAGACCCAGGGGCCCTGTTCGGGTTCGTTGGCCATCTCAAAGGCGCTCAGTTCGAAGGATGCCCGTGTCCGGGCGTCCGGGGCGAAGGCATTACAGGTAATGCCATATTGATAGACCTCCTGCGCTACCGCGTAGGTAAGTCCAAGTACTCCGGCATTGGCTGCGGAATAATTAGCCTGCCGGAGACCACCTCCTTTGAAGGCACCTGAAGTGCAGTTGATGATACGACCCCATTTCTGGTTCATCATGAAGGGTAAAGCGTGCCGAATGCAGTTGAAATAGGCTTTGGGTTTCACCGAACAGACTTTATCCCAGGTTTCTTCGCTCATTTCCCAGACCGGGCTGAAGGCGAACGTACCTGCGACATTTACCAGGATATCGATCCGTCCGTACTTGTCTATGGTGGTTTGGATCAGCCGACGGGCTACTTCGAAGTTGGAAATATCGCCAAAAAAGGCGGTTGCCTCACCTCCCATTTCGCGAATTTTCCTGGCGGTGGTTTCTGCATCTCCGGCAGAGGATTCTGCTTCCTTTTTAAGCCATTCCTTTTTCTCCGGGCTGAGTTTCTGGATCAGGGATTCATCCATAATGGCAAAACCGGTCGAACCGGGCTTGCGATTATTGGTCACCACTTTAGCGCCTTCTCCAGCCATGGCGATAGCAATGGCTCTGCCAATTCCCTGTCCTGAACCGGTAACGACGGCAACTTTGCCTTTAAGACTCTCGCCCATCTTAAGTTCCTCCTGAAAATTAGACTTACCATGTGATTAAAAACAAAAAATAATTGTAAAAATAAATATATCATCCATGATATTGCCCGTCAAATTCAAGTGAGTGGCTGGTATTTAGTGCAAGTAAATATCCTGGATTCATTCTGGCTTGCAGGGGACGGGATTAAAGCTGATTTCTTCTGAATCATGACCAGCTTACTCCTTAAGGCAGACTTATCAAGATATATAAACAATTTCTCGCCGGATCAAGTATTTTAATGGATTTTTTGGCGGTGATATGCTTTACCGGATTAAGTATTTTGATGGATTTCTTTGCCGGTGATATGCTTTAGAATCTTAATTATCAGCACTTAAGGAAAACGGGGGAATAATTATTCCGGAGGCAGATGAGATGAGAAGGGAAGAGATACTGGAACAGATCAAGAAGACCATGGGTACGGTGCCAGACTGGCTGAAGAATCTGGCTGATCCCCAGCTTGAGCACATCTGGGGATTGACCGCATGGTTTATGAGTGACAGCAGGCTTTCAGCCAGAGATAAGGCGCTGGTAGCTTTCGGTGCCGCCGCTGCAACTCATTGCCCTTACTGAGTCCCCATGCACACTGAGCAGTTAAAGCTCAGCGGAATGGATGAGTCGCAAATTCAGGAAGCGGCAAACACCGTCCAACAATCTGTTGGCGTAAGCGCTTATTTGCATGGTGTCGGTTACGATGTAGACAAATTCAAGCAGGAACTCGGCATGATTATACAGCATATTAAGAGCCAGGCTAAAGCCCCGGCAGCCGCCAGAAAATAGTGGATCTGGTGGCGACTCAAGGAAAAGAGACCGGGTCTGTAATCCAGCATAAAAAGTCCGATTTTACAGATTGCTTTAATGTTTAGACTAGGCTTTCGGCAGTATGCTTATGTAGCCGTACCCGCTCGGTATTTTCGTACACACTGCGAGATTTGTCTCTAATCATTTTGATCCAGAATAATCTGGTCTCAGGGTTTATTTTATCTGAAAACAGATCAATTAGAATTCATGCCTTAGGAAATATTTACAATTACGAGTACAGAAAAATTTTTACACCTCCACAGGATTTAATTACAATACTGTGATCAGTTCGGAAGATATGGCTTCTATTAAATTTCCAGAGTACATCTAATCTTATCCTCTTTTTTCTATCCTGTGATTTTTTCATCCTGTCCCTGTTCGAAAAGTAGTTTTGAATTGTTATTATAATTTTATTAAAGGTTAATGGCCATCCGCTGATTCTCACCCGACGTATTATTGCAATCATGGCCGGTTCGTAATTGAATGTTAATATCTTTTATGAAATACTGTATAGAAACAGGTTATGAAAAATATATGAAAAAGAAAAGATCGGATGAAAATTTTTTTGGTTCATGCGGGGGTACAAATTGGAGACTGGCGGAGAAGCAAAACAGAAAATAGAATCGGGAACTGAATCCGAGATAAATATTCAACAAAAAGAAACTCACCAGTTCCCTGTAATCGGGATCGGAGCTTCAGCCGGGGGACTCGAAGCTTTCAGTAAGTTTTTTGAGAACATGCCTGCTAACAGCGGGATGGCTTTCGTTTTGATCCAACATCTTGACCCTACCCACACCAGCAGTATGGTTGAATTGTTAAAAAGGTATACTCCCATGCCTGTATATGCTGCAGAGGATGGGATGAAGCTCCAGCCGAACCATGTCTATATGATTCCTCCCAACCGGAACATGACGATTACCAATCGAACCTTTAAGCTTGTGGAACAAACGGAACACCCCGGTATTCCACATAGTATCGATCTGTTTTTTCGCTCACTGGCCGAGGATTTAAAAGAAAAAGCCATCTGCATAATTCTCTCTGGCACCGGCAGTGATGGGTCCATAGGCGCTAAAGCAGTAAAAGCAGAAATGGGGATGGTCATGGTACAAGACCCTGACACCGCCCGTTATGATGGAATGCCCCTTGCTGCAATTGCGGCAGGTGTAGCAGATTTCGTTTTACCGGTGGAACAAATGCCCAAGCGGCTCATGGATTATATTGAGCAGTATTATGGAAAACGCCCTTTACAAAGCCAGGCTACTCCAGAGGATTTGCCCAGTCTTTCTCAGATTCTGTCCCTAATACGGGCCAGAACAAAGCGTGATTTTTCAGGTTACAAGTTATCCACCATCAGTCGCCGTATCAAGCGTCGCATGGGACTGAACCAGATAGAGAATATTAATGATTATTTAAAATTCTTACGTGAACATCCAGCAGAAGTAGATGCGTTAATCAAAGATTTTTTAATCAATGTCACCTCTTTCTTCAGGGATCCGGAAGCGTTTGATATCTTGAAGGAGGAACTAAAAGAAATCTTGCAGGAAAAAGAGGAAGGTAGCGAGATCAGGGCTTGGGTTGCCGGTTGTTCGACAGGGGAAGAGGCTTATACAATTGCAATGGTTATTGAAGAAGCAATGGACGAATTGAAAAAGTACTTGCGTATCCAGGTTTTCGGCACTGATCTGGATGGTGATGCTATCGCTACTGCACGAGCCGGCTCTTATCCTTCTTCCATCGTTGCCGATGTGGGTGAGGAGAGGATCAGGAAATATTTCGTCAGGAATGATGATCAATACCAGGTGAAGAGAGACCTACGTGAGAGGTTAATCTTTGCGGTCCATGACATTACCGCGGATCCGCCTTTTACCAGAATGGATCTGGTTTCTGCCCGGAATTTGTTAATTTATTTTGACGCCAATCTTCAAAAACGTTTGATCCCGATGTTTCATTATGCACTGAATGAAAGGGGTCTTTTGCTTTTAGGAACGGCCGAGACAGTAGGCGATTTTGATACCCTTTTTATCCCGGTGGACCGCAAATGGAAATTATACCGGGTCGATAAAAAATCAAAACAAACAGCGTATTCTTTGCCCGAGAACATTTTATGGCGTGAGACGGTTTTCCACGGTGGGGACGATCAATTTAAACCTGGATCAGATGCCGGAGCAAGAATTCCGGAGCGTATCTTGCTGGAGGCTTTACCGCCTTCCTTGCTGGTGGATAAAAATTATCAGGTAGTTTTTACTCATGGAGATACCAGAAAATATCTGGGCTTGCCTCAGGGAAAACCGCGTACGGACGTTCTGGCAATGGTGCGCTCTGAATTGCGCTCTTATCTCGCCTCTGGATTACACGAAGCTTTATCTACCGGAAAAGAAGTGGTACGCGATGGATGCCGGATTAAAAATAATGGCGATAATCAGATAGTAAAAATCATATTTAAGCCGGTATTAGGTGGTGAGAATCTTGAAAAACCAGCACACGTGATTGTTACTTTCCAGGACATGCCTCGTATTAAAAAGTCCAGGATAAGAAATAATCAGGTAGATCCTGAAAAATTGAAAGAACTGGAACAGGAGCTTCAATTTACTAAAGATACCCTAAGGGGTACCATAGAGGAACTTGAGACGGCTAATGAAGAATTACGTTCGGCTAATGAGGAATATCAGTCTACAAACGAGGAACTTCAGAGCACCAATGAAGAATTGGAAACTTCGCGTGAAGAGTTACAATCATTGAATGAGGAATTGACCACACTGAATACAGAATACCAGAGAAAGATTGAAGAGCTAACTACGATTAATGATGATATGAAAAATCTACTCAATACAACAGGTGTAGCAACTATCTTCCTGGATGCCAATCTCAAATTGCAGAGGTTTACTCCCGGTGCAACACGTATCTTTAACTTCATTGAAGCAGACGTGGGTCGTCCACTCTCGGATATAACTTCCAGGCTGGAAATCGAAAATCTGGCTGATTTAGGCAGGCAGGTGCTTGACACGCTGGTGCCGGTTAAAAGAAATGTCATGACCAGAGATGGCAAATGGTATTCCATGCGCATTCATCCTTACCGCACGACTGAGAATGCAATTGCCGGGATCGGGATATCTTTTATTGAGTTCGGGGAGGAGGATATCTTCCGGATAGGCAAGGATTTTGCCCAGATGATGTCGGATATCATTCCAGTTCCATTGCTTATCCTGGATGCCGAGTTTGAAGTCGTCTTTGCCAACAAAGCATTTTATTCTATCTTTAAATTAAATCCAGCAGATGTGAAAAACAAGGGGATTTATGGAATGGCTGAAAAAAGTTGGGATATCCCAGAGCTCAGGAGGTTGCTGGAAGAGGTTATCCCCGAGAATTCGCTGGTTGAAGGTTTTGAAATTGAACATCAGTTCCACGGGCTTGGTCTACGCCGGATAATAATCAATGCCCGGCGTATATATGATGAAAAGGGATCGACGCAGCACATTATCATGGTGATAACTAATATAATAAAAAAGAAGCAGGCATGAAAGCTGATCGTATAACAAAACCAGGAAACAGGTCAGAATAACCGTGATTCAATCTTGAGTTTTCGCAGAAGTGCAGGGCAGGAGGTTCCGTTTTGCAACTTTATACCAGTTATTAACCGGGTATATTTTAAAGGGAGGGGTACTTGATGAGTAGAGCAAAGAGTTCAGGAAAGAATCTGAGACGGCGAGCAGAACAGGAACTATTACAGAAGGGAAAAACAGGAATCGGCCCCCACCCGGACCATGCTGATTGCGAGCAGTTGATCCACGAATTGCAGGTTCATCAAATAGAGCTGGAAATCCAAAATGAAGAACTGATGGGAATTCAGAAGGAATTACAGGAGTCAAGACAGCATTTTTATGATCTCTATGAATTTGCTCCGATCGGCTATTTTACAATTGATAGAAATTATCAAATCACGAGTGTAAATTTAACCGGTTCCCAATTATTAAAAATTGAGAGGAGTAAACTCCAGAACACCCGCTTTACCCGTTTTGTGGCTCCAGAAGAGACCGATCGGTTTTATTTTTATTTTCGAGAAGCTTTATCAACTGATGTTAAAAGAGTGCTGGAGCTGGAGATGCAAAAAGCCGATAAAACCCGGTTTTTTACCCGGCTGGAAAGCCTGCGAGCTTCAGGTTCTGCGGTGCGGCTTGCGTTGATTGATATTACCGAGCAAAAGCTGGCCGAGTATGAATTAAGAAAAGCCAGGGATGAACTTGAACTCAAAGTTCAAGAACGTACCAGTGAACTTGCACGATTAAATGAGCAATTGAAACAATACGGCAGAAAAATTACTCAGGTACAGGAAGAAGAGCGGAAGAGAATTGCTTATGAACTTCATGATGATACTGCTCAATATCTTTCCATTCTTAAACTTCAGCTTGATGCTATTCTACAATCAGGAAAAATCCAAGATCCCGAAATTATTCAGAAATTGTACTACTTGCAGAGGGATGCCGATCGCGCTTTTCAGGACGTTCGTCGCTACAGCCATGAATTACGTCCGGGTGTCTTGGATCATCTGGGGTTACGGGCTGCTCTGGAGCAGGTTAGAAGATATTAACGGGTTAAAACAAATAAAAGTTGATTTGAATGTCGAAGGCTCTGAACCTCTACTCTCAGATGAACTCAAGCTGGCTTTTTTCCGTATAGCTCAGGAGGCTCTAAATAACATTCGGAAACACGCCAGAACCGATAAAGCTACCATTCACCTCCAGTTCAAAGATGGTTGCATGAAAATGGTAATCAGCGATAATGGAGTGGGTTTTGACCTCGGGCTGGCCAGAGACGCAATCGGCTAAAAAGGGCAGTTTAGGAATATTAAGCATGCAGGAGAGGGCCAGATTGGCTGGCGCAAAACTTAAAATAGAATTCGCACCCGGGCAGGGAACAGCGGTAATTGTTGAAGCAGATATATAAATAATTGAGATCAGCCTTTATTATTGCCCGGAATTTCCAGATTGATTTCCATGATTAATCTACTGTGCCTGCAGATAAAATGTGTCGCTTTATCCGGTAATATCCCTTTTCCGGAAAATGTAAAAACCAAGTGCGAGGAAGACAAGGCTGTAGATGCCCAGAGTAATATAAGCATGGGTAGGACTGGGTAATGCCTGCGTGGAACTGCCGCCAAATCCTCCCTGAAAGCCCCGGGGTAGATCCGCCAGCGCATTCAGAGCATTTACATTGGCTGTGAGCAGGTAATCCGGTATTCTGGCGATCCAACCACCGGCAAGCCGCATAAAGGTAGTGATAATTGATTCCAGAAAAAAAACGCCTATTCCGGTGGCAATCCCGGGCATGGCTGAACGTCCGACAATCGACATCAGGAAGCCCAGCAGGATAAAAGGGAGCATGACGTATAAGGTCCGCCAGAATTGCAGGAACTGAGCCCATAGATATGATCCCGTTGCAAAACTGAAATCAAAAGCATAGCCGCCTATGGCTGTGGTAATCAGACTCATTATGAAGCCGGTGGCAACACCACAGATCATCCCGATCAGGATAAAAACACCTGCGGAGATAAGTTTTGCCGTGAGAAACTTGAAGCGGCTTTCACAGGAGACAATAAATGTGCGGATTGTCCGCCAGTTGTACTCATTGCCCGCGGAACTGGCAATTAATATCACCGCCAGCACGCTGCCGAAGGAAGAAACAAGTGATAAAGCAAACGGGATCGCTGCAGGCAGTCCGAGCAGATTTTGAATGCTACCTATCTGCTCTCCGGGGGTTGGCAAGGTGACCTTTGAGATAGCCAGCAGAAGCAGATTTACAATGATAATAATACCCGCGAGGATTGCCAGTAAAATTCTGGTCATTGGGCGTTTCCGCAGTTTAAAGATTTCTGCGTTGATGATTCTTCCCAGACCCGAATAGAAAGTCTCTGTGTGATCGGCGGGTGCTGCTTTAGTTACCATTCTCTTCTCCAGTTAACTGCAAAAAGACGTTTTCCAGACTGCTGGTACGCTGAATCAGTTCGGAAGCGAAAATTCCTTTCTCTGCCAATATACGGTTGATGGATGATCCACTATTGGGCGGTACCCCGATAACCAGGTAATCTCCTTCTTTCTTCAGAGAGGTAACCCACGGCAGTGCCTTTAATATTTCTGCGGTTTCTTCCATCCTGTCAACCCGGATTTGTAACTGGTTACCCTGGGAAAGCAGTTCTTTTAAGGGAGCATTGGCGATCACCGTGCCCTGTTTGATGATCGCTACACGGTTGCAGGTAAGTTCTACTTCGTGCAGCAGGTGACTGCAGAGCAGGATCGTCCGCCTCTCGTGCGCCAGCCTCGGAATGAGATCCCTGATTTCTCTTGTCCCCGCCGGATCCAGCCCGTTGGTCGGTTCGTCCAGAATAATGAGTTCCGGGTCTCGCAGGAGCGTAGAAGCAATCCCCAGTCTCTGTTTCATTCCCATTGAATAGCGCCCGTAAGCATCCTTTGCCCGGTCAAGCAGGTTCACACGTTCCAGAACTTCGGCAATCCGATTCTCCGGTATTCCCCCTATTGATGTGGCCAGCACCTTGAGATTATCCCAACCTGAAAGGTAAGGGTAAAATGCCGGCTCCTCGATAATGGCCCCGATCCTGCGTAATGCAGACCAGCGGCTGGATTCTTGTTTCTTACCGAATAATTCGATACTGCCGGAGGTGGGCTGGATCAGTCCCAGAATCATCCCTACAGTGGTACTTTTACCGGCGCCATTGGGACCCAGAAACCCGAAAACCTCTCCCCTTCGCAGCTCAAGATTCAGGTTTTTGACGGCTTCCAGTTTACCGAAATTTTTACATAAATTTACGGTGCGCAGTACCACATTATCCTGATTATCCGGTCGGCTAATTATTTCTGCCAAAGTCTTATACTCACAGATTAAGTGTTTTTTCTTCTGGTTTTTACAGAAGTCGGTTCCCGGGCCGATGATCTAATTCTTCCCTTTTCATTATAATTGCCATTATATATCAAAATACGATATATCGGCTAATTAACCGTGAATTATCCCTGCGGAATAGAGGTCTGAAAGCGTCTTTTATCCCTGCGACAGATCATCTGGATAATTTGCCTGGAAGTCATTACCCCGGTAGGGACCCCTCCCGGTGGCTGTACCCACATCCCTGTAAGCCAGAAATTATCCAGTCCGGGCACTGCTTTAGGAATAATTTGAAAACGCCTGGCGCGATCCGGCGGGATTATCCAGGTCATAAAAGTACCCTTCCAGTTGCCGGTATAACGGACATAGGTCACCGGAGTAACCACGTCTGTAACTTCGATAGCGGATTTAAATCCGGGATATCTGCGCTCCAGTTCATCGGCGAAGGCATTTGCGATTTTTTCTTTCTCAGCCTGATAAGACTGTTTATCTTTCGCCAATTTTTCCCAGTATGCGTAATCCGCAGTTGAAAAACCTGCGACGACCACGGATTTACCGGGCGGAGCCAGTGTCTTATCAAAGCAGTAATTCCGAATCATAGCCCACTTTGCCTGCCATTCCCTTAAAAAGGGAGCCGCGAACAATTCTCCCAGACATTCAGGCTGGTTTGAAAGGTCCATGTTTACTCCAAAAGAGACCTGCACCATGGAGGGGGACAATTTGCAGGATTGGAATAATTCATTATGCAGGGGATCAACATGCCTGCCACCCAGCATTTCAAATAGGGTTGTTCTCAGATCTGCGGCGGAAATAATGTAATCTCCTCTTACCTCTTTCCCATCGGTCAGACGGATACCTCTTGCCCTGCCATTTTCTTCCAGAATCCTGTCTACCCTGTTCCGGTAAAAAATTTTCCCTCCCAAATCTAAATAACGCTTTTCGATCGCCCTGGCAAATTCCAGCGAACCACCCTGGGGAAATCCGCCATCACCAGAGTGAAGCGAGCCCAGAGTAACAACCAAACTTAATAGCGGGTAGTCTTCATTTGAGAGAACGAGGGGGAAAACTTCGCGCAACAGGGGGTCTTTAAAACGCCGGGCAAATTCACCGATAGTAATACGGTTGCAAAAGCTCATATCGCGGTAAAAGGGTGCTAATTTAAAAAGCAACCGGATTATGTCAAGAAAGTTGTAATATTCATAAGGTTTATCCGCCGGAATCCTGAATTTGCTGAAACGGCGTATCATTCGGCAGAGCAACTTAATGGTATCAGAGTCCTGCGGAGAGAGTTCCTTCAAATGGGCTTCCAGCT
>Ga0123519_10002703_pt1 | contig 29747 bp, 24 predicted proteins | sample YelNatPaOPRAMG02_FD_87396 | JGI IMG/M metagenome (GOLD analysis project Ga0123519, IMG submission 87396) | Hot spring microbial communities from Yellowstone National Park - Yellowstone National Park OP-RAMG-02 (version 2) | ecosystem: Environmental > Aquatic > Thermal springs > Hot (42-90C) ... | reverse complement strand
GCTGGAAACACGATGGTATACAAGCCATCGCACATCTGAGATCCGCGCTACTCAACAATAGAACTAAAAACATACTGGAGGCCGCCAAAAAAGTTGCATAACCCCCACAAGTGACATGGACCCGAAAACCGATACCAACTGCCCGAAAATAATGTATAATCCTAACAGAGATGGATCGTGCGGTGTTACCAGTTGGGAGGTGGGTTTACGTGGAAAGGTTTAGGAGAAACGGTTTCACCCTGATTGAGTTGCTTGTAGTCATTGCTATTATTGCCATCTTGGCGGGCATTCTGTTTCCGGTTTTCCTGCGTGCTCGAGAAACAGCTCGCCGTGGGCAGTGCACCTCTAACCTCAAACAGATAAGTTACGCCCTTTCAATGTATCGCGATGATTACGGGCGAATGCCAAGTATTTGGCATGCGCAAGGCGGTGCGACATTAGAACAGAACAACTTCTTTTTTGTCATAACACGCTACGTTGGCCAGAAGATTGAACGTGACAACAATGGTGCAGGCAATGCTTCTCGGTACACGGTTTACAAGTGTCTGAGTGCTCCGTGGCTCAAACAGGACATGACGCCCCGTTCCAACGAGAACAACGGTCGAACCAATGTCGGCTTTGCGTACACAATGAACGAAACCGGCTGGCGTGTGACAAGCGGACCAACGATACCTTGGGTCGGATGTGGTTTGCGTGATTCTCAGGTTGCCTTGCCTCATAAGCTTATTTTTGTTGCGGAAGGCATGGGCTGGCAGTATTATGGCGTGGGCTACGGAGACGGCAAGATTATCGACAACGAAAACCCCACTGGTAACGACGGTTGGGTAAGTAACAACCCTCGCGCAGATGAGGACATACCGCTTTCCGACGGCCAAGTTGGCAGACACGGTGGATCAAGAAGCAAGATATACAATATCCGTGTCAGTCATGGGGGAGGAGCTATGTGTCTCTTCTACGATGGCCATGTGGAGTGGAGAAATAGGACGAAAGGAATAAACTGGACAACCAGACCTTGCTATTACTGACAGCCTCACTTCAAGGAATGGGCTGAGGATTCTAGGCTCCGTCGCAACATAAGGTTTGGCCTCCTGATTGAGCGAGTGTTGGACCGGGCTTGCAACGGTTGTGAGCGCGGGCTGTATAATTGCTTCGCGTTTTCACCTTCGGGAGGTCAAAATGTCAGACACTGCTTTACCCGCGATTTCTTCTGCCAATGGCACGTTGTTCTTTGTAGAAAGCCCGAGTGGGCTCAGGCAAGGTTACGACCTGACCATAGCAAATCCTGGCGCCGCTTTCGAAGATAGTATCCGAGTTATTTGGGAAGATAACGAGTTTGTGACGGATCCCGTTTCCGTGGCTTGTGGGGAAACAACTGCGCGCATCTACATTCCCGACATCCGAGTGAAAACGGAGCTAACGTTCCTGTTTGGTGAGCGACGATCGCGACCGTTCACCATAGTGCATACTCCTCGTCGACACTGGGTGGTACATTTGATCCAATTTGCTCATCACGATTTGGGTTATACCGATCTACCGTCAAACGTCCTGAGGGAGTACTGCGGCTTTTATGACAATATACTGCAATTCTGCCGAGAGACCGATGATTTTCCAAAGGACAGTAAGTTCCGTTATTCGATTGAGCAAGGATGGTCACTACTGCATTATTTAGATCACAGGCCGCCCGAAGTTGTTGGGGAGATTATCCGTCGCATCAAGGAAGGCAGAATCGAGGTAAACGCACTGATCGGAAACATGATAACTGAGCTTCTCGGGCCGGAGGAGATGGTGCGTCTACTGTACCCTGTCTTTGAGCTGAAACGAAAATATGGAATTCCGGTTGTATGTGCTGAGCACAATGACATTCCAGGGATAAGCTGGGGACTTGCAGCGGCATTGGCGGGAGTTGGTATCAGGTGGTTTGCACCTGCTTTACCTGACTATTTCCGGTGGCATGATATGAATTTCCACACGTTTTGGGACGAGGACAAGATTGCCCCGGGCGGAGTGCCTTCAGTTTTCTATTGGGAAGCTCCTGCTGGGGAAAGGGTGTTGTTTTGGTACGGGAGGCAAGGAGCAGGAGGCGACGTGGATGTAAGGTTGAGGAGGCTGGTGGACTATCTTGAGGAGTTGGAAAAACGCGGGTATCCGTACGATGTATTGAGATACCTAGTAATGGGCGGATTTCGGGATAACGCCCCTCCAAGGGTGGAATTTGCACTTACCTGTCGGGAGTGGAACTCAAAGTGGGCATACCCGCGGTTCGTACAATCTCTGAACGCTCGGTTTTTTGTTGATCTCGAAAAAAGACTTGGCCCGGACATTCCCACTTATCGGGGGGAGTTGCCTGGAACCGACTATCCAGTAGGCGCGTGCAGTACCGTACACCCAGCTAGCCTGAACCGTGTCACGCATGATCAGCTGTTGATAGCCGAAAAGGTTGCGTGCGTAGCTTCAAGTGTTTGTGACTATCAATACCCGACTGAGGCGCTAAAGGAAGCATATTACTGTACGCTTCTCGGCGATGAACATACGTGGGGACTTGCGCATCCTGTGGGTCCGGGGCAAGATGCGTGCGTAGCACAGATTAGCGAGTATTCCTACCGCGCTGCGGCTTTGACACACGACGTTTTTTCAAAGGCAATCAACGAGCTTGCCGATCGTATAAGCCGGAATGACGACGGTATTTACATTGTTGTCTTTAATGCCTTGAATTGGAAGCGGAGTGATGTTGTGGTTGTCCCTGCAAAAGCTGCGGAGCCATGCGGGAGACCGATGCGTCCGGTTCCGGGACGGGCAGACGAGAATTCGAGATTTGCAGTTTTGGGAAGTTATGTGGTTTGTCGGAGAGGTTTGGTCGAGATCCCAAATGCGCTCCTCAAATCCGGAGTCGAAGTGGTCGATGTCGCTAGTGGCCAGCGCGTCCCGCACGAGGTTTACGAGATCACAAATGATTCTGCGGTGCCTTATGCTGCGCAGAGATATTCTCTAAGTCGGTTTCATTCAGAGGAAGGTTTGGAACTTCGATTTGTTGCCCGCGATGTTCCGGCGTGTGGCTGGAAGCTTTACAAGTTAGAGCCCAGTTCTCAGTTGTTCCAATGTAATGAATTGAATCCGGATTCGGACGAGGGCGTGGTAGTGCTGGAAAACGATTTCTACCGTGTGGAGGTAGATCTATCCTGCGGTGGAGTGCGAAGCATTGTTGACAAGGAGCTGGGCCGCGAGCTGGTCGATACTTCGAGTGGGCGTTTTCTAAATCAAATGGTTGTTCGTTCATCGCTTACGGGTGAGGTAACGACGTCGGGTCCCGCTAGCGTACAGTTGCACGTTAAGGGCTCGGTAGCGGAGAGGTTGGTCACCATTACGTCAGCTTCTGGATGCCCAAAGCTGGTTCAGGAGATAGCTCTTTACAAGGATATCAAGCGAATAGACATTTCCAACCGGCTTCTCAAGGATTCAACTCCTATGCTGGAAACGTATTTTGCTTTTCCATTCGCGTTTGATCAACCTCGCTTCAGATACGAAGGGTCGCTGTGCCAGGTAGAGGTTTTTGCGGACCAAATGCCAGGTTCCAACACGGATTACTACGCCGTACAGCATTGGGCTGAGGTTTCCGATCAGAACTGTGCTGTTGCACTGACCAGCCTTGATGCCCCGGTGATGCTGTTTGGCGATAATTGGCCACTGTACGTATCCCAAGCTCACCACGGAGTGATGCCTCCGGGGTTTGACCATGCATTTCACGGACCAGAGCAGGTGACGGCAGGACACATTTACTCCCTTGTGCTGCTAAATAATTTTCGCACGAACTTTTCTCCCGCTCAGTGTGGTGATTTTCTATTTCGCTATTCGTTCACATCTGGCGCTTCCGTGAAAACATCGGAGTTTGGTTACGGTGTAGCGCTCCCCTTGAGTTCCACAGTTGTTCAAGGGAGATTTGAAGATGGACTTCCTATTGCAGCAAGCTTCTGCCAAATTGAGCCAGATGACGTAATCCTGTTGGCATTGAAACGTGCAGAAGATGGCAACGGCCTAATTGTGCGACTCCTCGAAACTGGGGGCGAAGATAGGCGCTTATCTGTTGCATTTCCCACGTTCAGCCCAAAAGAAGCTTACGAAACCAATATGGTGGAGGAGAATATTTGCGAGCTTGACGTGTCTGGTAACACTATCTACGCGGACATAAAAGCGTACGGAGTTGTCACACTTAGGGTTCTAGCGTAGCACATAATCTATGTGGCGTCGACAGTTGTTTCGGTGTCGCAGCAAATCATCCTAGCACATTATCAAACCAAAGTTCTCTGTTTCCGGTGTTTCTGACGGTGTCCGAAGAAAGGACCGATCGAGTTTCCAACACAAGATGCTGTAATCTGTCGTGCATCCCCAGGGGCAGGTGTTGACCCTATGTGTGCGGCAAGGGTATACTTAATTAGGTCAACGAATGTTTGAGATGTCGCCGGTCGCAGGGCGATGGACGAGGTAAATTGAGCTTCCTAGAGGCTTGGCAGAGGGAGTTTAGTAACGTTGGGTGGATTAGCTTACTATCTACCGCCGCAGACATTATCCTCGTTGCCGCCGTTCTTTACTGGCTAATTATGCTGTCCAAAAGGACCCGCGCGTGGAAGATCGTGTGGGGCCTGCTCATCTTTCTCTTACTGGTTTTCCTCACAGAGCGCTTGCAGCTACGTACTCTTAATTATCTTTTAAGGTCGTTTTTACCTTTGGGTCCCGTTGCCATTGTTATCTTGTTTTACCCGGAGCTAAGGCATGCGCTGGAAAACATGGGTCGAGTTGCTGGTTGGGGTACTAGATTTGCACTCTTGGAAAAAGACGATACCGCCCCATTGATTCCGGTTATCGTAAATGCTGCTTGCGAGATGTCGAAGCGGCAGATTGGGGCATTGATAGTCATAGAACGCGAAGACGCACTGGAAGATATTGCCTCGACTGGAACTAGACTCGATGCCGTAGCAACAGAGGAGCTAATCTTATCGATTTTCAATCCGGGTGCTCCTTTGCACGACGGAGCTATAGTCGTCCGTGGGAATCGGATCATAGCAGCAGGGTGTATATTGCCGCTGTCCGAGAGTACTCAGCTGGGTACGATGATACATACCCGCCATAAAGCTGCGTTGGGTGTAGCTGAAGAGAGTGATGCTGCTGTAGTAGTAGTTTCGGAAGAAACTGGAACGATATCGCTAGCAGTGGAAGGTCGGCTATACAGGGAACTTGATGCGGATTCGCTAGCAAAATGGCTGACGCGTCTTCTCGGAACCGCCGAGAAACGAGTTCCCGGAACGTGGCTCGTGAGCAGGCTCGACACCACTTTTCGCAAAGCTAAGTTCAAGCAGAAATGATCCGCAATAACCTTTTTTACAAGCTGTTGGCATTGGCTATAGCTACATTCCTGTGGGCTTACGTAAATGCGGAGCGCAATCCACTAGCAACCAAGACCATTAGTGTGCCTTTGCAAATTCGCAATCTTGCAAGGGGCTGTGCTGCAGAACCGTCAGTTTCAGAGGTCAACGTAACCATATCGGGTTCAAAGTCAAGTGTAGATGCAGTCCGAGCTGGAGACGTAGCTGCGTGGATCGATCTGTCGCGCTTGCATCCTACTCGAGGTGTAGCAGTAAGCCGAGCGAAGGTTATGGTGCGTGTGGCTGGGGCCGACGAGAATCGTTTGAAAGTCACGGCTAAGCCCAGTGCTATTAGCGTAAGAGTTGAAGAAATACGTTCAAAACGCCTTCCCGTGGAACTCCGTTTGGTTAGCGCTCCGCCTATTGGTTACGCGTTTGGAGAACCCCAATTGCAACCAGCATTTGTCGAGGTTTCCGGTAAGGCAAGCGACGTTGCCCGAGTCAGGCGTGTTATCCTGCCGCTGATATACGGAACTTCGGGAAAGCCGATTGAAGGCGATTTTGAGATTATTCCAGTAGACCAGAACGGCAACAAGGTAGAGGGGATTAGTTTAGATGTGGACAAAGTGCGCTTGACCCTGGGCGTTGTAGAGGTTCCTGCGACAAAGACTGTTATTGTCAGCGAGAACATTGTTGGTCGTCCCAAGTACCCAGCTAAGGTTGCTAGAGTTTCGATAGTGCCGCCCTCTGTCACATTAGAAGGTAAACCGAAGATTCTCATGGGGATTAGCACTGTCGAGACTGAAGAGGTGTCTATAGAGGGTGCTACCTCGAGCGTGACAAAACAAGTTGCGCTCCGAATCCCGCCAGGCACCCGAGTATTGGGGCCATCTCGGGTGCAAGTGACTGTGACAATTGAACAAGGGGAGTAGAAGGTGAGAAAACTATTCGGCACTGATGGAGTCCGCGGTCTTGCTAACGCCGAACTGTCGCCATTACTAGCGCTTCAACTCGGCACGACCGTGGCACATGTTCTGATTGATAAGAAAGTGGCTGCATCTGCTGCGTCTTCTGCTTCGCGCTATCGACGTACTCGCAATCGTCCGACAGTTTTGGTAGGACGCGACCCGCGAATCTCGGGCGACATTCTCGAGAGCGCGATGATATCGGGGATTTGTTCGCAGGGGGTGGATACTCTACTTGTCGGAGTAGTTCCTACTCCGGGGGTGGCTTATCTAACAGCCCTTACAGGCTGTGCCGTAGGGGCGGTGATTTCGGCTTCGCATAATCCCGTAGAAGACAACGGCATTAAGTTCTTCGGACCCGACGGATACAAGTTAGATGACGCCTTAGAAGCCGAGATTGAAGAGGAAATAGAATGCTTCGATAGCTTTCCTCGCCCAATTGGCAAGGACGTAGGAAATATATTTCGCAAGCACGAGCTCGTCTGGGACTACGCCTATCACGTTAAACAGACAATGCCCATATCCCTTGACGGCGTGAACATTGTTTTGGATTGCGCAAACGGGGCAGCCAGCGAGCTTGCCCCGAGAATATTTTACGAGCTTGGCGCAAAGGCAACCTGTGTCAACTGTACCCCAACAGGGATCAACATCAATGAGTCTTGCGGTTCGCTGCATCCTGAACAAATGGCGCTTCTTGTCAAGCAAACTGGTGCAGACGTGGGTTTATCGTTCGACGGAGATGCTGACCGGGTCATTATGGCCGACGAATGCGGTCGTATAGTAGATGGCGACCGAATAATGGCGATCTACGCGATGCACCGGGCTAGGACTACTGGATTGCCAGCCAATGCAGTCGTTGGTACCGTAATGAGCAACATAGGTTTAGAGCTAGCCCTAGCTAAGGAGAATATTCGGCTTATTAGAACACCTGTCGGTGACCGGTATGTTTCGGACCAAATGCGATCAATTGGTGCGGTGGTAGGCGGAGAAAAATCCGGTCACATTATTCTGTCCGAATACACGTCCACAGGAGATGGAATGATCACCGCGCTTCAAATCCTCGCGATTATGTTGTCGACTGGAAAGCGCTTGTCTGAACTCGCAGCCCAGATGGAAGAATTTCCGCAGGTATTGATGAACGTTAAAGTTCGGGAGCGCGACGGTTGGGATCAAGAACCGGAAATTCTTGCCGCGATCAAAAGTGCCGAGGAAAAACTTGCGGGTAAGGGACGCATTCTCGTGAGGCCGTCGGGTACGGAGAAAGTGATCAGGGTTATGGTGGAAGGACCCGACGAAGACGAGCTCAAATCAATAGCTGCTAGCGTGTGCGAGGTAGTAGCGAAAAAGCTTGGCAGTTCGTAAACCGAGCGACGTCGCCTGCTTTGATCTTTTTTGGTTTCAGTAGTTGTCAACTAAGGGGCGGATCAACAAGATATTGATCCGCCCCGACCGAAGCGTTTACAACGCTTCGGGCAACGAGTGTTTTATGGCACGAATTTCACCAAGTCACTTACCAACCTTGGTACCAACATGCGTACCGGCTGTGGGAAGGTAGGCCATCCAAACGGGCTGGGAATGGCTCTGAGCACGCCTGTGACGGACCAATACTCTCCAACGCTAGGCATACCGGCGCCACCGATCCAACAAGCGATACCGGTAGTTAAGGAACCATCTGCCCTCAAGAATCCGTCAACCAGATTTGTGCCATCGTCTATCCAGAACATGTTGCCGGCTGGTATCGGCGGATTGAACGGTGGAAATATGAACGGACGCCAAGGAAATGCACCTTCGTGGTAAGTTACCTTTCCCCAAGTGGTTATCAGTAGTCCCACGTTGTTCAACCCTGTAGACTTTTTGCCTGTCAGAGGACTGGCAACGTCGAATACGCCTGGCTGGTTTCCGAAGTCACCACCTCCGGTCCACTTGTTGTTCATGCCAAGAGCGAATCTTGGTGACCCGAGCATTGGGGGCATACCGGGTGTGACTATGATCTCTTGAGGCGATACAACAACCTCGCAGCGGTTGATTATTTGGCACGTGCCGAGGACCGACACGCGATCCCAGATCGCTGCCATTGGCACAGGAATCACGTTCGTAAGAATTCCAATGCCAGCTGTTCGGTCGGGTTCCTCTACGTAGATCAGGCTCATGTTGCTTTGGAAGTTTGCAGTGCATATCTTGCCTTCCAATAGGAACTGTGTACCTAGAGGTAATAGTTTTGCCTGTCCGATTTTTATCGGCTTTAGTCCAATGACTTTCTTGGCGCTTGTCAGTGGACTGGGACTGATAACAACAGTCACAGGCAGACCGCTGGATTGACCAATGCCGCTAGCCGTTACCAGGTCGAACCAGTATGTGCTTCCAACGGGTGCGGCAGCCATCGAGTAGGAAATTACGAGTGGACATGTGCCGCCAGCGGGTACAGTTGGTGAGGGAGCAAGCCCTATTGTGACGGTTCCGTTGTCAACAGGATAAGTGCCGCTACCTACCAGTACGTCACCCGGCGAGACAATGCCGTTATTGTCGTTGTCTGTCCAGACGTTTATCGCTGCGATGTCTGTAGCATCATTACCGCTACCCTGAGCCTGAAGAGTTATCCCTGTCCAAGATATATTCTCGACGAGGTCTGCGGCACCGATTATGCTGATCATTTCATTATCTGGATCTGGATGGTCTCTCCACCAAAAGTGATCATGCACTGTGTGGTTGTACTTTACCGTCAGTGTGCCGACAGGTTGCTGAGCGCTCCCGGTTATTGCAAATGCCATATCGATTGATTGTCCCTGGAGCTCATGTTGAGGAGGATACCTCAGCTCGAACCACGGACCAATGTATGGTTCCTTGCCCAGACCCCACACGGCATCGTCGTTCCAGTGAGCGCGTGAGGTTTTCCAACCGATTCTGGTATCTGCGTTCAGAGGTTCAGTTTGAACATTCAGCCAATAGACGACAGGTTTTTCTGGGCTTCCGTTTTGTATGAACGGTTGCTCACCAATTTGGAAGTCGTACCTTATGCAGTTATGCTCTCCAGGAAACACGTAGTTTTGTGGTGGATCCATCCATCCTTCTAGCAGGTCGACTCCTTCCCACTTCCAGGAGAATTGACCCGGTTCAAATTCACGCCACCATAGTACTTCACCTGGCATGCTGTAGGTCTGCGGACCTGCGGGTATATCGCGATGAATGGAGAGCCTGAACCTAACTGCCCCTGGGTCGGGTAGGATCAAATCCTGATACCACGAACACCAAAGATGGATATCGGTGATTGGACCCGTAACGTTGCACAGAAAGTCGTCCGCAAGAATAAACGGCACAGTACAGTTCACATCAATGCCGAAAGAGCTCAGATCAGGTTCTTGAACCCATTTGTAGCCAATGCTGACCTTATAGTCTTCTACTTCGCCGTCTGGGGCTGGACCCGAGAATGCCAGGCCGGGAGCAGTACTGAGTCTGAACCGTGCGAACGTATCAAATCCTGCGGTAGTTCCTGGCGGTACTGCAAAAGTTATGACGTTGTTTCCGTTTGTTACTGGTAAATCAACGGCAATCTGTTCGCCAGGATCACCCCAATTGGCGTTGTTGTTAAAGTCGATCCAGGCATTCAGCAGTGGGTTCATGCCTGGGAAACAGGTAACGGTTACTACGCACGTGGCGTTTTGCCCAGGAATCAGCGGCGAGTTAAACGCCACTCCATCCTCGTCATCAGGGTTAATCGGTGGATTGTTATCGTCACCGTCTGCGTTCGGTGTTGGCTGGCCGTCAGCCTCCGCATCTACAGTGAATCCCAAGCAAAGTCCTGGAAATATTTTGTGAGAGGCACCGTTGTTTATGGATAGGGTGGGGTATCTGGGCGCAGCAGCACCATCTGGCGCGTCGCCCCAGTCCCACTCTTCAGCCACTTCAGTCGTTGTTAGTTCGAATGCCAAGTCCCAACTGACTTCACGTGGATATTGAATTTCTTGACCCTGAATCCAACTGTAGCCGATCCTTGGGGGCCATGCACTCATTCCGCTCGGATCCGATACCTGCCAGATTCTCACAGCATCGTCGTTCCAAAAGTGAGGTCTGGTTTTCCATCCCCAAGGGTAGACGACTTCTGGAGAATCGTAAATCGCGGCAATGGATAACCAGTAAACGTTTCTTCCGTTCGGACCTGGTTCCTGGTAGAACCAGTGTTCTGGCGGCAGGAATTGGTGGAATTGAAAGCACGCTTCGTTTTCTGTCTGGTTCCTTGGGTCCTTGTCGTAGCCTGCGAAGTTGACTGTGTAATTGTCGCAGAAGTGCTCCCAAATAAGTTTGCCAGGGTGGCTGAAAGGCACGCCGGGCGGCGCTGCCGGTACATCGCTCCAAATGCCTATGTGAAATGCCTTGGGCATCTGCGGAGGCAAATATGGTTGGGTCCAGTTTAAAAATGAACCCCACCAATGAATGTCAGTAATTGGTCTCTGGTCAGTGCACTCCCAGTCATCGGCGCAAATGGGTGGTATCAGGTACAAAGATTTTTCGTCCCAGCCAAGAAAAACTGGCGGCTGTTTGCCTGGTACATATTCTACCGGCGGCTGACTCCACTTGGTTGGTTCAGGCGGCTTCCCTGGTATCGGAGGCGTAACGGTTATGTTGTGCCAGTAGTTCCATACCCCGGGAAGTTGTAGGCCGGGAGGGGGAACACCGGCGTTTGCAACCCATATCGCGTTTTCATCAAATATAAAGAGCGTGGAGTTCGCTAGATTGAAGAATGGGTGATTTGCAAATCCCGAGGCAGGAGGGTTAGTTGCATTTACACCAGGGATCATCGGATTAATGGTGATTGTTGTTGGGACGTTCCACGGCAGCGGACCAAATGGACCAACATTCCAGTGCCAAGACCTCTGGAATCCATTTCCGTCTTGGATTCCAAAGGATACGTTTGTGACCTGGTTGCCGTTAATTGGGCTGAATTGTGGTGGTGTAATCGTTACAGCGATACTGGATCCTGTCAAGTCTGGGTCCATCATATACTCGTACTTCCATGCACTTGCAAAGCTCGTCCCACCAGGTACTGCAACCGGGGTCCACACCATAACAAGTCCCGCATCCTCCGGTTCTAGACCACCGCCACCACCTCTGGGCCAGACATAAAGTATCGGTGGCACGAATTGGGTCGGAGGATAAGGCTCCCCTTCAACAAGGTACATTCTCCACAGTTGCATGTATTCCGGCCATTCCCTTTCTGTCATAGCTTTTACCTGACCGGTTTCAACCGCGGTTAACCATTCGTCAAAAGAGTCCACCAGGAAGTAGGGCGTTGCATTTGATGGTGCTACGCTCATCAAAGCGAGTACTACGGAGACCAAAACCAGTTGGGCAAATCTCTCAGGTATCATTCCCTTCCCTCCTTATTTAACATTCCATTTGAGCCGGCTCATAATTTGACTGAGCTAGCTCACAATTTGAGCTATCCGTCAAAGACGTGAGGATATGCCTGTGTTTGGGAACTAGCTAGTAGGTCGATCTACCTTGTTTGACTTTTGGGTTTATTGTTACTCACCTCCGCTACGATCATCAATTTGTACATGTCCTCGTGGCGGAGGCGGCGCGAAAATGAGGACAAGTTTGTGGAACATATATCAAGTTGACAAACTAATGAACCGTCAGTAGCAACAGTCGGAATCTATCCGCAGAACGCGCGTTTGTCAAGGGGTATTTTTAAATAAATTAATCTGCGCGTTACTATCGACACACTCGGTGCATAGCGCGGCTGATATGGCTGTTCCCTGAATTGCTAGATCGAGTGTGCCTGAGCACTTATTACTGTTTTCTAAGACAGAGTGTTGCTTCTTGTCTGCTATACGGTCTATTGTAAAATGTTTTGTGTACCTACGTTGGTGTTTAGTACTTGATTGCAATCCATATACTAATCACCGAGAGGAGAGCTGGAGGTATGCAATGCCGACTGTTAACGGGATAATCAAGTATTTAGAACGAATCGCTCCTGCATGGATGGCTGAGCAGAATGATTCTATTGGTCTGCAGGTTGGCGAACCGCAGAGCGAGGTTACCTGCATAGCCGTAGCTGTGAACCCATCGGAAGCTGTTATCGACAGAAGCATAACAGAGGGTGCTCAGTTACTAGTGACCCATCATCCTTTGATTAGAAATCCACTGAAATCCCTTGATACGTCAGATCCCACGGTTATCCGGGCTATAAAGCTAATACGTGCCAACATTGCCCTGTTCGTCCTACATACCAATTTTGACGTAGCGCGGGGCGGCGTCAATGACGTTCTTGCTGAGAGGTTAGGGCTTAGAAATGTCAGAGCACTCGTTGGCGGAAGAGCCGACACTTATTACAAGGTAGTCGTGTTTGTTCCAGATGAAGCTTTGGCTAATGTTAGGGAGGCCATGGCACGGGCAGGGGCTGGGATAATTGGTAACTACTCAAGCTGCAGTTTTCGCACAAAAGGCATCGGCTCGTTTGTTGCCGAAAGTGGTGCCCAACCGTACGTCGGTTCTTTGGGCTGCTTGGAAGAGGTCGAAGAATGGCGATTGGAGATGATCTGTACCCATTCTGTGCTTGCCGATGTGCTGACTGCTATGCGGGATGCACATCCTTACGAAGAGGTTGCGTACGATATTTACCAATTAGCGAACAATGCGCCAAGATTAGGCTTGGGAAGGGTAGGCATGCTTGATCAAGAAACTACCCTCGCTGAGTACGCGGATTTTGTGCGGCAAGAGTTGAGTGTCGAGTATCCAAGGGTATTTGGTGATGCGAAAAGACCAGTGAAAACAGTGGCTATTTGCGGCGGTGGTGGAGCGAGACTCTATCCGGATGCGGTTTCTGCGGGCGCCGATGTATTTGTCACCGCGGACTGGAAATACCACGACATTCAGAATGCGCTTGCGTTGGGCATGGCAGTTATCGATGCCGGACACTTCGAAACCGAGAAACCAGGCATAGTGGCGTTGGCTGAACGTCTTGCCCGAGAATTCACTCCGGATGATGTAGTAGTCAAATACGTGGAATGAGTTCAATTGACAAGAATCATAACCGGAAATATACTGCAAATGTCGGGCGCGCAAGATTGGATTGAATCGGTAGGAACAAAATGGCGAAAGTCCCTCAAAAAATAGGTTTAGTGGCGCTGTCAATACTGCTTGTGTCAGGACTGCTAGTGATCGCCACTGTCGCTGGTCAAACCTCAAAAGTAATTCGTATCATTTACACCAACGACACGCTCGGCTACATTGAGCCGTGTGGGTGAGGCGGTCATAGGTCGGGCGGTCTTGCTCGACGAGCAGTTCTTATCTCGCAACTGAGAAAAGAAAACCCGCACTCTGTCATTGTCGAGAGCGGGAACCTCACAAACACGCCTGATCGACTGGGGTTGATAGCCGCTATTTTGGCAGAAATGGGTTACGACGCAGTTGGTGTGGGCGAAACTGACATTCGGACTTGCGGAGAAGAGTTCTATAAGAAGGCAGCCGAAGCTAAACTGACCGTGATTGACGCGTCGCCGGGAGCGCCGAAGAGCGCTGTGCCATATTTGGTTAAAACGGTCGATGGGATACGAGTAGGCATAGTCTCCTTCGGATACGGATTGCGAATGTCGGAACAAGACGACTACGAGCGACGAAAAACGCTGTACGCGGCATATAGTGAAGCGAGGCGAAAATCAGACATACTTATTGTCTTGGATCAGAGTAATACCGTAACTAGAGAATGGATCGAAAGCAATGAAAAGCGCTTTGGCGCTCCTGACATCGTCATCGGTGGTGTCATGAGGCGTACTATGATGCAGGAGGATGTAATAGGCAAGACCCATATTGTTCCGACGTCAATCCAGGGCAGGGATGTGGGTATCGTTGATATTGAGATTGCGCCTGGTGAGCTGCCAAAGTATGCGGTTCGCAAAGTTCCATTAGATGAAAGTGTTCCTGAGGACACAACGGTAAAAAAGCGTGTGGAAGAGTTTATGGGCAAAGTTGGTCAGGCTTCCGCATATTCCGCGGCGAGATCAGCTACTACAGAACCTCATGTGACCGTGGGACAAAGTTCGGCAAAGTACTATCCGCCGTTGCTATGTAAAGCGTGCCATACTGCTGAGTATGAGCAGTGGGAACGGACAAAGCACGCTAGAGCGGTGGCCACGTTGACTGCGCAGCAGCGAGCAATACCAGAGTGTCTGAAGTGCCATTCGGAGATGTTTCGTAGATTGCAGAGGCTTACTCTTACCTCGGGTGCACCTGCCGGAGTTGATTGCATGACGTGTCATGAGAAATCGCTTCCACATGGACTGGAACGTAAAGATGTCGCCACACGGGTTAAGGTTGACACAAAGATTTGTCTGGAGTGTCATGACAAGGAATGGAGTCCCAATTACAACGAGAAAACTTATTTGGCTAAGATCACTCACGGTTCGGCATCCAGTTCTGGAAGTGTGGCAGCAACACCCCAACCGACGGTGCAGCCTACTCCGGGAGCTCAGAATTCTGCCACTGATTCTAGACCGCCGGCTCCGCCTCCTCCGACTGCTCCCCCAGGCAAATAGCGTTAAGAAGATAATCTTATGATTAGAAGGTCGTGGGTTATTCTCAGGTCACTAGTGGTTTTCTTACCTGTCACTTTGCTGGCAGTATTTGCACTTTGTAATTACGCCTCGGTTTCGGCAAAAAAGATTCGCATCATTTACACCAACGATTTGATGGGATGGCTTGAACCGTGTGGGTGACCCGGGAAAAGGCTGGGCGGTCTTGCTCAGCGCGCTACAGTGATAACGGCGCTCGTTCGCGAGAACCCTGACGTGGTAATAGTTGACAGCGGCAATCAGTCCGACAAACCGGGACGACTCGATTTGATAATGTCGATACTATCAGATCTCAAGTATGATGCCATCGGAATCGGGATAGCTGACAGGCAGTTGGAGAAGGAGTTCTTAGAGGCGGCTTCAAAGCACTCGATGACCGTAGTTGATGCCGGAGCTTTTTTGCCACCGGAGAAAAAAGATGGTGAGAGCGTCGCTCCGGAGTGGCGAATTGTTCCTTACGTCGTAAAGAACGTGGCAGGAGTGAGGGTCGGCATCATATCTTTTGGAGCTCCGGCCACGAATGCCAGTGAAGAAGAGGAGCCTCGCGCCAAGAGAATGGAGTTAGCACTAAAAGAGGTTCGTGCAGCTTGTGATGTGCTCATCGCTCTCGACCAAGCTGGTTTTATTACGCGTGAGTGGTTGAAGCGGAATGCGAGGCAGATTGGCGCTCCCGATCTAGTCATAGGCGGATCTTCACGTTCAGAGTCGCCGCCAGTTGAAATCGTGGAACGATGTCACATTGTGCAGACCTCGGTCAATGGGTCACACGTAGGAGTTGTGGACGTAGAATTTGTGCCCGGTCAATCTCCTCGGTTAACATTTGATCGAATACCACTTGACAGGACAGTGCCGGAAGATCCAAACGTCAAACATCGAGTCGCCAAGTTTCTTGATTCGATTGGTCAAAGCTCAGTCGCTTCGAAATTGGTTGATAGTGGAACTGCGCAGTCGGGCTATTTGCATCCGCATATGTGTCGGTCGTGTCACGATAGAGAGTACCAAGATTGGACAGCCACGAAGCATGCTCGAGCGCTCAAAACGCTTGATCAGAACAATCGTTTGATTCCTGAATGCCTACAATGTCATTCGGAGGCGTTTCGAAGAGCACGGACAGTCAGTGTGCCTTCAGGTGGGATTGGAGGAGTCGAGTGTATCACTTGTCATCGAATTCCGGTTCCGCATTGGGGTGACACGCGAGCGCCGAGTGGTACTTGGAAGGTTGATCCGAAGTTGTGCCTAGAATGCCATACGCCGGAACGCAGCGCCTCTTACAACCAGGCAACTTATCTACCAAAGGTATCTCACGGCACGATCCCGGTAGTGAAACCGCCGGCGGCTTCCGGTGCTTCGAAGAAGAGGAAATGAAACTGGTGTAGAATTGCCGGTAAAGCTTGCACCAGGTTCCTAATTTGAAATCCCGCGTTAAGCTGCAGTAGGATATTAGTGATATGGGTAGGCGTTTGACGAGAAGCGTTCGGGTCGGCAACAAGATCATCGGAGGCGGTGCGCCGATATCGGTGCAGTCTATGACGACCACGAAGACCACCGACGTTGCGGCAACGGTTTCCCAAATCAAAAGGTTGGAAGTCGCGGGATGCGACATAGTGCGCGTGGCTGTGCCGACTCGTGCTGCTGCAAGAGCAATCGCGGATATCAAGGCGCACACTTCTCTTCCCATTGTGGCGGATATCCACTTCGACTATAGGCTTGCCTTGGATGCCATAGAATCTGGCGCAGATAAACTAAGAATTAATCCCGGCAACATAGGTTCCAGAGACAAAGTAGAAGCGGTAGCCAAAGCAGCAAAAGAGCGAGGGATTCCCATTCGTGTTGGTGCGAATGCAGGATCCCTAGATCGCTCCAAATACGGTGCACCTAATGCGAAAGCCTTAGTGGATAGTGCGCTGGATGAGGTGCGCATCTTGGAGAATGTTGGATTTGAGGACGTTGTGATTTCTGTCAAGGCGTTTGACGTGCTCGATACTATTGAGGCTTATCGACGAGTAAGCGCGCTGTGTGATTATCCGCTGCATCTTGGCGTTACGGAAGCTGGATTAGCTTGGGAGGGCGCCATTAGGAGTGCGGTTGGTCTTGGTGTGTTACTCGCAGAAGGAATAGGGGATACGCTTAGGGTGTCTCTGACGGCTGATCCTGTCGAAGAAGTAAAAGCTGGCATAGAGATACTTGCCGCCTTGCGTTTGCGAGATAAGGCTTTCACGTTGGTTTCTTGTCCAACCTGCGGTCGATGTCAGATTGATGTTATAGCGATTGCGGACGAAGTTCGCAGGCGTTTGGAAGCTGATCCTCCGCCTCGACCTATTACTGTTGCTGTAATGGGTTGCGTAGTCAATGGTCCGGGTGAAGCTTCACTTGCTGACGTGGGGATCGCTGGAGGGCGCGGGACGGGTGCGATTTTCAAACGCGGTATAAGGATACGCAGCGTACCAGAGTCTGATCTTGTGGATGAGTTGATGAGAGAAATTCACAGTTTGGAGTCGAAATGCTGAGAGGTTAGGCGGGATTCGAGATTAGTAACTCTTAACAATTCCTCAGAAAGGTATAACAAAGGTCAAAAATGGCTGAGATTCGGAAAGCGCGGGTTCCTGACGTGCCCGTGATTCAACAGCTTATTAATATATTTGCCGAGAGAAACTTGATGTTACCTCGCTCACTCTCTGCTTTGTATGAGAACGTGAGAGACTTTTTCGTAATTGAAGAAGACGGCTGCATAGTCGGGTGTTGTGCCCTTCACATAATGTGGGAAGATTTAGCGGAGGTAAAGTCTCTCGCCGTCGACGAATCAGTGCAAGGCAAAGGTTATGGGCGCGCCTTGGTAAGCGCATGTCTTGACGAAGCGCGTTCGATGGGGATCCCCAGAGTTTTTGCTCTGACCTTTATACCGGCTTTTTTTGAGAAGCTGGGCTTTACTCGAATCGATAAGAGCAATTTACCTCACAAAGTCTGGACTGAATGTATCAACTGTCCGAAGTTTCCGAATTGCGGAGAAGAGGCTGTTATATTGGAGTTATGAGATGCGTGAAAGTACTGCCTGCGACGCATCGAACCCAGCTGTTCACTCCGTTGTTCTGCCGGAACCACCGAGTTGCTTTCGGATAGCCTCTACTAGTTCAGCAGGCGTTCATTGACACCTAGTTTCTGAGAGTGATAGAATCCCGAGGAGCATTATGGAGTTTAAGGTTGCAACGGAAGGCGATAGACACAGGTTTAACGATTTCGTCGCAGGTTTTGATTGGGGTGATTTGCTGCAATCCTTTGAGTGGGGTGACCTAAAATCAAGGAGCGGATGGATACCGATTAGAGTTTTTGCTGAGTCCTCGGGCAAGATAATTGCTACGGCTTCCATTCTCAAGCGTCCGATACCTCATACATCTCGTTGCATCATGTATGTGCCTCGGGGTCCAGTGTTGGATACCCACAATGATGATCTCGTGGACGACTTCTTCCAATTTCTCAGGGGCATCGCTGTGGACCACCGGGCTGTCTTTCTCAAAATAGATCCACCTATTAGTGTCGAGGATGTTATTAGTGAAGCAAATCTTCGCCGTGTGGGCTTTCGTCCTGTTAGGGCCAATGGTTTCGGCGGTACTCAGCCCAAGTGTGTGATGCAACTCGATCTAAACAGATCGCTAGATGAACTGATGGCTTCGTTCAAACCAAAATGGCGGTATAACATTAAGCTGGCGGAGAGAAAAGGGGTTACCGTGCGTCTCGATTGCAACCGAGGCGATCTGCGGGTGTTCTACGAACTTTTACTAGAAACGGCTCAGCGCGACGGTTTCCTTGTGCGCGGATTCAGTTACTTTGAAGATATGTGGGATTGCCTGGTTCCACCGGGATATATGCGCTTGGCATTGGCTTATTACGAAGGTAAGGCGATTGCTGGCGCCATTGTCTATATCTTTGGCGACAAGGCTTGGTACACGTATGGCGCGTCTTCTAATGAGTACAGAAATGTTATGCCGAATCACCTGCTCCAGTGGACTTTGATTAAGTGGGCAAAGGAATCCGGTTGCAAATGGTACGACTTTCGAGGAGTTAGCCCTCGGCGGGGCACCAACTCCGACGACCGTTTGCAGGGGCTCAATCGATTCAAGGAGGGGTTTTCACCTCGGTTCGTCGAGTATATTGGCGAGTACGATATGGTGCTTTCGCCAGGGTTGTACTGGCTGTGGACAATTGCTCGTCCTCGCATTCAAGGCCTGTTTCGGCTAAGGCGCAAATTGGCGGTGACGTCGGACGTTTAGTGAAAAGAGCAAGCAAGTTTAGTTAGACTTGCTTCAGGAGTTACAAAACTCGTGAGCGAATTGCCCGTGCGAGACGTTTGGGTTGAAGTAGATCTTGCTGCCCTACGCCACAATTTTGCTCAGCTTCGGGGATTTTTGGGGCAAAGCGTTCGAGTTATGGCTGTTGTGAAGGCGAATGCCTACGGTCACGGCTATGTGCGTACAGCTCAGGCTTTTGTTAACGCCGGCGCAGATGCTTTAGGGGTTACAAGAATTGAAGAAGCTTTAGAGTTGCGAGAAGCGGGGATCAGTGTGCCTATACTCCTGTTTGCCCCTTTGCAGCCAGCCAACATCCCCGCAGCTATCCAAGCGAATCTGCACATGACGGTGTGCGACATCAGTCAAGCAAGGCTGGTTTCCGATGCGGCTGTAGGTCAAGACAGGCAGGCTTACGTTCATATAAAAGTAGATACAGGCATGGGAAGGCTAGGCACCCTGCCAGATCGAGTGCTGGAACTTTTCAAAGATGTCGCTTCGCTTCCAGGCGTAACAATAGCCGGCACGTACACCCATTTTGCGACAGCGGGAGAAAGCAGTCTAACGTATGCGCAAAAGCAGTTGAACGTGTTTGTCAACACACTCGCAGAACTGAAACAAGCGGGCTTTGGATGCGGTATAATTCACGCGGCCAACAGTGCTGCCATAATCCAGTTGCCAGGATCTCATTTCGACATGGTCAGACCGGGAACTATTCTGTATGGTCAGTATCCGTCTGGGTACGTGCCCCGCGTGTTGGATCTGAGAGAAACATGGAAGCTGAAAGCTCGGGTTTGCCAGATTCGCGAGCTTCCTCCACAAACAAAGATCGGCTACGGATGCGAATATGTGACGAAGGGACGAACGAGAACTGCCGTGATTCCCATAGGTTATGCTGACGGATTTACGCTCATACCGGAAGGCGCAGTATACCGGCAAGGAATGTGCCGGCTTTTAGCTAGGAAGCTTCGGCCGGGTCGGTCGGTATGGATTAAGCAGAAGCCTGCTCGTGTTTTGGGCAGGGTGGGGATGCAGTTAACGGTCGTTGATATTACTCAAATACCGGATGTAGAAGTTGGTGACGAGGTGTTGGTTCCGGCGCTGCGTATTCCAACGAGCAGCCTGATCGAACGCGTTTATGTCGATTCATCTGCCTGAGGGGTTTCCATAACGCGAGGGTAGTACTCGCCCAAGGCTGCTTGTGCGGCAGCCAAAAGCGGCACCGCTACGATCATCCCTACTATACCAAAGAACCTAGCCCCCAATGCTAGTGCGAAAAATACAAGCACAGGGTGTAATCCAACACTGCGTCCAACGACACGGGGAGTAATCATCAAGTCGAACACGACAAAGTTCTGTACCGCCAATCCGATTACGATGGCTAGGATGTAGGTCGTACTGTGCCCGGAAGCTATTGCTGCAATTCCTGCCGCAGTAATAGCAGCAAGCGCACCGACGTAGGGAACAAAATAAAGCAAACCGGATAGAGAACCTATGACCAAGCCGTAATCAAGACCTGCTAAGGTCAACCATGCGGACGATACTGCGCTGTAGATCAGGGCAACTACTATCATTCCGCGAATGTAGCGTCCGAAAACTCTTCCTGCGATGCAGCTAAGTGTCTTTAATGTTCCCCTGTACCGTTCAGGCGCCAGATAAAAGACTTTTGCGCTGATATAGTCGAGATCTTTCAACAGCCAAAACGTGGCCAGCGGTATCACGATTACCCAGAGTATTTTCGACACGATTCCGGACAACAACGTAGCAAAGAACGAAAGACTGCTACTCGCGGCAGATTCCAGTTGTCCAGAAAACCGCCTTGCTAATTCTCCGGCTGTGGTAGGTAGGTGCAGACCCTCCAGCACGGACTTGCGGCTAACTAATAGGCGATTGATCCATTCCGAGGATTTCTTGGCGAAATCGGGCAAGTTCTGTGCAAGTTGCGCCGATTGTTCGGCAATTTTGGGTAGCAACAGGAAACCAATTAGAACGAATCCTAGCACAAACACCAATCCGACCGTAGCCACTGACGCAGTGCGAGATAAGCCGCGACGTCCGAGCCAATCCACGATGGGATCAAGCAGAAACGCGAATACAAATGCTATAACGAAAGGTGGCAGAACGTCCAGTAGTGGTTTGAAGCAGATGTCGTAAACCAAGAGAGTTATATAAATCCCAGCTGCTACCGAGACCAATAGCGCTGCTAATGTGAAAACTCGGGGGTATTGACTTGAGCCCATCACTCGCTCAGTATTTCTTTCAACTTTCTGAGAGCCCGCTGCTGGAGACGGGAGACGTGCATTTGCGAAATGTTCAGGCGCTTTGCCACTTCAGTTTGCGACATGTTGCGGAAGAACCGGTAGTAGATAATCGCTTTTTCTCGCGGATCAAGCTGTTCAATGGCGCGCTTGATATCGTCGTACATCTCGATATTTTCAAGTGACAAGTCTACGCCGCCCAGGAATTCGCCGAGTGACAAGGGAGAATCATCTTCTTGCTCAACCTTGCTGTCCAAGGATATAGCTTCATAGGCACTGCCTAATTCCATCGCTTCTATTGTTTCTTCTTCGGTTGTTCCCAGCTTCTTTGCAATTTCTTGAATCGTCGGCGGATGTCCCAGTTTCTGAGTTAACTCCTCTGCTACTTTGGTAGCTGCTTGATTGAGTTCCTGCAGTCTTCTTGGCACTTTTAGGCTCCATGCCTTGTCGCGGAAATAGCGTCTAATCTCGCCCACAATTGTGGGTGTGGCATAGGTGGAAAACTTCGTGCCGCGGTCGGGTTCATAACGGTCTATGGCATTGATAAGACCGATCATCCCGACCTGTATGAGGTCCTCTAGGGGTTCTCCCCTGTTTGCGAATTTGCTTGCCAGGTAGCGCACGAGGTTCTGATGTAACTCAATCAGACGTTCCCGAAGCCGAGGATCACGCGTTTCTTTAAACTCCCGGAACAACTGCTCAGCTTCTTGCTCGGACCATCCGGCCGCCTCAATTCTCTCTGGCTTCCGGGAACTATCGCTGACCCGCATGTTTGACCATCCGCACAAGTGTACCTTCGGGCTGCGGTACTACTTCCACCTCATCTACCAAGAGGGTGATAAGCATCCGAGCCAGGTTTTCCTCTTCGGCATCTCGTCCGGTGCTCTCTCCGCAATGCCTAGGACCTGCAGTGTCTATGATGTCTACTACGAGTTTGTCCGGGGCGATCTCAGTCCGAAGCACGATACGGGATTCCGACTTCTTGTTTTTCTGAGCCCATTCGACAGACGAGGTACATAACTCTCCCACAGCAATTCTTAAGTCTTCGATTTCCTCATACGTGAAAGGCATTCTACTGGCTATGCCCAATAATGCCAACCGTGCTACCGCAACATATTCCGGCTGGCAAGGTATTACCAATTCGATCTGAGCTGGGGCGTTTTCGCTAGTCACGTCTAGTCCGACTCCTTTTCAGCTGCACGCGCGGCTTCATCTTCGCAGTTATACATCTCGAATATTTTGTCGAGCCCGGTTATCTCGAAAACCCTCTTAATCCGAGCGCTCGGGCATATCAAAACCAAGTTTCCGTCAGCTTCTCGAAGCCGCTTTAGTCCACCTATCAAGACACCGAGGGCAGTACTATCTAAGTATTCTACATTCGTGAGATCCACGATGATGCGCCTAGCACCTTGTTCGAGCAAATCGATCATTGTCTGTTTGAGCTGCGGTGCAGTATAAACATCCACCTCACCCTCAAGTCCTATGACAGGCGAATTATCTTGCAATGTTCGCGTCTCAATTCTGAAACTCACCTTTGCTCTCACCTCGTCAATGGGCACTGAATATTACGTCAGGAATGGTTCTGGACGCAGAACACACCCCTGCGTCCCACCATATGCTTTGAGACTGCGCTAATCTGGTTTCGCAGCGAAATCTCTTAGGCTTCCTGTTCTTCTTCAGATTTTTTCTTTGCGATGGCTTCCTTGCCGGCTTCGATTGCGCTTTGTACCTTTACCTTGGTTGTTTCAAGTAGTTCTTTGCTCTTTTTGGCCAGTTCTTCAGCAGATTCAGTGAGTTCTTCGACGACTTTATTCGCCTTCTTTTTTAAATCTTCTGCCGCTTTTGCAATGTCTTCGCGCGTTTCCTCGCCTGACTTAGGCGCAAGCAGCAACGCTGCGATGGCACCGATGAGGGCACCCAACCCCAACCCAGCCAGAAAATTACCGAAAACACCTCTGTCCTCGCGATCCCTGCTCATGTGATTGCACCTCCTACTTTCTATTCTACGTAGTTAGTCCATCGAAATCATTCTGCCGTATTCGGCTTTGCTGTTTTAAATGCTTTTACAGCTTCCTTTACTCCTTGCGCAATCAGCGCAAGTGTTGATCTTGACGTGCTGACCACCTTGCTAGCAGCATCAGCTATAGTCTTGCCGTCGGTCAATCGTTCTACTCCGCTCAGCACTCGTCCTACTGTCTCCATTGTGCTTTGAGTAGCTCGCATTACTTGGTTGAAACTGTCTACAGCAGTCCTCACATCCGTCCCGACGATTATCGCTTGCCGGCGTATTTCCGCACAAGCTTCGGCAATTTCTTTGACGGCACGGGTTATCCTGCGAACATACAAATACAGACCAATAACAGCCAGAACCGCACAAACGTTAAGCACGACAAATAAAACCATCAACAAACGATCCATTTGACTAATTCTCCAAAAGCACGGCTGTCAGCAAGGTCCTCTTCGCTCTCACCCTTCCGACTCACCCGCTTCGGCTATTATACCTCCCCCAAGAACTTCTTCGCCCACGTAACAAACTGCAGACTGTCCGGGAGCTGGCGCCATTTGCGGTTTTTCAAACAAAAGTTCAGCCAATCCGTTTCCGATTGGCTTCAACAACGCCGGTGCATCTTGCGTATTATATCTTATCTTAGCAGACACAACAACGGGCTTGGTGATCTGTTCTCCTGAAACGAACGTAAGCGATTTCAATTTTATAGAACGTTGCATTGCTTCCTCTCGGCTTCCGACTATAACCGCGTTTCGGTGGGCATCTATTCGCACAACGTACAATCGCTTTCCCGCAGCAATTCCGAGTCCGCGCCGCTGTCCCACCGTATAGAAAGCGATCCCTTTGTGCTCACCAATCTGTTTTCCAGCAGTGTCGAGTATCGGTCCTGGCCGAACCAGCTCCGGTGCATAGCTAGCCAAGAAGTTCCGGTAGCTCCCCTCTGTTACGAAACATATGTCTTGACTTTCTTTCCGCGAGGCAGGTAGCTTAAGTTTCTCCACTATGCAGCGAGCATGCTCTTTACTATGATACCCAAGAGGAAACAGAATATTCCGCAGATGTTCTTGTTGCAGCCTATAAAGCATATAGGACTGATCTTTTGTGGCATCAACGCCGCGGAGTAGTTTCCACTTGTGAGTAGTTTCGTCGAGTTCGACTCTTGCATAGTGACCGGTTGCTAGCTTTGCCGCACCCAGTTCCTGCCTGGCATATTCGAGTAGTAGTCCAAACTTTATCCGTGGGTTACAAATCACACACGGATTTGGCGTGCGCCCTCTACGATATTCCTCAACAAAGGGGTCGACCACTGTCCGTCGGAACTCTGTTTGTAGGTCAATTATGTAGTGTGGTATGTCTAAACAACGCGCTACTTGTGCGGCTTTCCGTTCTGAGATGGTTGGCCAAAGCTTTATCGTGATGCCTACGACGTTCCACCCTTCCTCAATCAACATGGCAGCTGTTGCTGAACTGTCTATGCCACCACTCATGGCAACAGCTATCGTATGAGGTCGTTTCATCCGTCATTCTCTACGTCGTGGTCGTGACTTACTTGGTTGGATTTATTCTCGGATGTTTGGTTGGAGGCTTTGTTTTCAGTTTGTGGTTGTTCTGGGAGTTGACTCGCTGTGGTGCTCCTTGTGCGAAGTCGCGCAAGGCGTTGCTTAAACTTCGCCTCATGACCTTGCTCAGTGGGTTCATAATATGGCCCGCTTTTTGCTCCTGGTGGCAAGTATTCTTGCTCTACGTAGTGGTTTGGGAAGTTGTGCGGGTACAGATAACCTTCGCCATGTCCGAGTTCTCGGGCGCCGGGGTAATTGGCATCCCGGAGATGAATCGGCACCGGAGGACCCTTTTTCTGAGCAACGTCTGCATTTGCGCGTGATATAGCAAGGTAGCAGGCGTTACTTTTCGGTGCACAAGCGATATATATGGTAGCCTGCGCTAACGGGATTTGAGCTTCTGGCATTCCCACGAACTGAACTGCCTGTGCTGCTGCGGTTGCGACAACCAATGCCATTGGGTCGGCATTTCCAACGTCTTCTGCCGCTTGTATTATCAGCCTGCGAGCAATAAACTTCGGATCTTCACCCGCTGCCAGCATTCTCGCAAGCCAGTAAACAGCTGCGTCGGGATCCGAGCCTCGCATTGACTTTATGAATGCGGAAATGGTGTCGTAATGACTGTCACCACTCTTATCGTATCTCAAAATCCTGCGCTGAACGGCATCCTCAGCAGTTCGGAGTGTTATGTGGCGTACACCAGTGTTTGGGTCTGGCTCCGTTGCATTTACAGCCAACTCCAAAGCGGTCAGTGCACTACGAGCATCGCCCTGGGCAGTATCGACTATGTGTTCAAGCGCGTCTGGCTCGATATCAATTTTGAGTTTGCCCAGTCCTCGCTCTTTATCCGTCAGTGCGCGCTGTAGTATTGTGCGGATGTGATCATCAGATAGTGGTTCCAGAACGTAGATCCGCGAACGCGAAATCAGGGGAGAATTCACCTCAAAGTAGGGGTTCTCGGTCGTGGCACCGATTAGTATCACCGTTCCATCTTCTACGTGCGGCAGCAGCGCGTCTTGCTGCGCTTTGTTGAATCGGTGAATCTCATCGACAAACAGTATGGTTCGCCGACCAGTCGCTCTGCGCAGCTCCCTCGCGCGGTCAATAGCCTTGCGTATTTCGGGTACTCCCGATGTTACAGCACTGAATTTTTCAAAGCGGGCTTTGGTGTGGCGGGCAATAATGTACGCTAGGGTGCTTTTGCCACACCCTGGCGGTCCCCAGAAAATAGCAGACGTCAGCTCATCCTTTTCTATTGCAGCGCGGAGCAGGGTTCCAGGACCGATTATGTGTTCCTGACCAAGAAACTCGTCGAGCGTTCTTGGTCGCATCCGAGCCGCTAGAGGCTGGGATTCTAGATTTTCTTCCTTTGGAGCTTCTTGAAATAAATCTTGCATTCGACTTTTTACCGCTAACGCGATCCGTCTGGAGGTCCAAAGCCTAATCCTATTCCTCGTCCAAAACGACTTGTATGTGCAATTCCCTAAGCTGTGCCTCGTCTACGGGGGAAGGAGCATTGGTTAATGGGTCGATCCCCGTTGCAGTTTTGGGAAAGGCGATGACTTGTCTTATAGTATCATCGTCTGTAAGCAGTGTTACGAGTCGATCTACTCCGGGTGCGATTCCCCCGTGAGGAGGTGCGCCATATTCAAAGGCTTCCAGCATATGGCCGAAACGAGTCTGAATTTCGTCTTCGCTGAGGTTTAGCAGGCGAAATACCTTATCCTGAATATCTCGCCTATGAATCCTTATGCTACCGCTAGCCAATTCATTGCCGTTGCAAACCAGGTCATAAGCTTGGGATCTAACTCTTCCTGGGTCCGTGTCAAGGAGAGGTAGGTCTTCCTCATAAGGCATGGTGAAGGGATGATGCGAGGAATCCCATCGCCCTTCTGTTTCGTTCCACTCAAACAATGGAAAATCTGTAATCCAAGCCCACGCAAGAACTGTATCATCTCGCAATTTCAAACGTGTACCCATCTCGAGGCGTAGTCCAGCAAGTACGGCAGCAACTACCTTTGGCTTATCAGCAACGATCATGATCAAGTCGCCAACTTTTGCGTCGGCTTTCTCGACGATAGCCTGCATTTGCCCTTCTGTTAAAAACTTCGAGCTTGGTGATTTGATGCCCGACTCGGTCAGGGCAATGGTTACCAACCCTTTGCCTCCCAACTTCTTGGCTAGGTTGGTTAGGTCGTCTATCTGGCTGCGACTATAACTTGCGCAACCTTCCGCCTTAATCCCGCGGATCTGTTCAGCGCTTCGAAAAACTTGGAACTCAGACGATTTTGCTATGTCGGTGACGTCGAAAATCTCCATTCCGAAACGCAGATCTGGTTTGTCAGTTCCATACCGATCCATTGCTTCTTGATAAGCGAGACGAGGGAAGGGCTTATAAAGAATCTTCTTGTCCGACAGTGTTTCGACGATCTTAACGATCAGTGGCTCTACTACTTCGAAAATATCTTCCTTGCGGACGAACGACATCTCCAAGTCAAGTTGGGTAAACTCCGGTTGGCGATCGGCTCTGGGATCTTCATCTCTGAAGCAGCGCGCGATCTGGAAATACTTATCGAACCCCGCTACCATAAGCAGCTGTTTCAGTTGTTGAGGGCTTTGAGGTAGTGCGTAAAAGCAACCCGGGTAAAGCCGAGATGGCACCAAGTAATCGCGTGCACCTTCTGGTGTGCTTTTAATCAGTATTGGTGTTTCAACTTCAATAAATCCCAGCGCATCCATGTAGTCTCTCATCATTTTCACTACACGGTGGCGTAGAAATAGCCTGCGCTGCATTTCGGGCCGACGCAGGTCCAAATATCGATATTTCAGACGAATGCTTTCATCGGTGGTTATACCGTCTTCGATAGGAAATGGTGGCGTAAGGGAAGTATTAAGCACCTCGATCCTTTGTATTCGAACTTCTACTTCCCCAGTGGGGATGTTCGGATTTTCCGTTCCAGCGGGGCGTCTGACCACTTCTCCGCCGATTTCCAGAACATATTCGTTTCGCACCGATTCGGCAACCTTGAACGCTTCTGGTTGTTCCTTAGGATCTACAACGGTTTGGACAATGCCTGCTCTGTCTCTGAGATCGATAAAAATAAGCCCACCGTGGTCGCGAACGCTGTTTACCCATCCTTGAAGGACGACGGATCTTCCAATGTCATCAGGACCGACTTCTCCACAGTACTTTGTTCGGCGTTCCATAAAACCTCCAAGCTCAGAACACTTTTAACTCTAGACGCTTATCTGTAATCCTTGGTCTTCTCGTGCTTGTTTGTCAGCTATGATACTTGGGACTTCCTCGAAAGGAACTGTCTTTTGCTCTGATGTCGACATATCCCGCAAAATCACGTTACCAGCTGCGACCTCGTTCTCTCCAATGATGACAGTAAATCTGGCTTGCAGTTTGTCAGCAAGTCTCATCTGCGCTTTTAGGCTGCGCCCGGTGTAGTCTAAGTCGGAGGGAATATTCGCTGCCCGAAGATCTGAAACCAATCTGACAGCTCTCCTTCGCGCTTCCTCTCCTAAACTTGCAACGAATACTGTGATTCCTGACTGAACCGGCAGCTCCACACCGAGTTTTTCGAGCACTGCCATAACTCTCTCCAACCCAATGCCGAAGCCCACCGCTGGAGTAGGTGAGCCGCCCAGGCTTTCGACTAAATGATCGTATCGTCCTCCACCGCCAATTGCGTTTTGAGCACCGAGCTCACCTGAAACAAATTCGAAAGCCGTTTTTGTGTAGTAGTCGAATCCTCGAACCAGACGACGGTCTAGAACATAGTTCACTCCCAAGTCGTGCAAGTAGCTCTGAAGGCTATCGAAATGTGCGCGGCATTCATCTCCCAAATAATCAATCAGCGCCGGCGCGTCCGACAGCGCATCTTTGCACTCCGGCACCTTACAATCGAACATTCGCATCGGGTTCAGTTCTAAGCGCGACCTACACGTAGGGCAAAGTTTTTCTGTTCTGGACCTCGCGAAATTTACCAAGGCTTCCCTATAGGCAGGTCTGCAATTTGGACACCCAATAGAATTGAGATGTAGTTCGAAATCCCGCAAGCCTATGTTTTCGTAAAACCGAGCAGCAAGCGATATCACTTCGGCGTCCAGTGCCGGATCAATAGAGCCTATGGCTTCTACGCCCAGTTGTGTGTGTTCGCGGTACCTACCGGCTTGAGGTCTCTCGTAGCGAAAGACTCGGGCTATATAATACATTTTCGCGACTGGCATAGTCGCGCCAAGGTTGTGCTCAACATAGGCTCGAATCGCAGGAGCTGTGCCTTCCGGTCTCAGCGTAATGCTTCGGCCACCCCTGTCTTCGAACGTATACATTTCCTTAGATACTACATCTGTAGTCTCACCCAGATTACGGGTGAAGAGTTCGGTGTATTCGAAGGTAGGTGTGCGTATTTCCTGGTAGTCATAAACTCTGCAAATATCCCTGAACCTGCACTCGACGTATTGCCATCTTGCAGACTCATGCGGCAACACATCTCTGGTCCCGCGCGGAGCGGAATACTCGGGCATTGTTGCCTCCGAATTGTAGTTGGAAAATAATACTTGACCTAGTGGTTTCGAGCGAGGGCGTCAGGCGCCCTCGCTCCTTGGACTATTCTAGAATCGCTTGCGGCCGTTGTCAAACAATGGGGCAAAGTTCAGCATCGAATCGACAACTTATTTAAAAGCAAAAAGTTTTGCGCCGTTCTGGATTGATCCAACCATTAGCGGTTAGCTGCAAATCGCGACGTGC
>Ga0123519_10002700_pt1 | contig 29767 bp, 25 predicted proteins | sample YelNatPaOPRAMG02_FD_87396 | JGI IMG/M metagenome (GOLD analysis project Ga0123519, IMG submission 87396) | Hot spring microbial communities from Yellowstone National Park - Yellowstone National Park OP-RAMG-02 (version 2) | ecosystem: Environmental > Aquatic > Thermal springs > Hot (42-90C) ... | reverse complement strand
TCCCTCTCCCGAACTCAAGCCGACCAGTTTCAAGTGCACTTCCGAGGTTGAGCCCCGGGCTTTCACACCTGACTTAACCGGCCGCCTACACGCTCTTTACGCCCAATGATTCCGAATAACGCTTGCACCCTCCGTCTTACCGCGGCTGCTGGCACGGAGTTAGCCGGTGCTTCCTTCGGTGGTACCGTCATGCTTCCTATCTGTTCAATAAGAAGCCATTCTTCCCACCTGACAGGGCTTTACGACCCGAAAGCCTTCTTCACCCACGCGGCATCGCTGCGTCAGGGTTTCCCCCATTGCGCAATATTCCTCACTGCTGCCTCCCGTAGGAGTCTGGACCGTGTTCCAGTTCCAGTGTGGCTGGTCGTCCTCTCAGACCAGCTACCCATCGTCGCCTTGGTAGGCCGTTACCCTACCAACTAGCTAATGGGACGCGGGCTCATCTCCATCCGACAGCTTTGATCAAGAGGCCATCTTTGCCGGCTTCCCCGCAGGTTGGCCAGATTATGCGGTATTAGCACACCTTTCGGTGTGTTATCCCCCAGACAGAGGTAGATTACCCACGCGCTACTCACCCGTGCGCCGCTGTACTCCCGCCCCGAAGGGCGGTTTCTCGCTCGACTTGCATGTGTTAGGCATGCCGCCAGCGTTAATTCTGAGCCAGGATCAAACTCTCCAATTGAATCGAGATTCTTTCCCGCACGCAGGCTCACTATTTAGTTTTCAAAGAGCAAACTTCTCATCCAAGAGCTCGTGAGCTCTTGGTCTATAGTGTAACCATTTCTTTTTGGCTGTCAAGAGGGTTTTTTTTCACAATCGCCAAACACTTTTTTTACCTTCACCGGCTATAATCCCCCGGCCGTGCTCGACGCCACCTCCCGACTGACATCCGTCAGTGTAACCCGGATATTTTCCCTGTCAACCCCCCTCTCAAAAAAAAGTTGCAAGCAGCGAAAAAAGGCGGGGCCTCGAGAGGTATGTTGTGAGACAGGGACCTTAAGCTTTAGGCTGGCAGGTGGATGAGCGGCGGCGCCAGCGCCCTTCCCTCTGCCAGCCCAGACTGAAGACTGCGACTCCAGAAGCCCCGGAGGTGGTGTAAATTTCTCTTCTCGTTCCCAGGTTTCCGCTTGGGAGCGCCCTCTTCGGCCAAGGTTCCCGTGGCCGGGGTAATCCCGCCGGTACACCTCCCGGCGGTGGCCCACCGCGCTCACTTCTCTTTTCGGTGAAATGGTAAGAAAAACTGACGCCTCGAAACTCAGCCCTCGAAACTCACCAACCCAGGGAATTTCCCAGTAAACTAAAGGACTTTCTTGACAGGACAGGGCAAACCGGGTATGAGAAGGGGAAACGGCATAGAGGTAAAAACCGGGAAGCAAGAGAGCCGACCCTTATGGAAAGGAAGCCACGCGCTAATTTTTGGCCGATTGTCTTGACGCTGGCCTTCTGGATGCTGATTTTGACGGCTGTCCAGGGCTTGGGCGTGTATTATCTGGTCACCAGATATATCGGCACTAAAATCAGCATCCAGACCAACACCATCAACCGCCAGACCGAACAGTTGCTGGCCGAAATGAAAAATTTTCCCAGCCTGGAAGAAATAAAGAACATCAAAGATAACATCGACAAGATTGACAAAGAGCTGGGCGCCAAGATGGAATCCATGGAACGGGATATTCTGAAAGACGTAACTCCCACTCTCAGGATAACTTCTACAAAACCTGTTTTCGTCAGCGCCAACCAGGTCAAATATGCCTATGCTATCCAAAACAAAGGAAAATATTCCGTAAATATTAACAACGTCAAACTCTTTCTTGCCACAACAAAAATAACCTCTCCGGACAAAATCAACGAAAAACTTGAAATAAACAAAGATTACTATGTCAAATCACCTACCCAAAACGAAGACATTGCCCCCGGCTGGGAGATTTATCAGAATTTCACGATAGAATTTCCCGACCCCCAGAAGGTACCGGGAGTTATTTATTTTTGCGTCTCCTTTGAGGCCCAGACCGACCCCAATATCATCAAATCCATCAAAACTGTCGATCCGGACAAGATTATCAGCAAAAAACCCTATTACATCACCGGCGACATCGTCACCCCCGGCTGAAGCAACTCTGGTTGGGATGGCAGCATACGGCACAGAGCATCTCTGATCTGCGCGGACTCTGCGTTTCTGCGGTGCTTTTTTCAGCGCAGGGATGCAGACCACGCCGGCCAGACACCGCGCCGGGTCTGCTTCTTTCCCCAACCCATTTCTCCTTTTCCCACATATTTCCTTATGTTATTATAGAGCGATCTGCGGTCTCGCCTGCAAGGCCCATTTTCCCCTCGAGGAGGCGGCATGGAAGACGTAACCATCCTGAATTGCATCTTTAAGCCCAGGAGCGTAGCCGTGATCGGGGCCTCCACCGCTCCCGGCAAACTCGGTCACGATATTCTGGCCAACCTGAAAAACGGCGGCTTTGCCGGGCCTCTTTACCCTGTCAACCCAAAGGCCGAGGAAATTCTGGGCCTCAAGGTTTACAAGTCCATCGCCGACACCCCGGAACCGCCAGAATTGGCCGTGGTGGTGATTCCCGCCAAGATAGTCATTCCAACCCTGGAGCAGTGCGCCGACCGCGGAGTCAAGGGGGCCATCGTCATTACCGGCGGGTTTGCCGAAACCGGCCGCGAAGGGGAGATGCTGCAGGATCAAATGGCCCAGGTGATCAGGCGCACCGGGCTTAAAGTGGTGGGTCCCAACTGCCAGGGCGTCAACATGCCGCACCATCGTATGTGTGCTTCCTGGCCGCTGATCACCACCAAGGGGAAAATCGCCTTCGCTTCCCAGAGCGGCACGGTGGGAGCGGCGTTTCTGGATATGGCCGCGGCGGAGGGGCTGGGGGTATCGGCCTTTGTTTCCCTGGGGAACCGGGTGGACGTGGATGAGGCGGAGGTCATCGAATATTTCAACGCCGCCCCCGACACCCGGGTCATCGCTCTGTATCTCGAAGGGGTGAAGCGCCCCACGTATTTTCTGGACGCACTCCACGAGTGCACCAAGCCCCTGGTGATTCTCAAGGCCGGACGCACCAAGCGGGGCAGCCAGGCGGCGGAGTCCCACACCAAATCATTGGCCGGAACGGACGCCATCTACCAGGCCCTGTTCCGCAAACATCGGGTTTACCGGGCCGACACGGTAGAGGAGCTTTTTGACTTCGCCAAGGCCCTGGCCTATCTGACGCCGCCCCAAGGGCGCAATCTCATGATCACCACGAGTTCCGGGGGCGCGGCCATCCTGGCCATCGACGAGGCGGAAAAAATGGGCCTGGCCACCCCCGAGCCCACGCCGGCGTTACAGGAGCGGCTGAAGAGGATGCTTCCGGGCCATTGCGTGGTGAGCAATCCTGTGGACCTGACCGGGGACGTGATCAGCGATCCCGGTCTGTACCGCCAGGTCATGGATGAAACCAGGAGCGAATATGACTACCAGGTGGTCATTTTCGGGGACCCCATCCCCGGTGCCTCCCAGGTGGTGACCCCCGGCGCCCGGGAATTGGTGGTCTTTCTGGGCGGGGCCGATGTGGAGAAGGACGAGCGGCAGAAGCTGTATCAGGCCGGCATACCGGTATTTCCCACTCCGGAGCGGGGTATTGCAGCGCTGGCCCAATTTTTCCGCTTTGCCCCGCCGACCCAACCGGAGGGCGCCGCGCCGGTTATGCCGGCCACCCCGGGTTTGAGGCTGCTTCCCGGTCAAGAGGCGGCCGAAATGCTTTCCAAGGCCGGTATTCCCGTGGCAGCCGCGCCCCTGGCCACCACCCCGGATGAGGCGGTGGAGCTGGCCCGGCAGTTCGGCTACCCGGTGGTCCTGAAGGTGGCCTCCCCTGACATCCCCCATAAGAGCGACGTCGGCGGAGTGCACGTAAATGTCGCCAACGACGAGGCCGTGCGCCTGGCCTTCCAGGACATCCTGGCCACCATCCGCCTGCACGACCGGCAACTCGAGGTGAACGGGGTCACCGTCTCCCCCATGGCCAAGCTCGGCGGCCTGGAGGTTATCCTGGGCACTCTCACCGATCCGCAATACGGCCCCACCCTCATGTTCGGGCTGGGCGGCATCTACACCGAGATTTACCAGGACGTGGCCTTCCTGATTCTGCCGGCCGACGAGGAGGAACTGGAGGGACTTATCAAAAGCATCAAGGGCTATCCCCTGCTCACCGGGTTTCGGGGCCAGCCCAAGCGGGACCTGGCAGCCCTCAAGGCCGCCATGCAGTCCCTGGCGAACTTCGCCCAACGGCACCCTGAACTGGACCAGGTGGAGTTGAACCCCCTGCTGCTCTATGAGAGGGGTCTGTTTGCCGTGGATGCGCGGATTTTTTCGAGGATTTAAGCAAAATGACCACAGCTCTCTTGTTAATTGACCTGCAAAACGATTATTTCCCCGGCGGCAACATGGAACTGGAAGGGAGCCTTCCGGCCAGCCTGCGGGCTCGGGAGATACTGGCGGTTTTTCGGCGAAAAAAACTGCCGGTGGTGCATATCCAGCACGTGGCCACCCGACCGGGGGCGATTTTTTTCCTGCCGGACACGGAGGGCGTGAAGATTCATGCCAATGTGGAGCCTCTGCCGGGAGAAACGGTCATCCAGAAAAACTACCCCAACAGCTTCCGGGACACACCCCTGCTGGAGCATCTCCGGGACCAGAAGATAGACCACGTGGTCGTCTGCGGCATGATGACCCACATGTGTGTGGATGCCACCGTGCGGGCGGCCTTCGATCACGGCCTGCAGGTCACGGTGGTGCACGAAGCCTGCGCCACCCGGACCCTTACCTTTCAAGACCAAACCATTCCTGCGCCGCAGGTTCAGGCCGCGTTTTTGTCTGCGCTGAGTTTTCTGTATGCCCGGGTCGTCAGCACCGGAGAATTTCTAAGGAATTTCAGGCGTTGAACAATTCCTCAGCACTTTCCAGGAGCCAATGCCCTCTTTAGCATTCTTCCGCTTAAAAACCCGGGACGAAGTCCTTGCCCTTTATCCCCGTTTTTCAGCGGTGGGCGTGGAGGATTTGGATCTGGGGGAAGCGGTGGGGCGGGTGGTGGCCGGCGACCTTGCCGCCGGCGAGGATCTGCCCTCGTTTCTCAGGGCCTCCATGGATGGCTACGCGGTGCGCGCCGCAGACACCTTCGGGGCCACGCCGGGTCTGCCGCAGTATCTGGAAATCCGGGGTGCAGTCCCCATGGGAAAGAAGCCCGAGGGAGTGGTGGCGCCGGGGGAGGCCTGGCGCATCGCCACGGGGGGGATGATCCCCGATGGTGCCGACGCCGTGGTCATGGTGGAATATACCAACGAAACGCCGGAGGGCACCCTGGAGGTGCGCCATCCCGTGGCGCCCGGGGATAACGTCCTGCATCCGGGCGAGGATGTGCGGGGCCAAGAACCGCTGTTCCCGGCGGGCCGGCGCCTGCGGTCCCAGGACATTGGTCTTCTGGCCGCGCTCGGGGTTACCCGGCTCAGGGTTTTCCTTACGCCCCGGGTGGCCGTGCTCTCCAGCGGGGACGAGATTGTCCCTGTCACTAAACAGCCTGGCCCTGGACAGGTGCGGGACGCCAATGCCTTTCTGGCGGCCGCCCAGGTGAGGGAAGGCCGCGGAATCCCGATCCTGAAAGGGATAGTGCCGGACAACCGGGAAGCCCTCCATGCTGTCCTGGCCGAAGCCCTCACTGAAGCTGACCTGGTTCTTATCTCCGGGGGCAGTTCCGTAGGCGCCCGGGACCTGACCTTAAAGGCTGTTGAGGATCTGCCCGGCGCCGAGATCCTGGTGCACGGGGTGGCCATCCGCCCTGGCAAGCCAACGATACTGGCGGATATCGGAGGAAAACCCCTCCTGGGACTCCCGGGGCATCCGGCCTCCGCGGCAGTGGTGATGCATGTCCTGGGGCAGCCATTGCTGCAGCGCCTGGCCGGCCGTGCCGGGAAAGAATCTTCCTGGGGCGGCACGGTCCAGGCCCGTCTCTCCCGCAACCTGGCCGGGGCCAGCGGCCGGGAAGATTTCGTCAGGGTGCGCCTGAGATCCGATAACGATACGTTATGGGCCGATCCGGTCCTGGGGCCGTCGGGGCTTCTTTCCCCCATGGTAAAAAGCGACGGCCTGGTGATCATTCCTTTGGGCGTGGAGGGCTTGTTCCGGGAAGATGAGGTAACCGTGCACCTGTTTTCCGAGTAAGGCTCTTGGCACCGGCTGACAACCCTGGATCGCCAGGTTTAAGCGAACCGGCTGCCTGTTTCCAGGCCGGTACGCGCTCCCAGGATACCTGGGGAAAACCCGGCACGGTCTTCATCCCCGGAAGAAACAGAAGATGCAGGCAGGGCGGTCGCCCCTGGTCGCCTTATGTGGCGGGCACAGAGGCCCGCCCCGCCTTATATCTTTCGTCAAGGGAACGTAATGCCCATAGCCCTGGCTGTTTGGGGACCCACTTCTCCGTCCGGCACCAGACCGTTGGATTTCTGAAAATCCATTACTGCGGCAAAGGTACGGGGGCCAAAAACGCCGTCGGCATTGCCCGGGTCATACCCCAGTGATGCCAGTTTCTGCTGAATCTGGGCAATTTTTTCGCCCCGCATCAACGGCGAAGCCAGCCGGTAGATGACGCCCGGCGGTGTCGGCTCCGGAATGCCGTGTCCTTGCTCGTAGCTGATACCGGGAACCAGGATTCCCATGTCCCAGCGGCGGCCGCTCAGGGTGTGGCAGATGACCCCTAATTTGGTGGAAGCTGCTTCCACGGTGCCTCCCTGGCCGTCGGAAATGACAATGTGACCCATTTTGGGACCCAAGCGCAGCACCGCGGCCCCGGGAATGCCGGCCGCCTCGGCCACGCTGATCTGTTTGCCGAGGGTCCTGGCGTCCCTGCCCCAGAAGCCGGTGTAGGCGTCGGCGATGGCCGGATCGCCCTGGTCGTCATCACATCCATACAAAATCCTGGCGGTCTGAAAGACGCACCAGGAGACAAATTCCGCACAATCCCAGGGGCCGCCCCAGTTGGGGTCGTTCTTGGGAACAACAGTCCCCAAAACGTATTGTTCTCCTACGTGCTTGAGAGCGGCTTTGACTATCTCTTTCCCCGTGCCCATACCTTGTCCTCCCGGCAAGCAAGTGGTGTCAATCCGGCCAAAACTTACCAGGGCCAAGGTATTCCGGCCAGAACACCTGGGAACGCTTGGGAGGATTGTCATCGGCACTTGAAGAAAAGCCAGAATGCAGGGACGCCAGCAAGTGCGTAAAATTGGGGATTTTATTCCTTGTAGGCGATATTTTCAGGTAAAATTCAGCAAACGCTTTTTGAACATATAGCGAAGGGAAATCATGAAACGGCGGATTTATCTGCATATGAAGTCTCCGGATGAAGCCCGGGAGTTGTTTCTGTCCAGATTCGACGGGAAAAATATGCTGGCCCCGGAAGAGATCTCCACGGTGGCGGCCCGGGGCCGGGTGACGGCTGCGCCGGTGTTCGCCCGCTGGTCTTCGCCAGCTGCTCACCAAGCCGCCATGGATGGTTTTGCCGTAGCAGCCGGCAGCACCTATGGGGCCCGGCCGGACAGCCCCCGGCTGCTGGCCCTGGGGAAGGAGGCCTATCCCGTCAATACCGGCCACCTCATGCCCGCTGGTACGGATGCCGTGATCATGGTGGAAAATGTGCCGGACCCGGAGGCCGATCCCATTACGGTGGAGACCCCGGTATTTCCCTGGCACAACGTGCGTCGGGTGGGAGAGGACCTGGTGGCCGGGGAAATGGTGATTCCCGAAGGGGTGGAGGTCACCCCCTGGGCTCAGGGGGCCATGCTGGCGGGGGGGGTCACCCGGCTGCTGGTGCGCCGGCGGCCCAGGGTCATTATCATCCCAACAGGCTCGGACCTGGTGCCCGTGACAGCTCTGGGGGCCGAGCCGCCTGCGCATTTTTTAGTGGAGTTCAACTCCGTTATCCTGTCCGGACTGGTGGAAGAGGCCGGCGGAGTGCCGGAAGTCTGGCCCATCACGCCCGACGATCCCGCAGCCCTCACTGAGGTGCTCAAAAGGGCGGTGGCGGCCGGGGACGTGGTCATCACCAATGCCGGCTCCTCCGCAGGGAGCAAAGACTACACTTACCAGGCGGTGGCAGGTTTAGGGGAAGTGCTGGTCCACGGGGTGGCCATGATGCCGGGAAAACCCACCTTACTTGCGGCGATTGGAGGCAAACCGGTTATCGGCAACCCCGGTTATCCGGTGTCCGCAATCCTTTCCTTCGAGGAGTTTGCCGCGCCTTTAATTGCGGGGATGGCAGGCCGGCAGTTGACGCCCCGCCCCACCCTCACCGTGCGGCCTTCTCAGAATCTGCCCTCCAAGCCCGGGCTCACTGAGTTCATCCGGGTGACCCTGGGCCGGGTGGGAGACCGGGTCATGGCCACGCCGCTTCCCCGGGGGGCAGGTACTATTACTTCTCTGGTGCGGGCCGATGGTATCCTGAAGATTCCGGCCCTGAGCGAAGGCCTGGAGGAAGACCGGCCGGTGACCGCCGAGCTGTTGGTGCCGCCGGAGGATATCGAGGGAACCCTGGTAATCCTGGGAAGCCACGATAACACCCTGGACCTTCTGGCCACCCTGCTGCACCGCCGTAACCCCCGGCTGCGCCTGTCCTCGGGACACGTGGGCAGCCTGGGGGGCCTCGTGGCCCTGCGCCAGGGCCGGGCCCACCTGGGAGGCTCCCATCTTTACGACCCGGAGACCAACTCTTACAACATTCCCTTTATCAAGAAGCACCTGGCGGGCCTGCCCCTGAAACTCATCAACCTGGCCTGGCGACAGCAGGGTTTCATGGTGCAGCCGGGAAATCCCCATGATATACAGAAGGTGGCCGACCTTACCCGCCCCGGGGTGCGCTTCATTAACCGCCAGCGGGGCGCCGGCACCCGGCTGCTGCTGGATCACCTGCTCCAGCAGGAAGGCATCGACCCGGCTGGCATCCAGGGCTACGAACGGGAGGAATATACCCATATGGCCATAGCCGCCAACGTCAAGTCCGGAACTGCGGATGTGGGATTGGGCATCCTGGCCGCAGCCCGGGCCCTGGGTCTGGATTTTATCCCCCTCACCCCGGAGCGCTACGACCTGGTGGTGCCCCAAGCCACTTTTGCAGACCAGCGCTTTCAGGAATTGCTCGAGGTTATTCGCTCCCCGGAGTTCCATTCTGCCGCTGAAGCGTTGGGGGGGTACGATCTCAAGGACTGCGGCCGAATCCTTTGGGAACACTAGCAACTCAGCCACCCGACACCTTTTTAAAAGCTATCGTGAAATTACTCTATATAAGGAGGAGAAGCGCATGGAACTGAAAGGAAGTCGCACCGAAAAAAATTTGCTCATCGCCTTTGCAGGCGAGGCCCAGGCTCGGAACCGCTACACTTTTTATGCCAGCGAAGCGAGGAATGCCGGCTATGAACTGATTGCGGCCATCTTTCTGGAGACCGCGGACAACGAAAAAGAGCACGCCAAGGTGTTCTTTAAGCACCTGAGCCAGGGCGGCGGCGGAGAAGCCGTTATTGAGGCGGGATATCCCTTTTCCCTGGGGGACACGGCCAGCAATCTCGATGCTGCGGCCCGGGGGGAAAACTACGAGTGGACCACCATGTACCAGGATTTTGCCAACGTGGCCGAGGAAGAAGGCTTTCGGGAGGTGGCCGTTTCCTTCCGGGAAATCGCCAAGGTGGAGAAGGTTCACGAGGAGCGCTACCGGGCCTTGCTTGCCCACGTCAAAAACGGCACCTTTTTCAACCGCAGTGAACCCATAAAGTGGCACTGCCGCAACTGCGGTTATGTGATATATGGTGAGCAAGCCCCGGAAATCTGTCCCTCCTGCAAGCACCCCAAGGCCTATTACGAGCCGCAGGCCGAAAACTGGCGGTGATGAAAGACAGCTCCAGGGGCGAAGCCGACGTCGCCCCTGCAAAAAAGGCGCATTTTTGGGAGAGGACCATTGCAGGTCAGGAATGGTTTGCCTGGGTCAGCGCTGGTTAAGAAGGAAGTGCCGCCAAAAATTTTCTCCCGGACCTGCAATACTTCCGGGAACCGCGTCCTGAGGCGGAATTTACCGCAGACGCACCAGGCAGGGGGACTCCAGGTGATGGATCTCGGCTGCGGAGTCCGCTGAGGTTCCCGACATTCGCCAGGTTATATCCAGGAGAAGGTCACGGGCTTCGGTCAGGGAAGACGGATCCAGCCGGCGGGCCTGCTGGTTCTCCTGGGAAATCAGGAGTTCTATTCCTGAAGAGTCCGCTTGCCTGGCGGCCCGGAAGGTTTTCCTGGGGGCCTGACAGGCAGTCTCCTGGCCTTTCACCAGGGTCAAAATTCCTTCTATTTTCATGGCAAGGACATCCTCTAACGCCTCTCTCCACACCCTGCCGCAACTTTTTTATCGGCTTTTTCGCAGTTTTTCTTTAAAATGGCGGCGAGGCTGCAGGGTGAATCTTTCTCCCTGGCCCACGGAGACCTTAGTCAGCCATGCAATATTTTTTGGGGGTAACAGGGCTCGCCTATTTGCTGGGGTCCATCCCCACCGGGCTTCTGGTGGCCAGGCTCAGGGGGGGTCCCGACCCCCGTCAGGCCGGCAGCGGCAATCTCGGGGCCGCCAACCTGTTTCGTCTGCTGGGGCGCAACGCCGGGATTTTCACCCTGCTGGGGGACACCCTCAAGGGTGCCCTGCCGGTAATATTGGGCCTTTACTGGCTGGCTCCCCTGGGAGCCTGGCATGACGCGGCCGTGGCTGCGGTGGGTTTGGCCGCAGTCCTGGGCCATGTTTTCCCGATTTATCTCAGGTTCCAGGGCGGCAAAGCGGTGGCCACCACCTTCGGCGTCATCGCGGTGCTCTGCCCCTTGGCCGCGCTCAATCTGGTCATAGTATACGGCATGACCCTCTATCAGGTGCGTATTTTTTCGCTGGCCGCGGTGGTCTGCGCCTGGCTTTTGCCCCTGGCGGTGGGCTTGTTCTGTGATTCCAAGGCCTATCTTTTCCTGGCCGGTGTTCTTTCCGGCTTGGTGCTGGTGCGCCACCGGGATAACCTGATACGCCTGGCCCGGGGAGAGGAGCCGCGTTTGTGAAGATGGTTTTCGATCTTCGGTTTTCGGTGGAAAAAAATCGTGAATCGTGAGAACCTCTTCAAAATTGTTTTTTCTGCCATCCTGTACCGATTGAACAATACCAATCTATTAAATATACAAGATCCTTCGCTTCCCTCAGCATGACGAGGTGTGGCAGGACGAATGTTGCAAGAGCCTCACGAGGTTATATTAATAAGCATTTGGCTGGTTCAAGCGCAGAAGACCTTGACATAATTCCTGAGCGCCGGCAAGGAAGACACTTGTGGCCCCGGACCAGGGTACGGGGCTGCCCCGGCAATTTCTGATAACGGAGGCTGGCATGCTGGTCAAAGACTGGATGAGCAAAGACCCCATCACTATTACTGACGACACCTCCATGATGAAGGCCATCCACCTGATGAAACAAAACCGCTTCCGGCGCCTGCCGGTGCTGCATGAGGGGCAGTTGGTGGGTATCGTCTCCGACCGGGATTTGAAGGAAGCCTCGCCCTCCAAGGCCACCACCCTGGATGTGCACGAGCTGTATTATTTGCTGGCCGAATTGCAGGTGAAGGACATCATGACCCGGGATCCGGTCACCGTATCCCCGGAAAGCACCGTGGAACATGCGGCCCAGTTGATGCTGGAAAATACCATCTCGGGTCTCCCCGTGGTGGATGAGGCGGGCAAGGTGGTGGGCATCCTCACCCAGTCCGATGTGTTCCGGGCCTTCATGCACATCACCGGCATTCTCCAGGGAGGGGTGCAGTTTGCCTTGCGCCTCGAAGACCGCCCGGGGTTGATCAAAGAGGTGGTGGACCTGCTCCGGGAAAAAGGCGCCCGCTTCGTGAGTCTCCTTACCTCCTATACTTCAGCCGAAGAAGGCTACCGGGACATCTACGTGCGGGTGAGAAATCTCACCCCGGAAGCCGTCGAGGCCGCCAAAAAGGAGCTGGAGGCCCGCCACGAAGTGCTTTACGTCAGGGAGGAGAAGGATTGAAGGCAGGGTGCAGGTTTCAGAGGTTAAGTGCAAAATTCTAGGTTCAAAGTTTCTGAGGTCTTAGCAGGTTGTTACAACACCACCAAGAAAGGGAATTTGTCATGCTGAGCGAAGCAGATAATCTTGTAGTTATGAGAGGTTAATATCCTTCACGTCGTTCAGGATGACAAAGAAAAGCCATTGTTCCACAGCCTGCCAGGTTCACGGTCTGAGGCTTATGAGCGGTACAGGGTGCGCTTTAGGCGCCGCCATGGCGGGAAGTTCCGCCCCAGCTTACCTGGCAAGGAGGCAAGGATTAAGGGCGGACATCAGCCCGCCTTTTTTGCTTATGGCATACGGCTTAAAGTTTAAAAGCTTCAAGCCAAGAACTCGAAACTGAAAACTCCCCACAAACTGCTCACCGCTTCCTGCTTACTTTTCATTGCCTTCACTCCATGTGTTCCACCAGCTCTTGGGCGAAGGCCGAGCAGGAAATCTCCCGGGTTCCGGGGAGCTGACGGGCCAGGTCATAAGTGGCCACCCCCGCGGCCAGGGTGCGGGGCAGGGCCTGATGGATAAGGTCGGCGGCTTCGGTCCAGCCCAGGAACTCCAGGAGCATGGCACCGGAGAGGATCAGGGAACTTGGGTTTACCCGGTCCAGGCCGGCGTACTTCGGGGCGCTGCCGTGGGTGGCCTCGAAAATGGCGCAGCCGTCGCCGATGTTGGCCCCGGGAGCCATCCCCAGACCCCCTACCTGGGCCGCCAGGGCGTCCGAAATGTAGTCGCCGTTGAGATTCGGGGTGGCGATGACCTGGTATTCAGACGGCCGCAGCAGCACCTGCTGGAACAGGTTGTCCGCCAGGCGGTCCTTGATGACCACCTTGCCGGGGGGTATTTGCCAGTTATAGCGGCTTTCCAGCTCCGCCTCGGAGATCACCTTCCCTTCGAACTCCTCCAAGGCCACTTCGTAGCCCCAATTCTGGAAGGCCCCCTCGGTATACTTCATGATGTTGCCCTTGTGCATCAGGGTAACACTCTGCAAGCCACGCTCCAGCGCGGATTTAAGAGCCATGCGGATCAGGCGCTTGCTACAGCGGGCCGTCATAGGCTTAATGCCGATGGCCGCGGTGGGCTCCAGGCTGCATTCCAACTCCTGGTTCAAAAAGTCGATAATGCGGCGGGCTTCAGGGCTCATGGCCGGCCATTCCAGACCGGCGTACACGTCTTCGGTGTTCTCCCGGAAGACTACCATGTTGATCTTCTGGGGTTCCCGCATAGGACTGGGCACCCCCTCATAGTAGCGCACCGGGCGGATGCAGGCGTAAAGATCCAGGACCTGGCGCAGGGTGACGTTCAGCGAGCGGATGCCGCCGCCGATGGGGGTAGTGAGGGGGCCTTTGAGGGCCACCCGGTATTCCCGGAGGGCCGCCAGGGATTCTTCAGGAAGATAGTTGCCCGTCTCTTTGAAGGCCTTCTCTCCGGCCAGGACTTCCTGCCAGTCAATCCGGCGCCCCCCGCCATAAGCCTTGGCCACGGCTGCGTCCAGAACCGGCCGGGTGGCCCGCCAGATGTCCGGGCCGGTGCCGTCGCCTTCGATATACAAGATGGTGGGATTTTCGGGAACATTGATCTTCCCGGCCTCTCCCACCGTGATTTTTACGCCTCCGTTCGGTATGGTCATACTGCCCCCAATGAATGAAATCGGAACTGCCCGGGGATGGCTCTTTCGTCTGCCAGGACACAGCATTATATCATCAGGCAGCCTACGGTGACAGGGTGACGCGCATTTTTTCTCGCTGGACAAGATGCTTTCTTCCCCCGCCTCATTGTTCTGACTGCCTTTCCCTGGCGCCCTGCCCTTCCCTGCCCGGAAACCTGCCACGCGGTGCTTCGGTCGCCTGCGTCTCTTTTGCTCAAAATGACAGAAAAATGGGCATCCTTTTTTTATTTTTTTCTTCCATTGAGCAGCATTGGGCTTAAGTCTTCAAAAAAATGTGCCGATGAAGCATTAAGCCTCAGGCCAGAAGAGGGGCGGGCTGGCGCAGGTGAGCCTGAGCCATCCGGGCCTTGACCGGCAGCCGGAAAAGTCCTGGCCGAATGCAGGGATTGTGCAGAAGCCCCGCTCAACAAAAAATCCTTAACCCCCAAGGAGGTCGAAGATGAGAGGAAAAGTGGCGTTGTTCCTGGTATTCCTGGTAACGATCCTGGCCGGCACCTCGGCCCTGGCGCAATATGACATGCGCAACCCGAACAATCCCTATGCCGGCATGGGCCGCACCGGCTTTGCCCTGGAAGACCGGTCCAAGGCCCTGCAGCAGCAAAAAGAACAACAGCAGGCGAAAAAAAACCCAATCATCCAGAACAATCAAGGCAAAAGCTCTCAGACCAAGAAGCAGCCGAACAAAAAGTAAAAATCCGGCGCCTCCGGGCACCGCGGCTTTTTGTCTCTGTGGGGTGAGGAGCGGGTTGCCGTTCTTAACCTCTCAAGTCAAGTTTCGCACTCCTTATAAACCAATTTACCCGGAGATCCAAGGGAGGATATAGGGCAAAACCAGGCCGAAACCAGGAGACCACAGGTAGCCGCAGCCTGGAGGCTGCGCTTCAGGGATGGCAGGAATAACATAAACCGATTATGCCCTTTGCTCTGCAAAGAGAATAATGATTTTTCCGTGGGGGGAGGGCCAGGGAGCGGCGGCTCCCTGCCCTCCCCCCCACCCCCCTCCCAGCCCTTTAGTGAGCCGGGGAGACGGGACTTTCGTCCCGACTCCCCGGCCAGGTTGCCACCCAGTAGGGATTGGGGGAGGGGGTGCGGGGGAGGGGGTAAGGGCCCGCTGGCCCTTAGCCCCCTCACCCGCTCATCTTCGATTATAGATTTTGTAGAGCAAAAGACATAATCGATTAACATAATATTTCGCAGGCTGAAGTCTGGGGCTACCTTTTTCTTTCGGAAATTGGGGTCCCCCCTGAAAATTAGCGGTCCCCCCGGGGTGAAGAGGGTGCGAAACTTGACCTCGCAAGTCCTGGCAGTGAGACTCAGATCAGGAGCGAGGGCCCAGGAACGCGTCAGGCCGGCCGCCGGCCAGTTGGCCGCAGGCCGCAGCAATGTCCCGGCCCCGGGACTCCCGGATGAAGACCGGGTAGTGGGCCTGCCGGATAATCTCCTGGAATTGCCAGACCCGATCGAGGTCAGGGGCGGCAAAGGGCAACTCCGGAAGGGGGTTGCAGGGGATGAGATTGACCTTGGCCCGGAAGCCTGCCAGCAGCCGGGTCAGTTCCCTGGCCATGGCAGGTTCATCGTTGACCCCGGCCAGAAGCACATAACCGAAGGTAATGCGGCGGTGGCGAGGCAGAGGAAAGTCCCGGCAGGCGGCCAGAAGTTGCTTTATGGGATAGCGCCGGTTAATGGGCATGATGCCGCTCCTGGTGGCATCATCCACAGCATTCAGGGAGACCGTGAGATTTACCGGGACCTCGGCTCCCAGGCGGGGGATGAGGGGGGCCACTCCGGCCGTGGACACGGTCACCCGCCGCTTGGAAAAATGAAGCCCCCAGGGGGCCTGGATCTGGCGGATGGCCCGGACCACCTGGTCGAAGTTGGCCAGCGGTTCCCCCATGCCCATGAACACCAGGTTGGTGAGGGGCTTGTCGGCGGGAGCATAAGGCCGCGCCGCCAGCACCTGGTTGACGATTTCCGCGGTGTGCAGATTTCTGGTGAACCCCTGGCGCGCCGTCAGGCAAAATCGGCAGCCCAGGGCGCAACCGACCTGGCTGGAAAGGCACAACGTGCTGTGATCCTCTTCGGGGATGAGGACGGACTCGATGCTGCCGCCGTCCTCCAGGAGCCAGCGAAACTTCTGGGTACCGTCCAGGGACTCCTGCCGAATCGAGAGCGTGAGATTGCTCAGGCGCGCCCGGCTGGCCAGTTCTTCCCGAAACGTCCGGCTGATATCGGTCATCTCCTCGAAAGCCGATACCCCCTTATATACCCACTTCAGGATTTGCCGGGCCCGGAAACGGGGCTGTCCCCAAGTGGCGACCAAGTCTTCGAGTTCGGCCAGGGTGAGCGCTTTTAAATCAACCAGTGTTTTCATAGAAGGTAAAAAGGAAAGGAACGTCTGTCATCATACTTCTTTGACCACAAGCATCAAGATACCCGCGCTCCGCGGCAATTTTGCCGGCGTCAGCAGCTCTTCTCCATGATAGTAAATTATTCCGGGAACCTTCCGTAAGATGAGAGATGAGGAAGGGGTTCCGGCAGTGTTCTCGCCGCCTTGACCGTCAAAGGTGGGCGGGTGCGGACGCCGGGACCGGCAGCAGGTTAGGGGGTGGCTCGTTCAGGCCGAGTCTGAGCGTACAGCTCCTCTGATTTGCCTCGTATCTTGCAAATTTTCGAAGTCTTCCCAACCTGCTCAGACTCCCCGGATTTTTTCCTGATCCTCCATGCGGGACTTGCAGGCGATACACATAGTGGTTACCGGCCGGGCCATGAGGCGCTTCTCGGAGATGGGGCCGCCGCAGATTTCACAGACACCGTAAGTGCCGAGCTCAATGCGCTCCAGGGCTTCCCTGATTTTGGCGATAAGTTTGCGTTCCCGGTCCCGGATACGCAGGGTGAAGTTGCGGTCAGTTTCCAGGGTGGCCCGGTCAGCGGGGTCAGGAAAAGCAGAGGCTCCGGCCCCCGTCATAACGTTGCGGGTCCGGTCGGCCTCGCCCAGGAGCTCGTTGATGCGCTCCTGCAAAAGGTTGCGGAAATATTCGATACGTTCAGGTTCCATTGCCGGCTCTCTTGAGCGAATTACTTGGCGGCAGGCGGTGATAATCACCACTGGCTCCGCCGCTTTTTTCCACCAGGACCAAGTCGCCGATGACCATACCCCGGTCCACGGCCTTGCACATATCATAGATCGTCAGGGCGGCGACACCGGCAGCCACCAGGGCCTCCATCTCCACGCCGGTGCGCCCCTCGGTGCGCACGCTGGCCCTGATCTCCACCGCCTGGGCCGTGGGGTCGGGAGTGAAATCTATTTCCACTCCGGTGAGCGGCAGAGTATGGCACAGCGGGATAAGCTGGGCGGTGTTCTTGGCGGCCATAATACCGGCCAGGCGCGCTGCGGCCCAGACATCCCCTTTCGGGAGATCCCCGGCCAGAAGGCGGGGAAAGATTCTGGGACCCACCAGGATCCGACACGTGGCGGTAGCCCGGCGCACGGTCACGGGCTTGTCACCCACATCCACCATGCGCAGCTTGCCGGTTTCGTCCAAGTGGGTAAATTCACTCATGGGCCGCTCGATCCATCCCGGTTTTTCCCAGGCCGGTCAGGTTGCCCACCATATCCCGTTGGGACAGGTTCAGGCTCTCGGGGGTGACCACCACCTCCACATACTGATCGCCCGGCGGCTGGTGCAGATCGCCCGGCGCACCGGCCTCAGGAAAGCAAAAAATGCAGCCGCTCTGGGTGCCGCGAGGCAGGTTCAGGGTGGCGAACCCCATCAACGTGGGAACCTGCACTTCCCCCCCCAGGGCCGCCTGGGCGAAAGACACGTGAAACTGGCAGAAAAGGTCCCGGCCCTTCCGGGTGAAAAACTCGTGGGGCGCCACCGAGATGACTACCTCCAGGTTGCCTGGGGGCCCGCCGCCCATACTCGCCCCGCCTTCACCCACAAACCGGAACCGGGCGCCATCCTCGGTGCCGGCCGGAATGTCCAGATGAAAAGGCCGGAACTGCTGTGACTGCCCCTTGCCTTCACAGGCCGGGCAGGTTTGTTCCCGCATCTGGCCCGTGCCGCGGCAGCGCCGGCACCCCGGGCCGCTCCGGAACAACCCCGGGCCTTTTACCGGCCGCCCCTGGCCCTGGCAGTCCGGACAGAGCTGAGGTTCTAAGGCCGGCACCCTGCCGCGGCCGTCGCAACAGGCACAGGTGGCCAGGATGGGCACCATGATGGTGGTGGAGAGGCCCAGCAGGGCATCGACAAAAGGAATCCGGAAATCGTAACGAAAATCGGGGCCCATGGCTTGGGCCGGGGTGTCGTCCCCGGGGTCAAGACCCAGGATTTCTTCGAAGAATTCCTGTTTGGCGGTGCGTCGGTTGCGGCGGTAGTAAGATTCTTCGGTCTTGGGAGTCCGGGCCAGGTGGGCCTGCACCTTTTCATAGGCTTCCACGACCCGGCGAAACTGCTCGGCGGACTTCGGGTTATCAGGGTTGCGGTCGGGGTGGTACTGCTGGGCCAGGAGGCGAAAGCGCCGGCGCACTTCCTCCAACCCTGTCTTGGAGCTTACCCCGAGTATGCGAAAGGATTCCCGCGTGGTCATAAGTTTCGCTTCACGAGCTGTTATCCGTGGAACTGGCGGCCAGTTCGTCGGCTATATCTTTGTCGCCGGCGAGTTCCAGGGCCCGCCGGGCAAACTGGATTTTCCTCAATTTCAAGGCCCGATCCGCCACCTGGCGCCAGACCTCCTGGGGGTGATTCCCCAGGCGCGCCAGGATGTGCGGGGCGCCGGCCTCTATGGCCAGGTCCTTGAGTTTCTCCAGACCGGGCTGGTAATTGCCCAGCAGGAAAAACTCCAGGGCATCCTCCCAGAAACCCAGGGCCAGGAACTTTTCACCATAATTCCGGCAGAGTTCCGGGGATAATTCCTTGTCATTCAAGAGTTGCCGTTTCTTTAAACAATCCGGCACTCCTTTGGGCAACACTTTGGCAGAACTTCCAAACATAGGCTTCTTTTTGTACCTCAACCTTATTGTATAAAATATCTGGCCGCGACTGTAAACTTGAAATTACTTCAACTCCGACAGGTCATAGTGCCTGAGCATTACCAGGGAATGAGCAGGATGCAAGAATTGACTTTACTTCCGGGCACCGGCTGGGATAACATAGAAAGTTAATAAATTTACCAAATATATTCAGGTGGTTACATACATGGAAGTGGCGTGTCCGGAGTGTAAGACCAAATTTTCCCTGGATGAAAGCCGCATTCCAGGCGCTTCTGCCAAAGTGCGCTGCTCCCGTTGTCAGAATGTGTTTCGGATAACCCGGGAAGGGCAGATCGTCGGGCCGGACTGGGCCCCGCCGGTGCAGGCGCCGCCGGAGACGCCTGTTGCTGCGAAAGCTCCGGACCACATACCGGAACCGGCTCCTTCCGGGCCTGCCGCCCCCCTGCCACCTTCCGCCCCGGAGATGGTTTCGCAGGAGGCGGGCGGGATTTCACCCGAGTCTGTCGAAGCCGAACTGTTGCCTTTTCCCCCCAGGAGAAAACGGCACTGGCTGTGGATTTCAGCCATACTCCTGGTGGCCGGCGCGGCAGTCGGCCTGGCTTTGGGGGCCTGGCAAGGAGTGCTCCCCGGACCACTCAAGCCCTTGAACGGCGTGGCTCAGCGGCTCAAGGAGACGTTGGAGCCCGCCAAGCCGGCGGCTCCTCCTGCCGCGACTCCGGAAGCCGGGGTGAGGTCTCCTGCGCCCACCAAGGTGACGCCACCGCCACCTCCGGTAACGGCCGAGGACTTGAGGGACTTGCCGGTGGAGTGGGCCCAGGCGCATTACCAGGGCTTGGTGAATGTCCAGGGAGGCGGCCAGTTGCTGGTGATCCAGGGGGAGGTCTTGAACAAGGGAAAGACGGCCCGGGGCCCCATACGCCTCAAGGCCACCCTTACTGACGCCCAGCATCGGCCTGTTAAGGAAGAAAGTGTGTATGCCGGTTCGACTTTCACCGACACTGAGCTCAAGACCATGAGCCCGGAAGAGATCAAGGGCTGGCTGGCCAAACCCGGGGGCCGCTCCCAGGAGAGCGTGCTGCAACCCGGAAAAAAGGAACCTTTTACCGCGGTGTTTTTCGGCGTGCCCGACAATCTGGCCGAAACCAGATCCGGATTTCAGCTTGTGGTGACAGAGGGGCCGGCGGCCGCCAGATAGGCCGGGTGGGACCTGAGATCAATCCCATATTTTTCTCATGCTTTAGGAAACAATCTTATCTTCCTCTTTACAAATGGGGAGCCATTACATAACCTTAATTTGAGGTGCACAACACCGGCTGCCGATGGGGATCGGCTGGTACTCTCAGTACGTCTGACGACTATCTCCCATGATTAAACAATTGCAAGAACTCTGGGGCCGTCTGCGACGGAACCGGGGGCGACTCAAGGCCACCGTGCAGGTGGACTTCTTTCGCAACAAAGCCGCCCACGCCTCGCTGTCATGGCAAGACCATCTGAAAAACGAGCACGACACCGTCTCTCTGGCCATTTTCCTGTACGCCAGGATTCTCTTTGAATTGGCCGAACTCAATGAAACCCGGGTGGCCAACGAGCTTATGGCCTTCCTGTCCCAGGTGGTGGAGGTGATCCTCAGCGATGAAGGTGCGCCCAACCGGCCCCGGCTCCCCCTGGGAGAGCTGACCTTGCAGACCGAAGCGCCCATGGAGCCGCCCAACCGGAGCTACCGGGCTGAATTCTTCGAGCAGCAGGACGGCCAATACCGCATGGATTTCACCGGCAGCCTGGGAAAAGAAGGGGTTTATCTCCCCGCCACCTACGTGGTCTTCCTGCAAGAATGCATCAATACCCTGGACGACGAGTCCCTCCGCCGCCTGGCGAAGAGCCTGGCGCGCCTGCACGATTACTATAAGTTCCGCAAGGATTTCTGGGACGGCACCGCCCTCGCCGCCGGCCCGGTCTTTGCACTGAGTTCGGCGAAGGTGGACCCGGAAGAAGTGGGGCCGGAAGAAGTGAGCAGTTAGCAGTCAGCGGGGAGAGATAATCTGCACCCGGGAAAATATGAAAACCGCCCCCGGCTGCGGCTGTTCCCCAGCCACAGCTTCAGCCTGTGCTGGTATACATGAGGACACCGGTGCTTCGGGCCGCGTTCAAAGCGGCAAAACAAAGTCGGAGGGGCGGGCATCCCTGCCCGCCTTGACAATCAGCCAGGCTGGAAGGCCGGTGCCGCCCTTGAGGAACTTTTCGGGACAGTCAGAAAAAGGGGATAAAAAACCTGCACCCCAGCACCTCACCTTTGTTCCCTGAGTGCTTACCGCTTCCTGCCGTCAGGCCGGGATGCGTTGCAGAAGACTGGTCTTGAGGCGGTCAAATTCTTCGGAAGTGATAACGCCCTCTTCCCGGAGGCGCAGGAATTCGCACAGTTCTTCCCGGATGCGCTCCGGAGACAGAGGCTGAGGCTGGGGTTCTTCGACAGCCTCGGCGTCCATAACCGGCCCCTCCAGGGCCAGGGGTGCCGACCGGCCCTGGGGCAGGCCCTCAGGCAGCACGCCGCCCCGGCCGTGATAGCGCACGGTGAACAGGCCGTTCATCACCGAAACTTCCATGTTGCCGCCGGTCTTGGCGGCCTCCCGCATAAGATCCTGGACCTCGCTTCCCTGGGCCGCCAAGCGCTGCTTAAAGCGGCCCCAGCCCCGGTACAGGCGCCAGATGGCTATGCCCATCAGAACGGCAAAGCCGATAAAGATGTAGGTGTTAAAACCCATGATGCCGTTGAGCCACACCAAGCCGACAATGAGGGCAAAGGGGATGGCGGTCAGGAAAAGCAGCATGCTGTAAAAGCCTGCCACGTTTCCCCAGGAGGCATTCGTGGGATCGGGTTCTTTGGTTTTGAAGCGGGTGAAAAATTTTTTCATACGATCACTGCGATGCAGGGAAATTAAGGAGAGCGAGGGGATGCAACTCCCCTCGACACTCCCCCTGTCTTGCAACTATACACCGAAAACCAAAAATGGAAAACCGCTTTTTATTTCCCCGAGGCGGTAAAGAAGGTCTTGTAGGCCTTGAGCACCATGTAAAGATCGGCCTTGGAGGCCACCTCAAAGGGGGAGTGCATGGACAGGACCGGGGGGCCGGTGTCGATGATCTCCATGCCGTGGACCGCCAGGTACTTGGCGATGGTGCCGCCGCCGCCTTCGTCCACCTTGCCGAGATGGGCGGCCTGCCAGATGACCCCGGCCTCGTTGAAGATGTTCCGGAGCCAGGCGACATATTCAGCGTGGGCGTCGTTGGCCATATATTTGCCGCCGTGGCCGGTGAATTTGGTCAGGGAAATGCCGTACCCCATGCGGGCGGCGTTCCGCTTTTCATGGACTTCCTGGTAGTCAGGGTCGATGGCCCCGGTCACGTCCCCGGACAGCGCCCGGGAGTTCATGAGCACCCGGCGCCGCTGCAGGGGATTACCCCCCTCCCGTTCCAGCAGGCGCTCCACGATGTCCTCGAGCAGGCAGCTCTTGGCCGAGGTGTTGCCGTCGCTGCCGACTTCCTCTTTGTCATAAAACAGGGCCATGCAGGAGTAATCCGGGTCTTTGACTTCGAGAATGGCCTCCAGCGCCGGGTAGGCGCAGGAACGGTCGTCGTGGCCGTAGCCCGCCACCAGCGAGCGGTCCCAACCCACGTCCCGGGCAGGGCCGGCGGGCACCACCTCGAGTTCGGCGGAGACCAGGTCCTCCTCGGTTAACCCATAGGTATCCTGGAGAAATTTCAACAGGTACAGCTTGAAACGCTCCTTGGTGTCCTTGTCGCCGATGGGGAGCGACCCCACCAGGACGTTGAGCTTTTCCCCTTCAAAGGCCTCGGAGACTTTTTTGTCCATCTGAGCCTTGCGGGCCAGGTGGGGCAGGAGGTCGAGGACGGTGAACACCGGGTCTGTCGGGTCTTCACCCACCCGGAATTCCACCCGGGAGCCGTCGGCTTTTAGGACCACCCCGTGCAGGGCCAGGGGCCGGGCCAGCCATTGGTATTTCTTGATGCCGCCATAATAATGGGTCTTCAGGAATACCAGGTCGGTTTCCTCATACAGGGGATATTGTTTCAGGTCCAGGCGGGGCGAGTCGATGTGGGCCCCGATGATGCGCAGGCCATCGGTCAGGGGCCGGCGGCCGGGAACTCCCAGAGCGATGACTTTGCCCTTATAATTATAAAACCAGGACGCCTTGGGCCCGGACCCGGCCAGGGGCACGAAGCCCTTCCCCCTGGCCTGAGCCTCGATGACTTTCACCGCCTCCCGCTCGGTCTTGGCCTCGTCCAAAAATTTCTTATAGCGCTCTCCATAATCCATGATGGCCCGACGTTCGGCCTCGTCCACATGGTCCCACACCAGGCGGGGGGACACGGTGAGGCGCTCGCGCAAAAGATCAAGTTCATTTTTTTCAGGGGATGTCACCGGTATTTTCCTCCGAGATGATTATTTGCCAACGGGGGACAAGAGTTTGCTGCACATGTGTAAGAAAAATACCACTGTTTTTGCCGGGAAACAATGGAAGAAACCAAGGGTAACCCATGACCGGTGATCAAAATCAGGTGGCAGGCTCCAGAGGTATGAAATCATTTCCTCAGGCCTTCCCTCCATTTCTGCAACCAAATGCCTGCCCTCCCCTGCCCTGTCCCTTTCGGGTGCAGAAGTCACAGTTTTCCTGAGCCCTGCCCGTTCCACACCTTGACTTGCCTGATAATAATTACTAAATTATTCGAATGTGTTATAGAATGCGAGAGTGGCGGAATCAGGCAGACGCACTGGACTTAGGATCCAGCGGGATAACCGTGGGGGTTCGAGTCCCCCCTCTCGCACCAATATCTTCGATGGGCAAGGTATGCTAAAATTTTAGAAAGGAAGCTCCAAAAGCGATAGAACCAGCGACGATGGAAACCAACACCGACATTCAGATGGAAAACCTGAGCGACATCAAACGCAGGCTGCAGATTGTCGTGCCGTCCGCCGAAGTTACGGAGGAACTCAACCGAGCCTACAAGGACCTGGGGAAACGGGTCAAAATCAAGGGCTTTCGACCGGGAAAAGTCCCCCGGTCGGTCCTGGAGATGTACTACAAAAAACAGGTGCAGGAAGAAGTCTCCGACACCCTGGTGCGCCGCTCCCTCGTGGATGCACTGAAAGAAAAGTCTCTCACCGCGGTGGGCTTCAACTGGCCCGAACCTGTTCCACCCGTGATCTCAGGAGAGGACTTCCGCTACCAGGTGGAAGTGGAAGTGCCCCCCGAGTTTACCGCCAGGAACTATAAAGGCCTGACCCTGGAAGACTGGAAGGTGGAGGTCACCGACGACATGGTGGAGGCCCGCCTGGAGGAAATCCGCCAGTCCAACGCCATGCTCGAGCCCGTAACAGAATCCCGGGGTGCCAGGGAAGGCGATTTTGTGGTCCTGGACTACCAGGGCTACTTTGCCGGAGAGGCCTTGCCTGAGGCCAAGGCGGAAAATACCTATCTGGAAATCGGAGCCGGCAAGTTCAACCTGGACTTTGAAAAAAACCTTATCGGGCTGACCCCGGGACAGGAGACACGCTTTGCCGTGGAGCTTCCCCAGGACTTTTTCAACCCGTTGCTGGCCGGTAAGGTTATCGAGTTCCAGGTGAAGGTTCAGGAATTGAAACAAAAGGTGGTTCCCGAACTGGACGACGCTTTTGCCGAGGGCCTGGAGGGGAACTTTCAGACTTTGGCTGACTTGCGTCAGGCCATCCGAGAAGATATTATTAATGTCAGGGAGAGGGAACGTCAGATGAGGCTGGAGAACCAGGCGATAGACCAATTGATTGCCGGCCACCCCTTCGAGGCTCCTCCTTCTCTCATCCGCCAGGAACAGGAAGGCATTCTCCGGGAGCAGGTACACTTCATGCAAAGCCAAGGGCTGAATCTGGAGGGCCTGGACCTGGAGAAGATGCTGGAACGGCTGAAGCCCAAGGCGGAGCGTAGGGTCAGGCTCAGACTCATTTTTGACAAAATTGCCGCTCAGGAACACCTTGCCCTGGACGAGGGGGAACTGGAGGCAAAACTGGCCGAAATCGCCGGGCGCAGCCGCCGTCCATTGGCCCAGGTGAAGCAATATTACGAGGAAAATAACCTGATGGAAGGCTTAGCCCGGCAACTTTTGGATGAAAAAGTGATGAAACTCATCCTGGATGCGGCCGAGCTCACCCAGGGGGGCGAACCCGCCGCTCAGGAGACGTCATAATATGTTGATTCCCATTGTTGTGGAGCAAAGCAGCCGGGGCGAACGCGCCTATGATATCTATTCGCGGCTTTTGCGCGACCGCATCATTTTTCTCGGCAGCGGGGTGAATGACGAGATCGCCAACCTGGTTATCGCCCAGATGCTGTTTCTGGAAGCCGAGGACTCCGAAAAGGAGATTCACTTCTATATCAACTCGCCGGGGGGCCTCGTGACCGCGGGCCTGGCGATTTACGACACCATGCAGTACATCAGAAGCCCGGTGGCTACCTACTGCATGGGCCAGGCCGCCAGCATGGGGGCGTTGCTTTTGGCCGCGGGCGAAAAAGGCAAGCGCTATGCCCTGCCCCACTCCCGCATTCTCATTCACCAGGTATCGGGGGGCTTCACCGGGCAGGCCAGCGACGTGGACATCCAGGCCAAAGAGATCCTGCGTCTGCGGGAAAAGTTAAACGAAATTCTGGCCAAGCATACCGGTCAGCCCATTGAACGCATTGCCCAGGACACCGACCGGGATTATTTTATGTCGGGGGATGAAGCGAAAGAATACGGTCTGATCGACCAGGTTATCACGCACCGGACGTTAACCCAGCCGGTGTAGAATTTTCAGGCAAAACCGGCTGCCGGGGTTATGCAAGCAGGCCCCCGTGCCGATATAATATCGAAAATTGTTGCAACAACACCAAGTCCGGAAAAACACCTTCGGGCTTGGGGAGGCGTATCCTTATGAGTAAACGCGGTGCTGACAAAGGTACCGACCTGCTGTGTTCGTTTTGCGGCAAGAGCCAGAGTGAAGTGAAAAAACTCATCGCCGGCCCCGGAGTGTATATCTGCGATGAGTGCATCGAACTCTGCAACGACATCATTGCCGAAGAGTACGAAAAGGAAGAGGCGAAGCAGACCCGGTTGTCCATACCGGAGCCCGCAGGCATCAAGAAGCAGATAGACGAATACGTCATCGGGCAGGAACGGGCCAAAATGATCCTGTCCGTGGCGGTGTATAACCATTACAAGCGCATCAGCAGCCGGGTGGATCTGGATGGCGTGGAGCTCCAGAAGAGCAACATCCTGCTCATCGGCCCCACCGGTTCGGGCAAAACCCTGCTGGCCCAGACCCTGGCCCGGATCCTGAATGTGCCCTTCACCATCGCCGACGCCACCACCCTGACGGAAGCAGGATATGTGGGCGAGGATGTGGAAAACATCATCCTCAACCTTCTCCAGGTGGCGGATTACGATGTGGAGAAGGCCTCCCGGGGCATTGTCTATATCGACGAAGTGGACAAAATCGCCCGGAAAAGCGACAGCCCTTCCATCACCCGGGATGTCTCGGGCGAAGGCGTGCAACAGGCCCTGCTGAAGATCATCGAGGGCACCATGGCGTCGGTCCCCCCCAAAGGCGGCCGCAAACACCCCCAGCAGGAGTTCATCAAGGTGGACACCACCAACATCCTGTTCATCTGCGGGGGAGCCTTCAACGGGCTGGATGACCTCATCGGCTCCCGCATCGGCAGGAAATCCATGGGCTTCGGAGCCGAAATCAAGAGCAAAAAGGAGCGCCAACTGGGAGAAATCCTGGCCCGGGTGCAGCCCCAGGACCTCCTGAAATTCGGTCTCATTCCGGAATTTGTGGGGCGTCTGCCGGTCATCGCCACCCTGGACGAGCTGGACGAAGCGGCCTTGGTGAAGATTCTCACCGAACCCAAAAACGCCTTGGTGAAACAGTTCCAGAAGCTCATGGAAATGGACAACGTCAAGGTGAAATTCACCGACGACGCCCTGGAGGCGGTGGCCCGGGAGGCCCTGAAGCGCAAATCCGGAGCCCGGGGGCTCAGGGCTATTCTCGAGGGGGCCATGCTCGAACTCATGTACGAGATCCCCTCCTTGAAAAACGTTCAGGAATGCCTCATCAACGCCGACTTCATCATCAAACACGCCGCGCCGATCTTCACCTATGGAACCGGCGCGGTCGAGGAAACCTCCTGGGAAAAGCCGGGCATAGTGGTGGAAAAATGATATTTCGCCTGAATCGCAAAGGTGGAGAGGAAGGGGGCCGCAGACATCACCTGCCCCTTTTGCCCTTACGGGACATCGTGGTTTTTCCGACCATGGTGGTTCCCCTGTTCATCGGCCGGGAAAAATCCATTGCCGCGCTGGAGCATGCCATGGGGCAGGAAAAGTACGTGCTGCTCTGCACCCAGAAGGATGCCCGCCGGGATGAGCCGAAAGAGGGCGAAATCCACCGGGTCGGGACGCTGGCCAGCATTCTGCAAATGTTGCGCCTGCCGGACGGCACTGTTAAGGTCCTGGTCGAAGGGAAATTCCGGGCCAAGATCATCCAGTACCTGGCCAACCCCTACTTCTTCCAGGTCGAGGTGGAGGAGCTCCTGGAAAACTGGGACCCCACGCCCGAACTCGAGGCCTTGCGGCGTTCGGTGGTGGCCTCCTTCGAGACCTACACCAAGTTGAACAAGAAGGTGTCCCAGGAGGCCTTCCAGACGGTGGCGGCCATCGAAGACCCTTCCCGTCTGGCGGACACCATCGCCGGCCACCTCACCATCAAGAGCGAAGATAAGCAGGGACTTCTGGAGATCCTGGACCCGGTACGACGCCTTGAGTCCGTCCTCACCATGATCAACCAGGAAAACGAGGTCCTGTCCATCGAAAACCGCATCAAAAACCGGGTCAAGAAACAGATGGAAAAGACCCAGCGGGAGTACTACCTCAACGAGCAGATGCGGGCCATCCAGAAAGAGATGGGGGACAAGGAGGATCTCAAAGGGGAAATCCAGGAACTGGAGCGGCGCCTCAAGAAAAAGCGCATGACCGCCGAGGCTGCCGGCAAGGTGAAGCACGAGCTGAAAAAGCTCAAGCTCATGAGTCCCATGAGCGCCGAGGCCACGGTATCCCGGAACTACATCGATTGGCTTCTGGCTCTGCCCTGGAACGAGAAGACCAAAGACAATCACGACATCAACGAGGCCGAGCGCATCCTGAACGAAGACCACTACGGGTTGGAAAAACCCAAAGAGCGCATCCTGGAGTACCTGGCGGTGCAGAGCCTGGTGAAAAAGATGAAGGGTCCCATCCTGTGCCTGGTGGGCCCGCCCGGCGTGGGGAAGACCTCGCTGGCCAAGTCGGTGGCCCGGGCCCTGGGACGCAATTTCGTGCGCCTGTCTTTGGGGGGCGTGCGGGACGAAGCCGAAATCCGGGGGCACCGGCGCACCTATATCGGAGCCTTGCCGGGGAAGATCATTCAGTCCTTGCGCAAGGCCAAAAGCAACAACCCGGTCTTCTGCCTGGACGAAGTGGACAAGATGAGCACGGATTTCAGGGGCGATCCCTCCGCGGCGCTTCTCGAGGTGCTCGACCCGGAACAGAATATAGCCTTCAATGACCATTATCTGGACTGCGACTATGATCTTTCCGAGGTCATGTTCATCACCACGGCCAACAACCTGTACTCCATTCCGCTCCCCTTGCAGGACCGCATGGAGATTATCCGGCTGCCGGGTTACACCGAAGTGGAAAAGCTCCAGATTGCCGAGCACTTCCTCATTCCCAAGCAGGTCCAGGCCAACGGCCTGACCAAAGATAATATCCAGTTTTCGGAGAACGCAATTCTTACCATCATCCGTCTCTACACCCGGGAGGCAGGGGTGAGAAATCTCGAACGGGAAATCGCCTCGGTCTGCCGCAAGGTGGCTCGGGAAGTGGCGGAGAAAGGCCCCGACCACAAGGTCGCGGTGAGCAGCCAGTCCATTGCCAAGTACCTGGGAGTGCCCAAATACCGGTATGGCCGCACCGAAGAAAAAGACGAAATCGGCCTCACCAACGGCCTGGCCTGGACCGAGTTCGGCGGCGAACTCCTCCAAACCGAAGTGGTGGTGGTCCCCGGCCGTGGCAAGCTGCTCATTACCGGGAAACTCGGCGAAGTCATGCAGGAGTCGGCCCAGGCGGCCCTTTCCTATGTCCGCTCCAAGGCCACAACCCTGGGGCTGGATCAGGATTTCTACCGGAGGGTGGATATCCACGTCCACGTGCCCGAGGGGGCCATTCCCAAAGACGGGCCTTCGGCCGGCATCACCATCGGCACCAGTATCATTTCGGCGCTTCTCAAGATTCCGGTCAAACGGGACGTGGCCATGACCGGCGAAATCACTTTGCGGGGACGAGTCCTGCCCATCGGGGGACTGAAAGAAAAGATCATCGCCGCCCACCGGCATCAAATCAAACTGGTGGTCATTCCCCGGGAAAATGAAAAAGATATCAAGGATATCCCCGCCCGCATCCTCAAGGTCCTGGAACTGGTGCCCGTGGATCACATGGATGAAGTCCTGAAGCTGGCCATGGCGGTGGACGATCCGGAAAGCCTGTTTAAGACGCCCACGCCGCCTCCGGTCGCCACCGAGCAGGCCTACGTGGCGGAAGGGGAACAACCGCCGACCCTCCAGGCGCATTAAAAGAGAGTTCCAGGTTCAAAGTTATTTGCCTCAGCTATGAACAGGGTGGCAGAATGAGGACTTGATCCGAGTAGATCGCAGAATCAGAAACCATTTCTTGGGGGCGTAGTTCAGTTGGTTAGAACGCCGGCCTGTCACGCCGGAGGTCGCGAGTTCGAGTCTCGTCGTCCCCGCCAATATGAGAACAGTTCAGGGAAGGCCTTTTCCCGGCGCCTATCGTCCTGAGCTGGGACGAGCAGCCGCCTTATTATCGTGGCCAATGGCACAAAAGACCCTCAGGGGTCTTTTTTTT
>Ga0123519_10002675_pt1 | contig 29920 bp, 44 predicted proteins | sample YelNatPaOPRAMG02_FD_87396 | JGI IMG/M metagenome (GOLD analysis project Ga0123519, IMG submission 87396) | Hot spring microbial communities from Yellowstone National Park - Yellowstone National Park OP-RAMG-02 (version 2) | ecosystem: Environmental > Aquatic > Thermal springs > Hot (42-90C) ... | reverse complement strand
TCCTTCTGTCTCTCCTTCTCTGCTGTCCTGTTGAATTGTTGTCCTAGTATGAAGTAGTCATACAATGATGACAGAGCATTGTCAGAAGACACTCTCTTGCCATCAAAGTACATCAATGTCACTTCTCCTTTCTTTGTCATTATCACCTTCTTTGTAACACGTACAGGAGACTTGCCATTGACAGAGATGCTAAAGTCTCTAGCCTCATCAAGCAATAGGCTGTACAAGTCACGGAAGAATGACTCCTTTTGAGCATCTTGCTGGTGTTCTATTGTCCAATGGTATCTGTGTCTGTAGACGTAAGACACAAAGTGTTCCTTCTCTGGTTTCCAATCACTGTGTATTTCTATGTCGTATACTCTTCCATCCAATGCTTCTATGTGTACCTTGTTGTCACTTATTGTTATCTTCTTCAATGCCTCTGTTTTCTTCTCTTCTTCTTGTCGTTCCAAGTCATCTATTTGTTTGGCTACTGTTTCCATCTTCTTGTACTGTCTCTGTAAGTCATCTATCCGCACAATGGCACCTCTGTCAACTGACCTACAGTCAGAAAATTCCTGATACTCTGCATACTTCTTCAACAATGTCAGACACTTCGTGTACTCCTCTAACCATTGTAGAGCATCCTGTTCTGTGTAACACTTTGTCAATACTGCCAAGTACCAACTTCTCCATGCCTCTACAAAGAGGACATATTCTCCTTCTTCCAAGTCTTCAAAGATTTCATTCTTGTTGTATCTCCAAGGCACTTGGAGTAGTGGTATTGACTCTGGACTCACTTGTTTGTTGAACATTGAGAACTTACCATTGCTCCAGATGACCAAGTGCAATGTGTCACGTTCATTTGCAATTATCTTCTCTGCTCTTACCATTGTCAACGTGTCATTGTATGAGTATCCAGTCTTCATTGTCTTCTCCCATTTGTGTTGCAGCAATGATTTCAGTTGTTCTACCGTTACACCAAAGCCATAGAGTTTCAACCACAGACGGACATCGTCTTCATTCTCTGTATTCAACTCCATCCATTCTACGTAGGTCATACCATCCCTCCTTTTACATCTTCACTCCTTGGTAAGGACATACGTCCATACCTATAAAACACATCTACCTATTAAGTCTTACTCCTCTACGTGTGGTTCTTCTTTCCCCAATATCCTAGCCCATTTCTCCCACTCCTCTATCTTTTCCTTGTCATATCCTTCACAGAATTCTTCCAAGGACAGTATCTTGTATGATGTATTTGAGTGTAGTATCAATGGTGCTATCAAGACAATGTTCTCTCCATCTCTAACCGCAGGAACAGTTCCCCTGTCCATTGTGAACATTCCTATCTCTACAATCTTACGTCTACCAAGTATCTCCATCGTCCTGAACAATACAGATGTGTTCACAAAGAAGTGTTTGGTCAATTGTAATGCACACCATCGTGTCTTAGACCAATTGTCTTTAAGTCTAATGACACCAAAGGAATAGAAACGTTCTTGATTGTTCTTGTAGCGTGGTATGCCTATGACATGGTCTTTGGACAGATATAACTCTGGTGTCTCATAGTTCCCTTCTACTGTTCTAAATCTCTTCAAGAACTCACTTTTACTTAACACCATGCAGTATCCTCCACCACTTTGCAGCTTCCTTCTTCTCTTTGTATTTCAACTGACATCTGAAACACAGTTCTTCCCACATCTCTTCTAGAACATAAGTCTCTACACCAAAAGCATAACAACAATGTTTCGTTACTGATATGGGAGTAGCACGTTCAAGGATTGCACCATATGCTGGACAATGGGACATCTTCTCTCTACCAATATGTGAACGTAAAGCTTCTATCTCTAACAGCAGAGAGTAGTTAGCCCATTCAAGATATGACTTCCGGGACACATTGTTATCTTGGAGTGTCCTCAGTTGTTGGAGTACTTCTTTTCTTTTTCTTTCTGCACTCTGCAGTCTCTTTGACAGTTCTCTTATCAGTCTTATGTTCATGTTCCATCCCTAACAGTCTAGTTGCTTCTAAGCGTAAGTCTTTAGGTGAATTACTGTCCACCTGATAGCATTGTCCATTCTTGAACAGTAGGACATGGTGTTTCTGGAGAAGGAATGTGTGTTGACAGTTCATGTTATTACATATCCAGATCCCTTCTTTCCAATGCATTGTGTTCCATGACTTACATCTTGGACATGGCACTATGACTGTAGCTTCTGTGCTAGCAGACATTTAGGCAACACCTCCTCCAATTTCTCTAACATTTCCTCCTTGCTTATCCTCCCATTGATGAAGTCATACCATATTGCTCTCTTCACATGATACTGTGTGTCAACTATCATACTGAATATCCTCTTCTCTCTTCTACTGATGTTGACATAGAAGGTGTCTGGATTACCATAGACTGTCTTCCCATTTACAAACAACCGCCACACAGCAGTCATCCCTATTGTTGTTTCTCCACCACAGATACCCTTGTCACCGAGTGTTAGTTCCAGCAGATATGTTCTTCCATTGAAACTGTTAGGCACATAAGAGATGTAAAGTCTTGGCATCTACTTCACCAACTCAACACACAGTCTTCCCAATGCTATTCCTTCCTTGTATGCTTCACGTTCCTTTGCAGACTTAGCTGTTCTGATGATGACATTTGCATCAGCCAATGCCTTTTCAATGTCAGCCTTCACTTCCTTGTAACGAGCAACTACCGCATTTATGAGTTCTAGACCACATGACAAACAATAGTGTCCAGCATCCCAATCCCATGACCCTACTACTTGTATCCTTGGCAGGTTCTTTGGTATCACTACTCCACATCTCTTACACTTTACCCTACGTTGGTACTTGGGATTGCATTTGAAGATAGCAAAGGTATTCCGTTTGAATTCTCTGATGTCACCCAACCATACTGGAAATCCATGATACTGTCTCAAGTCTTCAAACTCATCCACCTACTTCACCTCCTTACCTTTATCTTCTAGAAACAAGTACAATGCATCTTTGGCACAAACTGCTTGGTAAGCATATCCCCATCCATGTATCCTATCTATCAAGAAATATATCTCCTCTAACACAGCATCCTTCTTCCATTCTCTTTCTTCCAATCTGTTGTAGAGATGTTCCCACAGATGGTACTTCTTTGTTTTCCGTAACTGTCTCCTTCTCTTTGCTGCTTCCTTCCCATAGACAATACGTTCCCATTTGTATAATTCTCTTAGTCTCTCCTCATCCATTCTGAACCCTCTCTTCTCAACACTAACAGTCCTTCCTACTCAATTTGTTCATCATCAGATACACATTATACTCTGGTGAGTCCTTAGTTATGTTGAAACAGTCCTTGAGTGTCTCCTCTATCAAGTCCCATGGTACTGTTTCTACCATACACTTTGGACACGTGCATGCTGTGTGAGCCAGTTTAAAGTAGTGGCACAAGTATGGGTCTTTCTTGTGATTTGTACAGTAGAAGGTGCGTCCACACACACGACACTTCCTCTTCAGTTTCAATACTTTAGACTTCTTCATTTGTCATCCTCTTCATTATCAGTTTCATCCGCACTTGACTGGGTGTTAACTTACACTTTGAACAGTGCTTACAGTAGACATTGATTGGTGAGTGTACTGATGCTACCTTCTTCAAATCACAATAGTAACATACTACTCTACTGTCAGATTTGTCAGTCTTGAATGCTGGACATTTGCTTCCTTTCCTTCTCCCTTGTTCAGCACTCACAGTACCTATTAATAGTTTCAAGTTGGTTAGTCCTCTCTTGTACACCATTGCTTCATTCAGCATTTGTTCCCACTTCCTCTCTAGAACACGTTTGCAGTATTCAGACTTGACTAGCATCTTTCTCAAGTCTTCTGTTCGCATTCTCCTTATCCTTGTAGGCTTTATGTTTTTAGTTTCCACACAAACACCTCCAATGATGCTTGTTTCTTTATCTCCTTCAGTTCTTCTATTGCCTTGTCAATGCACTTGATATGTATGTAACATGACCTGCTACCATGTGGAAAGTACAAAGTCTCTACCTTGATGCATAGTTCTTTGTACTCTATTGACTGATGACATATACAACAATGAGCATGACCACTCCTATTTCTCCACAGTTCCATTGCCAAATATCTCCTCATATCGTTTCTTAGTTGCAGACCACCACCGAGACCTGTTGACTAATGGACAGTAGATAATTCCTGCTTTCCACTTCCTAATACACTTGTCCAGATGTTTACACGTAAAACAACAAGTCCCAGCACACTTTCCAGCATTACCAAAGAGTTCTTTACACGGTACTCCTTCTATTGCCTCTACCAATCGTCTTTGTTTAGTCGTGTCTTCCATATCTTCTCTCCTCTAACAAACAATTCCTCATACTTGCCTGCTGTTATAGGACAATAAGCCCTTCCCGTTTTTCTTTTGGGCAATAGTAGTCTCCATGTCTCCAATTATCAAAACAAGTGTCTAATTCTTCACATATGAAACAACACTCTCTGCATGGAGCAACACGTCCAAGGACTTCTTGACATGGTTTGTTACCAATTGTTACTATAAACCGTCTAAATGCTAACGTCTCTTGTGTCTTCACTCTGTTCTTTCTTTCTTTGTCAGTGGACAATAGTAACAACACCCAAAGTCATAGTCCTTCAGACACAACAGTATCTTGCAACGTCCTCCATCTTCTCTGTAAGGACATTTTTCAATCCTATCTTCTTCACCACAATATGCTCTGACAATTGGCAAAGCTAATATCTTTGTCCACTTGTTCTCTCGCAGAAGTCTATACTTACACTGTGGCATGTGTCGTCTTCTCTTTGACAATGGTTTCATTTCTCATCTTCTCCGCTAATCTCTTAAACCAGATCTCACGTTCTTCTTCATAGACTGCTTGTGCATACTCTTTGCATTCTACATGGAATTGACATTTCTCCCAACGTTCCTGTCCATCAAAGATGTCTCTGTATGGATACATATCAGTTAGACAACTCCAATCTCCAAAACAGATTGGTCTTCCAGTTACCTTCTCAAAGACTTCAATGTGTTGTTTCTCCTCATCTAATGAAGTTTTCCTTCCCTTACCCATCGTTCATAGACCTCTAGTCCTTTGACACAGAAGGGATGTATGTAACAACCTAAGGCTTTCTCCTTATCTCTATGAGGTCTGTCGTATCTTGGTGCTAGACAATAATCAGCATGTTTACCTTTGTGGACAAAGGGACAGTCAACACGTAGTTTACAACCACAGATGACGTTCAGTTGTTCTTCAGTATTCTCATCTAGTCTCAATGCCAGTTTCAGTGTTGCTACTTCTTTGACATGCTTCCTAAACTTCTCACTCTGTGCATATCTCCACTTGCCTATGAGTCTTTCATCCACCATCTTACTCACCTAGAAAGGAGAGGACTCTTGTTTAGTCATCATCCTCTCCCACATGGTTCTTTGGCATTTGTACTACTATTGCATTCTTCATCTTAGAGACTTCATCTGTTCTTCCTTGTGACGTTATCACCCACAACGTTGGGAATGGATACTCATCTTCTGGTATTGTTATGTATCCATCAGAGAAGTACACTAGCAGTTTCACATTACTCCAGTTCAGATTCTCCATGATGTACTTGTACACTGGCCTAGCATCTGTTCCTCCATAACCATGTCCTTTGATTGACATTGGGTCAAATGTCTCATCTATCTCATAGACATCTTGCACTTCAGCATCACACAATATCAGTGTTGCTCTTAGAGACTCAAATTGCTTGACCATGGCATATATCTCTGAGAGGAATTCTGCATACTCTCTTTCAGATATTGACCCTGATGTGTCTACTGCTATTACTATCTCTATTGACTCTCTCTTTATCATTGGCATGTAGTATCCCACTGAGAATGACTTCTTATGTGGCCTAGTGTAGCTGAAGTCATGTGGTATCACATCAACGATGAACTTCCTCAGTATGTCTCTCCAGTCCAGTTGTGGATTCAAGATGTCAGCAAACATCCGTTCTATTCCTGCTGGTACTTTCCCTTGTGTCTTTGCAAAGTTGTATGCTTCTCGTACTGCTCTAGTAGCATCAAACTTCTGTTGTCCTGGTTGATAGAATGGTGACTCACCTTTGTTTTCCTTTCCACCACTAGCATCCAATTGTCCTCCAACTTTTGGTTCTCCTGACTCTTCAGTGTCCCCACCAAAGAAGTGTGTATCCCATGGAGTGAATCCACCTTCACCTTTGTAGAATTTGGCATTCTTCAATAGTATGTCATACAGTTCCTCTGCAGACTTACCTTTAGCTTCTTTGAGTTGTACCCAATTGCTTGGTATATTGAAAGTGTGTGACAGTATGTGGTTGATTACTGCATCAGTAGCTATGTTCCATAGTTGCTTGTCTCTTGTTCCTACACGTTCAAGATGTTTCAAGACAACATGCATTACTTCATGAGCTACTGCACACTTCAGTGTGGTATCTGTTTGTTTTCCTACCCATTCTGGATTGTAGACTAAGTTACCATAGACATCAACACCCATTGCTGGTACTTGGTATTTTGCCACTTCTTCTGGTGTCAGTTCTCTTGGTATTAGCTTCATTGCTAGGTTCCCGAAAAAATGGGTAATCAGTTAACAAGTTTATCCTGGCTTTTGCAATCCTCTCACGTGGCGTTAAGTTACTCTTTACCATCCTGTTTCACCTCCTTCAATTTCTCCTCCAATTCCCTAATTCGTTTTTGCATTGCTCTAACCAAAGTCCATGTTTCATGTTTCTCTTTTGCAGTGTCAATTACAACTAAGTTTTCTGGTCTGTTATCTGTTCTAATACCATTCAAGTGGTGTACCTCTTCAGTTGATTTTAGAGGTCTTCCCAACATTCTTTCCATGATTAATCTGTGCTCTCTGACATACTTACCATCATGGCGTACTAGGACGTATCCTGCCCAGTTAATAAATCTTCCACCTTTCCAGTGTGGATTCTTGGAGGACCTGTAGTCTCTGGGTGTCTTCGTCTTTATTCCTAATCTCTTCATAGCATAGGAGATAGCTGACTGTGTACATTCTAACTTCTCTGCAATTTCCCGTTGGCTCATTGTCTCATACAACTTTTCAAGTTCCTCTTTGTTTATCTTTAATTGATGCCATCCCTTTTTCAATTTCATCGCTTGATTCGTCAATGGGTAATCTCTTATAAAAGAATTGCTTACTCAAAGAAGTCTATCAACTTCCGAGCGAGTTCACTTGCAGCCTTGACTTTGATTATCTTCTGTGTCAGTGTCCTGTCTACTGAGACCATTAACTTCAGTGTGAATACTGCATACTCTTCTGACATCCTCTTCAGAAGTGTCACTATCTTCTCCAATGTCTCTGTGTCTTGATGGTCTTTATAGTACTCTGCTAGACTAGTTATCAATGCCCATGTCAAGTCTGGTTGTGTATTCTCATCTGGTAATTCACAGTCCTTTGGATTGTCTAGGTAGTACTTCATTGGCTTCAGCTTGTCCTTGATGCGTATGAATGTTGCAAATTCTCCAGCTAGTCCTATACCGACTTTAGTAGCTGCTAACAGTTGTATTCTGTCTAGTTCTTCACTCTTGATGTCCTTGATTAAGTCACTCAGATGTTCCCTTGCTCTTGGTGTAGCAAAAGCATTCTCCTTTAGCTTAGGGTCAAATGTGAACAATGCTCCTCTCCTGAAGTTGAGGAATCCTATTATCCTCATGTCAATTCCTCTCTCAATAGCCCATTTCGTCCAGTCTTCTACTGATGGTATCTCTAGTTCACAGTGACCGAATCTGTTCTTCAATGGTGCTGACATTTCAAAGACACTTGCTCTGTCCTCTAGCCTGTTGCCAGCAGCTATTAGGCCATAGCCATCTGGTACTACATATGTGCCTAATCGCCTGTCTAGTATCAACTGATATGCAGATGCTTGTACCAATGGTGGTGCTAAGTTCAGTTCATCAAAGAATATGATGCCATAACCCTTCCTTGGAAACATCTCTGGTGTTAGCCATATTGTTGCCATCTTCTCCTTGTCATATATTGGTATACCTCTCAAGTCTGATGGGTCTGACTGTGACAGTCGTATGTCTATGACTAAGAAGTACTTCTCATCGTTGATATGTCGTATGTCTTCTGTGTATGTTAGTCCTAGTTCTTGTGCTAGTTCCTTCCCTGCTTGTCTGACAACTTGTGACTTTCCTACACCTGTTGGTCCCCAAACAAACAATGCCTTCTTGTTCTTGTAGTATTGCTTGACTAGTTCTTTCAATTGCTTGGGTCGTACTGGTATAGCTACACTAACCGATTCCATCTTACCTGGCATGTCCATCACTCCTTCCTTTTCTTATTTACATTTGGCACATCCTTATGAGCCTTGTGGCTCGAGTGCCATGTCCCTCTTTCTCAAACGAGTATGGCTTATACATACTCTCACCAAATGCCCTTTTAACCAGAAAGGGCGAAAGGGTCATACCCAATTGCTGGGTTATGACTATAATGTTCATGGTGTTATCTTGAACAGTCCAAATGTTATGTTCTTCACTTTAGCTTTACCAGCTAGTCTGAGTTCTGCACCCTCTACGACTACACAGACTTCTTTCGCTATCTCTGCTAGATAGAAACCTATGTGTTTGCATCCTTGTATTACCTCTTCATGACCATCATTGAATACCACTCTGTACTTGTGTGAACCATGTCTGAATTGAAAGTCTGGACATGTGCATTCCCATCCATGTTCACCTAAGAAGACTTTGTACGTCTTGTTGGGCTGAGACATTGACGGCACTGATGCTCCTAACAGTTCTCCCCATATTTTCTTCTCCTTCATGTGTTTCACCTCCCTCCTCAAACTAATACTCCTTCATACACTTCCATCTTGTCATATTCAGAAGAATTGTAATACACATATTTCCATCCTACTCCTTCCCATCCAGATAATGTCTTGATGAGACGTACAAGTGCTACCCCCCAATCTGCTACCATTTCAACTTTGTAGTATGACTTCAAGTGTTGAAACTTGACTATGTCTCCTTCCTTTGGTCTCCAAAACATTCTCTTCCAGAGACGGTTTGCATCTCTAGGCATATTCAAAGTCACCTTCTCTCACAATTACATAATGTCTCCTTACTCGTACAAGATAATAAGTCTGAAGGTATTGGTCTTTGAAGACTTCTTTTATTGTTCCTGTCCTTCCTTTGAACATGCTAAGAAGTGTGTCTCTTACAGGCTCGTCGTAAAGACTTAAGGAATATATTCTTATCTTGTCACCTACTTCTGGTGGTCGTATCTTCCTGAGTATCCTGTCCAGTTCACCAGTCTTCTTTCTAGGAGACAATTATCATGTCCTCCTTCCGTAGTCTTAATGTCAGTGGTCGTTTCATAAGTTTGACATAATAGTACTTACCACATTGTTCTACAACAATACCTCTACGACCTACAAGTTCATCCCAAAAGACTTTGGGATACTCTCTAGCAGCTACTATCAATACTTTATCACCTACTTGTGGTTCTACACCTAACCTAGCCCATAGCTTCTGTTCTTTAGTCTTCAACATGTTTCTTTTGCTTCTTTGCATAGATATCCTCTCTAAAGTATTTCTTCATCATGAATGCATACAACTCCTCATAGTCAAATGAAACATGGTCAAATAAGTCCTTTAACCATGTCTTGAGACATTCTTTACCTGCTGGACATTCACATGGTTCCTGATAGAGTGCTTCCTTTCCCTTTGTACAGTTGAAAGTACCATAACATGTTGCAGTAGTTCTTATCAGTACTTCCTTCTCTTTCTCACTCATACATCTTCTCTCCTTTGAGTTGTAGTCTTAACTTGAACACAGGAGCTAGTGAGCATATGTATTCCCTCACGGCATGTTTTCCCTTGTCCATTAGTCTTACAGCTTTTCTCCATACATTGTAGGCATCCTTGTTCTTGAACATTAGATACAGTAGTTCAACATCCTTGCCAACTGATACTGTTCTTGTTATAGCTTCACCATACAGATAGGTCATAACAAAGTGAAAGTTACTTGACCTAGAGACTGTGACAGAATAGCATCTGAATGGCTTTACTCTCATCAGTGACCATCTAACGTGATAGTTACCTTCTGCGTTACAAAACAGTGCCCAATCATGCTTCTTTCTCAACATTTGTCCTCACTGCACGATGACTCCTATAGAACAATAATCGTTCTGTTAGACATGTTGGAAACCATCTTGGTATTCGTACATCCTCTAGCTTCTTTCTGTCTATGAGATATTGTTGCCAGCAATTGTCACAGTAGAACTTGACAAATCCATAGTCATCTACTCTCCAGTGTCTAGTGTCTGGAGACCCACAACGAATGCACAAGTCTGTCATTGTAATGCACCTTTCAGTTTTAGCAGTGGTATTTTCTCTTCTATCCACTTCCATGCTTCTTCCTTACCTTTCTTCTTTAACACTTCTAGTCCTTCTGCCCAGAACTTGTACTCTTTCTGATTCTTTAGAATGACTTCTAGGTACTTAGCTTGTTCTGCTGATACTATCACTACATCTTCATCTGACCATTTCCAGTCAAGCAATAGTCCCACAAGAAACTTGTGCAGGTTAGCACGACAAGGGACATCTAAGCCTGCTATGTAGTAGTACTCATGCTCTGCTATTGTCTCATTCTCTTGGTATAATATCCATGTGGCATATCTGACAGCAGCACCATTTGGAGCCTTACGTTCGGACTTAATCATTCTGGCATAGTACTGCTTTGCTGGTGGTCTTTCTTCTTCTCTATGTAACATACCAGCTAGTCCTCTCCTTACGTTCTTCTTCAACCATTATCTCTTGTGCCTTCTGTTCCAAGCATAAGTCTATGGCATCTTGCAGAAAGGCATGATGTGCCACATCTTCAATGTCCTTGTACAGAAAGAGGATATGATGTGACACTGTATGTTCTAGTGCCAATGCCTCTGGAGACTTACGTTTGTATCGTTTCTCATTGATGTTCATTCTGTCTCATCTCCTTCCAATTCTGTAGAAGTGCATTAGCAATATCATACCATCTCTTGTCGTTAAGATGTATACATGCTCTCATGAACAGTTGTCCATACTTCATCTTTATGAGTGTTAGGTCTTGTTCAAAGCCTGTCAGACAAGTTGTACACAATGGCAGTCCAGCCAATTTAGCCCAGAGACAGTCTTCACAATGTCTGTGGGTGTATGTGTCAATCAGTTGTCTAATTTCATTGACACAGGACTTAAGTGTCTTCTGGTTCTTCATTGTCATAGTGTCTCCTTCTGAAGAACTCCTTGCACTCTTCTGTTACTTGTCCTCTTAGAACCATTATGTTCTTGAAGACTTCTGGATGCTTCATTAACCACTCACTGAAACACTTCTGACATATGTAGAATGTTGCTAGGATACCTTGCTCTTCATTGGTATATCTGACATAGAGGATAGGAAAGTGTTGCTCATTGCCACTGAAGAACTCATCATGGCACTTCTTGTCCATGTTCTTTAGTTCTTCAACTATTTCTTCTGGTTCCATTGTTCTTTCAACCCTACTATGACTGCTGCTATGAAGAACATTAACCATATGAAGAGTAACAACAGTGCTAGTTTGTAGTCGTTGGTTACATACAACAGAGCTGCTAGTGCCATGAAGATGCTTGCTGTTGACAGTAGTATGTCCTTCATTTCTCCCACCACTGTTCCTTCAAGTACTCTTCACACAATTCACAGAGTCCAGCACATCCCTCATTGTTCTTACAACGTTGTGGTCTCTTCAATCCTCATCCCTTCCAGACTCTAACCTTCTTGTTCTGGTGGTGTTAGTTCAGCTATGATAAGACTAAGCATTCCTAGTATGAATGCCAATGCCCAGAGGAGAGTGTTCTTCAGCGTGGCTAGTATGAGAGATGTAGCTACCCAGATGTCAGCACTCAAAAACCAGAACTTCCTCTCCTTCATCTTTCTCACCTCCATTTCCTTGTCATGTACATGACTACTCCAGCTATGACTGTCATTGTTAACAGTAGCCAGAAGAGTGCTACAATGTTCCATGTTGCTTGACTGTACAACTGTTCCCATGTCATTGTTCTTCACCTAAGAGTTTCTTCTTTAGCTTACGGTATCTGTATCCTCTCTCCAGTCCTAGCAGAATGAGTATCGGACCTAACACAAGAGCCCAGATGTTAGTCTTCTTGAGACCTTCTGAAAGTATGAATGCTCCAGTAGTTGTCAGATATCCTAGTTCTGTTCCTGACCAGAATAGGTCCTCGATTGTTCTCTTGTCCATTACTTCACCTTCTATTGTTCTCTTATCTCCTTAGCCAATTGTTCACAAAGTCTTCCTACTGTTGTGACATCTAAGATTTTGACACTGCCATCTGGCAGTCGTTCCTTGATGAACACTACTCCATTGTCTTTTATCTCTTTGAATATGTTCCTCTTTGGACTCTCTTGCATTATGTCCTCTAAGAACTTCTTTGTCTCTTCATTCTTTGCCTCTACCTTCAGGAACAACATGTTTTCTTGTGGCTTGATGTATGCTGGACATTTGAAGTTGCATTTGTCATTCTCTGCGTGTTGCCAGACTCCGTTCTCGAGATACAGCAGCCTTCCACACCTCGGACAACGTCTCCACTTATTTTTCTCCTTCATTCACATCCCTCCATTTCAAGTTGTTTACATCCGTCCCATTTGGGACTGTCATATCTCTAGACGATATAGTACTTTGTAGGGTCTTCTTGTTTGACTGGTTGCAGTTCATTGCCTACAGCTCTGGCATCCAGCCACACTTCTATCTTCAGCTGTCTCGCTGCGTTACGTTCTGGAAACAGCAGTGGTATGTTATTGATGAATATTATCTTCTCCCTTGTCATTTCTCACAGCCTCCGTTATCTTCTTCACCAGCTTCATAACGAGACCTGATGCTTTACCTGTACACTTCTTGACTGCTTCCTCGAATATCTCTTCTGGTATGTTCCAGTGCTTGACAAATGCATAGGCAAATGACCATGCTACTAGTTCTCTGTCTAGGTACCATTTCAGCACGTCCTGTGTCATTCCATACACACGTTCTTTGAACACCATTGCTAACTCCTTTTGTAGTTCTGTTCGTGTGAACGTTACTTTCTCTGCTAGATGTCCTAGTTCATGTAACAGTATCACTGCCACATGCAATGCTGATGGAGCATCCTTAGTACCTAGGTAGATTTCTGCCCACTCTATTCCATGTCCGTCAGTATGAGTTGCACAATAGCCTTTGTACCACTCATCCTCTGTCAAGTAGACTGCAGTAGCTACATGTTTGTATCTGTAATGTCCTACTAGCTTCATACCTCTTTCACCTCCAGGACATCTTCCTCTTTTAATGGTATGATGGCAGTGTGCTGTCGAGGGATTCCTCCAGCACAACCACCATCTTGTATTCTCACGAATATGGTACCAGAGCACTTGTATACAACCACACCTTCACGTCCTACGATTCCACCCCATTGCACGTATGGATGGTTGCTGGCAAATCGTATGAAGACTTTGTCACCTACTTTCATGGTTGTCTCCCTCCTTGTTGTCTATGTACTTGTAGACTGTATACCATATTATCCTCTCAATTGTTTCAGAGTCCAGTTTAGCTACTTTGACAGTCATAACTAGTTGTCCTGTGCGTCTGTCAATTATCTCCACAAAGTGTACTGGTGACAGTCTCTTGTTTAGTCTATTGAGTTCTGGTTGTATCAACCATGCATAGATTTGTACCTGTAGCGTTGCTTGTGCTATTACCTCTGGACGTGGCTCTGTACCCCAGATAGTCTTGAATTCCACGATTGTCACCAAATCACCGTCAAGTCGTAAACCATCTGCTCTGCCCATCACTAGGATATTGCCTGTTACTCTGCTCAGATACTTCAGAGAACTGTCTAAGTCTTCAGGTTTCATAGTGCCATTTTTGCGAGCAAAGTCTTCGTGTAGTCTATCAGCCAATGTGTTGCCATTGTAGTATGGTCTGTTGAAGTCTATTGGTTGGTTGTATGCAAATGCTCTGGCTATGTCACTTGCTCGTACCTTTACAGTTTGCATTCTTCCATCCCTCCATTCACTTTATACCTGTGCTCATCCCACTCCTCGTGGTCTGTAAAGAGATAAGCATCCAGAAAAAATCCCGGAGGCAGACGTGTCTTCATCGCCTCTAACGGGGCACACCTTGTCACTTGGGTGTGGCAACTAGCTTTTCAGCTCAGACACCTGGGACTCCGGGATGCCAAACTGAACCCCTGTCGCTTTACGTTTTGTTGTACGTTCGGAGACAGTTAAGGTACCCGAGTTAGGCCGCCTGCAGACTTATGTCTGCCACGTGCTTTTCCTCAGGTACCTTACTGTTGCCTTGTGGCAATCACTAGTCGTCGGCTCGTGGCAATCTCCCGGCTTACGAGCACTTTCCTATGCCCTGCCAACTCACAGGCTCTTCGGGAGATTGTACACCTACAGAGGACAGTACAGTAGTCTGCTTCACGAGTGATTAGTGCGGTCACTCGTGTGTCTCGGAGTGTCTTCTCCGAGTATACGTCTGCATGTCCCCTGTAGGGACATCTCCCACCAGCCCACGCTGGCTACAGAGACCAGCCACTTTGGTAGCCAAGTCTCCGAGCCTGTGAGCCCTTCATCGGTGCAGTGTTCGGTCGTTGGGAGCTTTGACCGACATCCCACTGCACCTCAATCCTCTGAGAGAGCCGCACCTCTCCCAGAGGATGGGATGTCACGCCGTAAAGACGTGACTGTGATTGAGTCCTCATCTACTATCAGACTCTACGTAGGAGCATGACACTAAGTCTTCACGTCAAGACGCTATTAAATATACAAGGCTGTGTGGGAGTCGTGGTGTTACCACTGACACTCCCACCTACAGATGACTAGGAAAGTGGATGGAGACTTAGTGTTGGAGTATCTTTAGCACTGTCTCAAGACCTCTACTAGTTTCTGCTTTCACCGTGTGTTTGCCATTGAGTATTATGATGTCATACATCTCTGTAATACTGTGGTCTGTTGCATGCTCAATTAACCACAGCAGTTGCTTCTTGGAGACCCACAGACATTCTCCATCCACTTTACATTGTAGATAGCACTTCATACTACATTCACCTCCATACATTTTATACCTATGATATGTGTAACATGTTGAACATGATTACGTTGAACATACTTGTGAACGAGTAACTTGGACGGGATACAGGACATTACATTATATGTGTGCTTGAACGGGCTACTGTGCGTGTTACTGTAGTTGCACTTTACAGTTGTACTTGTGTTACTGTTGTAGTATTCAGTTGTGTATGTATTGGTTATTTGCTGGTTTGGTTAGGTAGTTTGGTAGTGTTATTAGTTATCTGTTGTGATTAGGTAGCTATTGGTGGTTTGAGTTGTTAGGTGTTTACCTTCTACGATTATACCGTGTTGCCCACACCGTTTTATATTGTGAAGTCTTTTTGTATGCTAGTTTACCATCTAGGACGTATTGCAGTTTAGCTATATCTGTTGGTATTGTTTTTTCGTGCTTTTGGACTACAAACTTTCCAGATATTTGTGTTCTATTTATCTGGTTATGATAAGGTACAGTCGCAAATCGTTTTAAGTGTGGTGTGTGCTTGTGTACGTTTATACGTTTACGTTCTAATAGTGTAGTACCAATTATGAATTCGCTCGTACGTGGATGTATTAGGTAATTGTCATTTGCCCATAATCGGTAAAACATTTGCCGATAATCTTCTACATCAACACCCGATAAGATATTGCCTCTACTACCGACGGATATTTTAGCTTCACGATAACTTTCCGTGACTATGTTGTGTATTTCGTTAATGCTTGTGTTGTCTTTTATTGGTATGTTTTGTACCTTTCCCACCGTACCTTGTGCGTATGTCACCTTTATCAGTATCTCACGTGATTTGGTTATGTCTTGTTGAGATTTCCAGAGGCGAATTACTTGTTCTTTATCATTTGTGTAGTTTTGAGTACCTTTTTTGAGTAGCACTAGTTTAGCTTGTTCTTGTTCTTGTCGTTGTGTGTTTAAGTCACACACATTATAGCACACTACTTTATCTTCCATACCTTTTTCCTTCCCTTACTTTCTTATTCGGTACGTGCTTTTAAACACGTACCTATGAATAGAAAAAAGGGAAAGTGGTATTTAAATGTTTTATGTGTGTGACTTGTGTTTTTGCTTGTCGTTTTTGGCTCACGTGAACTGCACTCACGCACTCATCCAATTTGCTTATTTTGTGCGTGACTTTTCACGTGGCTTTTTGGTTTTTATTTGTGTTATGTAGTGGATAAAGTAGTATTTAAATATTTCACGGAGTTTCAGTCGTATACACTTTTGGCTACTTCGACGAGAGTTCGAGAATAAACTCAGGCATGGAAACTGATGGACTCACAACACGGGGTGGGTCGAAAAAGATTCGAAAAAATTTTTTGAAAAGCCGGAAGCGCGAATGTGATTAGTCTATATAACTGGAAGAAAGAAAAGGAAGTGTCCTTATACTACTGAGTCTGCCTCTTCTTGAACCATTCAATAAACATGTCATCGTTAGCTAAAGTCTGGCCTGGAGCAGACTTCTCTGGATGTACTGATTCAACGGAAATATTTCCTTTGACTACTTCCATTATAAATGCTCTTAGTACTTCAGATGCTGAGTAACCTTTAGCTGCACATTTCTTCTGGAACTGTTGCCATACATATTCACTTATTCTGAATGTCTGCCTAGGTGTTTCAGGCATATCATTCACCAACTCATTTCTCTTTGTCTTGACATACTTAAATATTCCTATGGACACTTCAAGGCAGTATCGGACACTTTAAATAGGAGAATGTGTACTTGTGTTAGCGGTGCTTATGACTCTCTATGAACCTAGATGCAAAGTCTGTACTTCTCCAAATAGGAAGACATATGAAGAAATGTGGGCAGAAGACCCCAAACCCACTTTCAAGGAGTTGGAAGAGAGAGCTAAAGTGCTAGGTGAAGACATTTCTTACAAAGCATTTGAACGTCATTTCTCTCGCCACTTTTCTGCTACAGTAGCAGAATTAGTCAAAAAGGAAGAAGTAGTTTCTCAAGCAGTAGCTGAAGCTAAGAAGGAAGTTATTGACATAGTAGAAGAGATAAAGAGTAACTTGAATGGTCTTAAGGCTTTGTTAAGTGCTACACTTCAAGCATCACAGAATCAGAAGCTATCACCTACTATCCTCAGGAGTTTAACTGATCTGTATAGAGAACACAGACAATCAATAGAAGCTTGTGAGCGTTTGACATCTAAACTCTCAGAAACAACTACCCTGTCAGAAGCTGAATTGCTTCGAATCCTTTACATTTTCTCAAAAGACCTATGTCCTGATTGTTTGGAGAAATTTAAGAACAATTTAGATGAATATCTGAGGAAGAAAGGATATGGCTCTCAGTCCTTCAGTTAGAGGTTTCAAAGTAACAGATTACTTAGTAAAGATACTCACGTGGAGGAATGATCTTAGTCAGTTCTTTAGAGATGTGACTAGATTAGAACCTAGACCATTTCAAAAAGAATTCTTTGAAGAAGTGCAGTCAATGAAGTCTAAAAATATTGTGATTGTAGCTGGTAGAGGCATAGGTAAGACAATAGCACTTGCAACAGTAGCTTTGTGGTATGTATGTGTTCTTTCCACTACTGAGAATAGGCCATTTAAAGTAATCATTCTTGGTGGTTCTCTCAAACAAGCAAAGATTTGTTACAAGTACATTATGGATTTCATCAGTGAACTACCATTCTTACAAAGACAACTGGCTAAAGAACCAACTCAACAAGAAATAGTCTTCAAAGATGGATCTTGGATTATGCCACTGCCAGCATCACAGAAAAGTGTACGTGGACATCATCCCGATCTCTTGATAATAGATGAAGCAGCTGAAGTTGATGATGAAATCATCTATGCTGCTCTTCCAATGACTGCTCCTTCGCCATATGCACGTCACATTTTTTCTTCTACTCCTTCTTTTACTGGACTATCATGGATTGAAGAGAAGTGGACTCATCAAGCAAAGTACAAGTATCCAGAATGGCGATTCTTCAATTGGAATGCTGAATCATTTCTTCCTCCAGATCAAATAGAGTACTTACGCTCAGCGTTACCAGCAGATAGGTACATGGCAGAAATACAAGGTTTACCGTATAGAAGAGAAGGTAAAGTGTTCCGTCTAGAAGACTTGAAAGCTTGTCTCACAACAGAGAATCCTAAGGAAGAGGATAAACCGGGAACAACATATGCAGGTATTGATTGGGGATACTGCCTTCCAGGTGATACAGAAGTCTTAACAAAAGATGGTTGGCGACCCATGCAAGACTTGAGAGGCACAGAAGAAATCTTAACTTGGAATGCAACACTTGACCGTTATGAGTTTCAAAGACTAACTTCTTTCTCCAAAACGTTCTCTGAACGCTATTGTGAAGTGTGGGAGAACAAGAATCTTTCAATAATTGGAACATGGCATCACGCTATTCCATGTCGAGATAGAAATAAGAAGCATTTGCATGAACATGAATTGAGGGATAACTTGTCACATCACTATTTAGTGAGGAGAAGTCATTGGTCTGGAAACAAACCTAAAGAAATTCTAGGATTCCGGACAGAAGACTTCTTATCTTTGCTAGGCTGGTATCTCAGTGAAGGATCTGTAGAATGTTCATCAAAAGGATACAGAATTTCTATTGCTCAATCAGATCCTCTCAAGCGAAAGATGATTATCCAACTCTTAACTAGAATGGGCTTAAAGCCAAAAGAGCACAAATACACTATTAGATTTAACAACAAGAAACTGGCTTGTTATTTTAAACAATTAGGTTTGTCACGTTCTAAGCATATTCCCAAGGAAATAAAAGAACTTGATGCTCCATTGTTAAAGATTTTGTTTGACACCATGATGTTAGGTGACGGTGACAAAGATGGAAGACGATATAACACATACTCTAAACAGTTGGCTGATGACTTTCAAGAAATATGTCTCAAAATTGGAGAAAAGATACCATACATAGAGACTAGAAAGAATGACAAAGGATATCGCGTTCATCTTCTTTCACGGGACAGCTGCCCAAATGCCAAACACCACACAGTCGAACTTGTGAAAGGGTATTTTGTTGCACTTGAAGTGCCTAACCAATATGTTCTCGTGAGACACAATGGCAAACCAGTCATTGTTCACAATTATCCTGCTCCAACTGCTTTAGTCATTGTCAAACGTAGTGAGGATCTTTGGAAGGTTCTCTACATTGAATCATTCTTAGCAGAGAACTATGAAGAGATGCACAGGAAGATAAAAGAAATCTGTGAGAGTTATAATGTGACCAACATATTTACAGACTCAACAGACAAAGGAGAAAACTTGCGTCTGGCTGCAGAAGGTTTACCTGTTACTCCAGTCTCTTTCAAAGGAGAAAAGACAGTAATGTTAGCTAATCTCAGGATGCTAATTGAACAACACAAACTCCGTCTAGATCCACTAACTCAACAAGCTCTAATTGGTCAATTAATCGACTATGTATATGATTCTAAACGAAATGATGACTTTGTAGATGCTCTCATGTTAGCGGTAAGGGCTAATCCAATAACACATACTTCTCGTTATTCTTTGGAAGACATATTTGAGGCCTTAGTTGAGAGACGAGGCACCAAGTCTATTCCCGAAGATGAAGAACGGAAAAGTAAAATAGGAAGAACACTAAAAGAAATAGGGAGGATATGAATTGTCAACAAATCCATGGGAAGTTATAAGAAGAGCGCTTACCCGTAAGCCAAAAGAGACAAGAGATTATCGACTTGAACAGTTGTTTGCTATAGTCAAGAGAGGAAAGACATTACCATCAGAGAGAATAGAACCTTCAGAGACTTTAATGCAGAGAGCAGAACTTCTGTACAGACTAGAACCACTTATTTTCTCTGGTGTCAACAAACTTACTAGACGAATAACTGGTTGCAAGATATACTTCACAGGAGGTTCAGATGAAGAGAATCAGAAGGCATTACAGTTCTGTGAAGAATCAAGATTGACAACACTCTTACCTCACTTGGTTAAAGATGCATTCATTTATGGTTTTGGTGTTGCAGAGATAGCAAGGGATGGAAACAAAATAGTCCTCAACCAGATAGATCCTAAAGAGTTTGACTTCATTCGTGAAGGTTCTGAAATTGCTCTTGATGAACAAGGTAACATCAAAGGTTTTGTTTGGAAAAGAGGAGGAGAAGAACAAGAACTCAAACCTAGTGAAGTACTACTCATTCGTTTCTATACATTAGGAGAATATTGTCTTGGCATTTCTCCAGTTGAAGCAGCATTCAAGGCAGCCTGGATTAAACTTAATCTTGAAGAATCACTTGGTGAAGCTATATACAGACATGGATTTCCAATAGTTAAATTCAAGATAGGTACACCTGAAGAAGGACCATGGCATGATATTACTCCAGAGAAGATAAAACAAGCAAAGAAGTATCTTACAGATCTTGAGAGTGGTTCAGAGTTGTTACTGCCTTGGTGGATGGATGCTGAAATACTAGCCAAGAGAGGAGAGTTTGGGAACATTCATGAGTTCCTTGAACTACTTGGCATGGAGATATTAGCAGCATTTGAAATACCAAAAGGCTTTGGTGTTGAGACTAAAGGACTAGGTGGAAGAGCAGTTGAAGAATTAGACTTTGAAAAGACAGTCATTGCTTTCCAAGAAGAACTGAAGAGACAAATAGAAGAACAACTGCTGTTTCCATACTACAAGGAAGCTGGTTTTCTAACAAGGCCTAGACTTATGTTTACTGAGTATGCTCCAGAACTTCAGAACATTAAACTAAGGAGACTGTCAGCATATGCCAAGCATGGTCTTATTACTAGAACGGATGAGTTAGAGAATGCACTTAGAGCAGCTGAAGGGTTCCCACTCAAACAAAGGAAAGTGAAAGATACGGACCAATGTATCTTTGGCCTGGGCAAATGTCCAGTCAGACTTGAAGAGTCGATGCCTCTAGACAAGCTTGTTGCCTTTTGTAACATATGCACAATTAGATTGCAGAAGGAGAAAGAAATAAAGGATAGTAAACAGGATGAACAATCAGGGAGACAAGCGTGAATTCTTCGGAAAAGGCAAACAAGAGATCAGAGGCATAGTTTGGGATTGGGAAAACTTTGAGACCACAGAAGGTTTCCCGGTTTCTGACAATTTACTTGATTGGGTTATTGGTCAAGATAGAGTCATAGAAGAAGTCAAACTAGCTTTAGATGAGTGGTTATACAAACTCAAGTATTTACAAAAGAAGAAATGGTACAAGCCTTGGTTAGACCCCCAAGCGGAGAAGAAACCATTTAGTAAAATCTTGACTCCAGGGCCTTATCTACTACTATTAGGAGATCCAGGAACTGGCAAGTCATTAATAGGCAGAGCAATGGCAGAATACCTAACAAAGTTGTATGCTGAACATAAGATTAAGAGATTTGATGTCCTCTGTTGGCCAAACAAGTTATTACCTAGCAACCCTAAGATTTCTGTGCACCCTGCAGGTAAAGGTAAAGACTTACTCAAACAAAGGACTCAGAAAATTGCTCGTAGATCTTGGTGGAAGACTTGGGGCATTAGAATACTGATGTTTCTTCTAGGTGCATTAGGTTTAGCCTTCTTAGGCATTGCATTAATGGACATAATGACTTTTGCTCCTCTAATTGGTTTAGCCAATGCTTTATTGAGAGATGCAATAGTGTTGAGCATAGGAGCATCCATAATATTTTGTGCATTTTTCATTTGGCAATTGACTAGATTGCTAGGAGGGAACTTGTTAGGCGGAACAGACATAGGTGGTGCCCTTCGTTCCGAGGCACCTAAACTTTTGGTTGATAACTCAAGCAAGACTGTTCCATTTATAGATGCCACAGGCCATACTTCTGCTCAACTCTTTGGGTGTTTAGATCAAGATACGAAGATCTTGACTACCTCTGGATTTAAAACCTACAATGAGTTAGAAAGAGGGATGCTAGTTTACACTCTTAACCCAATAACAGAAGAATTGGAAGTTCAACCAATTGAACAAGTCTTTGTTTATGATTACAACGGTCCTCTGTACACTTTAAAATCGAGGAAAGGAATAAACTTTGGTCTAACTCCAAATCATAATTGTATCTTTAGACCTAGGTATGATTACAAGCCTAAGCCTCTCAAATTTGCTAAACTTGAGACTTTGTTAAAGCAAAATAGGTTCTATTTTCCAACATATCCAAAGGCTTACCATGGTAAACCAACTAACCTTTCAGAGGACATGTTCCGATTAATAGGTTGGTATATTTCTGAGGGATATTTGCATCCTAAGAGAAAATATGTTTGCATTTCTCAACTAAGACATAGAAAAGAACTATTAGATCTTCTTAATAGAATGAAACTACCGTACCATGTTAATGGAGATTCAATCAATATTGTCTCTAAAGATCTTTATGAGTTCTTTAAACAATTTGGTACATCCTCTTCAGATAAAAAAATACCTTTCTTCATCCTTGAAGCTGAACAAGAAAAGCTCAAGTGCCTTTTTGAGACTATGATGTTAGGAGATGGGAGTAGAAATCAATATTACACTGCTTCCCAACGACTCAGAGATGATTTCGCTCAGCTTCTTCTCCGGCTCGGCTTTGCAATTAACATTCGAGAAGACAACAGGAATCCAAAGAGATGGAACACTACTTATTGTATAAGTTTCTCCAAAAGAGCTGGTTGTGTTCAAAGTAAAAATGTTGTAAAGACAGAATATCATGGAAAAGTATGGTGCATTCAAGTAAGAAATCACAATTTCTTAGTTCTTAAGGATGGAAGAACATTCTTTTCAGGAAATAGTATAGCATGGGATCCATATCAAACCGGTGGATTAGGTACTCCAGAACACCAGAGAGTTGTAGCCGGAGATGTCCATCGAGCCTCAATGGGAATTTTATACATAGATGAAATTAAGAACTTGTCTCCATTTGATGTAGTTACTCTTCTTTCAGTTATGGAAGATGGCTGTTTGCCTGTGACAATAAGAAGTCAATGGCATGGAGCAGATACAGCAGCAATGGCTGTTGCTACTGAACCGATCCCAGCATTGTTCTTCTTACTAGCTGCTGGTAATTTTGATTCCCTTGGCCAAATTCATCCTGCATTGATGGATAGATTAGTTGGTTACGGAAGGGTAGTGAGGATGAATAATGATATGCCTAACACTGTTGAGAATAGAAGAAAGTATGTCCAATTCATTGCTCAGGAAATTAAACGATTTCATTTGCCTCCGTTCTCCAGAGAAGCGTGTATAGAATTAGTTGAAGAGGCGAGACGTAGGTCTAACAAACGTGATGCACTTACATGCAGATTTAGGCCTTTGATAGCAGTGATTAAGACAGCTGGAACATTAGCACGAAACAAAGGTAAGGAAATTGTAGGAGTAGAAGAAGTAAAAGAAGCTATCGATGTTCACTGCAAGACAATCCAAAGACAGATACTTGAACACCAAGTTCAAGAGCAAGGCAAATTGTTAGAGATTAAACCAGTAGGGATAAAACGTGGTACTATTTATGGTTTAGCTGTAGTTACTGACCAGTTTTCTGGAGAAATGACCGGAAGCATCTTGAGAGTAAAAGCACAAATGGTGAAAAAGACATCTAAGAAAGGTGTACAAGGTTACTATAAGGTTACTGGAATAGCTAAAGATGCTAAATGGATTAATGACTCCGCTGAGAAGGTCCGTTCAGTCATTCTTCAGAAGTATGGTGTTGATATTGCCCAAGAATATTTTACTCATATAGATTTCTCCCAAGCATATGGCGTTGATGGCCCTTCTGCTGGAGTAACTATGGCATTGTTACTTTGTTCTCTATTGGAAGACAAACCAATAAGACAGGATGTAGCAGTAACAGGTGAGATCAATATCTCTGCAGAGAATGAGATTGAGATAACAGCAGTAGGAGGAGTTCATGAAAAGATAAAGGCTGCTGAAGCTTGGGGATTTAAGAAAGTAGTAATACCAATGAAGAACTTTGAACAATCAATCAAGGAATCTGATTACAAGATAGAAGTAGTTGGTGCTGGAACTTTAGATGACTATTTGAAAGAGGTATTAGCAGAGGGAAAAAAAGGAGTGACAGAAAATGACAGCCGACAATGAAGAATTGAAAGCAACAGATGGAGTCACAGCAATTTTGTTAGATGAACATGGTAGAGTAAAACAAAAAGTTACAACACAGAAGAAGAAAAGTCTTTTCTTTAAGTTCTTGGAGTGGTTGTTGCAAGAATGACAGAACATAACCTAAGAATATTATGGCATTCTGTAGCACCTTTCATTTCATCTGGTTATGGAGTAGTTACTAAGAATGTGGCATTGAGACTTGGAGAACACTTTCCTCTTTTGATTTCTACGTATTATGGTATGCATATTGGTGGTTCTCTCCGAATAGGAGGAGTGAGAGTAGTCCCTACTGAAGAAATAGACTATGGACGAGTATCTGTTACAGAGTACATCAAGAAGTTCGATATTCAGTTGCCTGTTCTTGTTTCAGACTTCTGGCCATTCCGTTGGTTTGCACTCTTGCCTAACTCAATGTTCTATGGACCAATAGACTCTTATGACTATATTGAAGATGACATTGAGACAATGCGGTTATTCACTTATTTTATACCATGCTCCAAGTTTGGCAGCAAAGTCTATGAAAGGCTAACTGGCAGAAAACCACTTGCAGTTATTCCTCATGGAGTGGACACTAAAGTCTTCCAACCTTATGACAAACAAAAGTGCAGAAAGACTCTGTCTCTACCAAAAGACAAATTCATCTGGGGCATAGTAGCTGCTAATTCAGACCCAGAACCTCGGAAAGGATGGGATGACATGTTCTTTGCACTTGGTGAGTTTAAAGAACGCTTTCCCGAAGAAGCTAACAAATGGATTGTCTTTGCCTTTACTAAATCATCAGACATTAGAGGATATAACTTGGTCTCTATGGCTAGGAAAGTAGGATTAGAAAAACAAGTCTATTTTCCAGAATATTTACCACAAGTCATAGGATTACCAGACATAGAAATGGCTAAACTTTATAGTTGTTTTGATGTCCTTCTCAACGCTTCAAGACGTGAGGGTTTCTGTTTGCCTGTTCTCGAAGCCCAAGCATGTGGTGTTCCAGTCATTGCTTCTTCAACTTCTGCTCTTCCAGAATTAGTCGCTGGTCACGGTTGGTTGGTACGAATGAAAGATGAAGTCTTTGCCCCTCGCGGGTGGATGTGCAAGAAAGTAGATAGAGAAGACTTGATCAAGAAACTAGAAGAGGCTTACTTTGATGACGAGAAACGTAAGGAGTACTCCCGGAAAGCACTTGAGTTTGCTAAGAATTATGATTGGGACAAGTTAGTGAATGAACAATGGATACCTCTTCTTACTCAATTGGAAGGGAAGCAACCCTTAAATAAACTAGCATGATAGACTTTCTTCTGGTGAACTAGATGTTTGAGGAACATAAAGGTTTGAAAGGTGAATTTGAAGTATTCCTCTATGATGCTCAAGGTAATCTTAAGGACTATAGGAAGGTAAAGAATATAACAGTGAACTCTGGCTTTGCTGCTGTTTGTGATGCTATGGGACTAGGAAATGTCCAACCATTCCAGTATTGTGCAGTCGGAACAGCAACTAACGCACCTTCACCATCTGACACCTCTCTTGGAGCGGAAATAGCTCGCACTATTGGAGCTTATGCTAGGATTGCTAATACTATTTGGAAGAATGATGCAACATTCTCCCCTGGTGTTGGTACTGGTCCTTTAACTGAGTCTGGACTCTTCAATGCTTCATCTGGTGGCACGATGCTATGTAGACAAACATTTGCAGTGATTAACAAAGGAGCAAATGATACGTTGATTATTACTTGGCAGTATACATTGAGTTAATTCTTCCTCTCCTTTAACTCTAAGCATAGTATACAGTTGCACTAACTCATTGAGGCTAAGTACTATGTTCAAAGTCTTCAAAACCCTCGAAGTGAAGATGCACCTGAAGAGTTCAAAGACTAGAACCTGGTGTCCGAGAAAACAGAAGATCCAGTAGGGAAAAAAAAAAGTGGTCTATAATGTGAGGTTCTGTTTTTATGTTTGGTATTGAGAAAGTCCTTTTACGCAACTGGTTGTGGTTAAATGTCAGCGATAGCTTCCGGTGACCTCTGTTACTGTATTGGGCGTTCTGTTGTCTATGTTGGAGGTTACTTCTATGCCTTTTACTATCGGACGACGGACGGCTATCTCTGTTATAGGTCTTCTTCGGACGGTGAGAACTGGTCAAGTGAGGTTGCATTGTGGGCTATCGGTAGAAATGACGGTTATGCTGTTTATACGGATGGAACATACATTTACGTTGCCTATGGCACACCAACATATGGCAGTTCTCCCACAGCGTCAACCGCTTATACGGTGCGGGGCACGCCTTCTGCTGGAACAATAACATGGGCAAGCCCTATTACTGTTCGTCAAGCTAGCGGTTATTGGCTTTTCAGCTGGGCTAAGACGGCAAATAGGGTTTACCTAGCATTAGTAGCTTACAATACGACCAGCCAAGCCTACCATGTCCACGTCTACTATAACTCTGATGGGAACTCTGCGTGGACAGAAATACTGGACAGCACCACTTTGACTGACAGCGGCTACAGGGCTGGAATATGCATCTGCGACCTTCCACAGTACACGGACGGCATTATGCTTGTAGCGGCAAAGTTTAGTGCTAACACGCTTACCTATAAGGTTTATGACGGTTCAGCATGGGGAGCCGACACGAGTTTTGGAAGCAAAACCTTCAGCAGATATGTCAATGAAATTTCTATGGCTGCCATGAGCGGGCAGGTTCACCTTGCAGTTATACCTGCTACTGGAGGCGGAACCTTAAGATATTATTATTACACGACAAGCTGGAGTTCAGCCACCACCGTTGATTCAAGCACTTGCATGAGCCCATGCCTTGCCGCAACTTCCAGCAAACTTTACGTCTTCTACGCCATAGACACAAACATACTTTACCGAACGATGGACTACTCAACACACACATGGAGTTCAGCAACAACTTTAGCTTCAAACCAGACAAGCCCAAATATGATTAATACAGAAAGATACCCGTCTGAACAAATTGGCGTTTTATGGCGTCAAGGAACAGCTTCACCATACAGTATCATGTTCAGCTACGTACCCCCTGGAGTAGCTTATACGACTTTGACTGAAAGTTTAGGGTGTACGGATTCCACAGTTAAAGCTTCTTCAGTTGTAAAGCGTGAGCTCCCTGGGTTGCAAGATATGAGTAATACGGGTCTGTCCAAGTCAATTGTTGAACTTCTTTCTTTCCCCTATATCCTCAATAAGAATGCTTTCATCACAATTACAACGTCACTTAATATTTTTTGTATTACAACATTTGTCTCAATTCTCTTACACCATAATATTTTAAAACCTCTAGAACTTTGTATGAGAAAAACTGAGATCTTCAAAGAAGAAAAAATGAGTACTAAAGAATTCTTTACTAAGCTTGTCGAATTCTTCGGGAAAGAATACACTAACTTTCAAGATAACTTAATTAAGATGACTAAGGCTGTTATAAAGGCATACATAAATGTTCAAGACGTTCTCTCAAAGTTATTTGTTGGACATGTCTTTGAAATATTCAGCTTATTCAAGACTTTACAAGTACTTACTATCTGCTCAAAAGAGAAGGAAACACTGCAAGTACAAGAACAGATCATTTTGAGGCGGATGTTGACTTTTCTCATTTTAAATGAGCGTTTAATCATTTTTGAAAAGATCTTTGTGCCTCCAATAGAATTAATAGCATTTGCAAGACTTCTCTTAAGAACTAATTATTGGGCATATTTGACTTGGCGCAGTCAATATGCCATCAGAACAGTGAAGAAAGTGTACCAAGCTTTGATAAAAAGACACGGCAATGAATAAATATGTTGTCCTCAGAAGGTAGGTTAGGGTAGAAAATGGGTACCATTGTAAAGATAGTAAAAGGAGACAAAAACTTTCCACTCGTCTTCTATATCAAAGATGAAGAAGGCAATCCTGTCTCTTTAGTAGGTGTTGACTATGTTGTCTTGAAATTCAGAAAATATGGTGACAGTAACTTGTTTTCTCTGAATGGAGTAGTAGAAGATGCTTCAGCTGGAAAAGTAAGCTTTGATGTTGGCACTACATTTGTTAATCTGTCAGGTGAGTACAAAGGAGAAATAGAGATACATTATACCAATGGACAACAACTCACTGCTCCAGACATAGTCATAAAAATAGTGGAGGATGTGGGTTAAATGTCAGAAGAGAAAGATTGGGTGAAAGAAACACTCAAGTCAATAGAGAAGATAAAGAATTGGAAAGTGGATGACAGACTTTCTCTTGTCTCTAAACTTACTTACATGAATGCTGCATTGGCAGGTTCTATAGCTGGTTGGAACTCTTGGTTGACTAATGCCACTGTCATGGAACGTTTCAACAAAGAAGAACTGGACAAATTAAGTGAAGCATTTGAGAAACTAACAATTGATTTCTTACAACTAGACATTAAATACACAATGATGATGCAACAGAAACTAAAAGAACCAGAAGAAGAACCTAATAAGAAGACAGTATATGTAGCGTGATAGTCGATGCATGTGAAGATACTAGGGACAAGAGGAGAGGTTGAGGAATCTGCTCCTCGACATACTAAACATTCTGGAGTCCTAGTAGATAATATTCTCTTTGACATAGGTGAGAAAGAATTCCTTGACTACAAACCTAAAGCTATCTTCTTGACACATCTTCATCCTGACCATGCCTATTTCTTGAGAGAGAAGGAAGCACCAGAACTCAAAGGACTTAAGATATATGCACCAGAACAATGGAAAGAAATGAAAGATACTTTCGTTAAAGTGAAGAAGGCACAACCAATAGAGATAGATGGTTACAGAATTACACCCATTCCAACCATCCACAGCAAGAAGGTTAAGTCTACTGCTTACTTAATTGAGAAGGATGGTATAAGAATACTCTATACTGCTGACATGATTTGGATACGTAAGAAGTACCACAATTTGCTTAAAGACTTGGACCTGGTTATCACTGATGGATCTTTCAATAGAAAAGGAGGAATGATACGCAGGGACAAAGAGACTGGAGAAATATATGGACATCAAGGCATACCTAATCTAGTTGAATTCTTCAAGAAATTGAATGCTAAGCGTATTATATTTACTCACTTCGGTTCTTGGTTCTTGAAAGACCCTGAAAAGGGAAAGGAAGAAATAAGAAAGTATTCCAATGATATGAAGGTAGAAGCAGCTTACGATGGAAAAGAATTGGAACTTGAGGAGAAGAATATGTTAGGTACAACTACTACACAAGAAGTAGAACCTGTCACTAAAGACGTAGTCGCAAAACTGCAACCGAAAGCTGGACTTTACTTGGTCCCACCTCATGCTCAGATGATAGCTGAAGGTACTAAGACACTTATCATTAAGTCTAAAAAATTTACTGCTCACATTGGTGAGCCACTGTACTTGATTGAAGACAGTTTGTGCTATGGGATTATCACTTTGAAAGAACCATATGAGATAGACTATGACACATTCGTTAGACTTAGAGACAGACATCAAGTCTCTGACAAAGAGGCATTCGAGAGATGGGGTTGGGACAAGAAAGCACCACTCTATGCATATGAGTTCTCTATTGATGCTATCTTCGATGAACCTGTTCCAGTGAAGATTCCTAGAGGAGTACAAGTCTTTGTAGACGCTAAGAACATAAAGTTCAAAGAGATTAAGACATTGACCATGTTGGAACTCTTGGACTTGAGTGAGACTTGTTCTGATGAGATGTTCGTAGTAGTATATCCTGAAATGGTACAAAGAGGTCTAGCCTCTGAGACAGAATTACTCATCAAGGAAGCTACTAAAGATTGGGTTGAACAATA
>Ga0123519_10002673_pt1 | contig 29923 bp, 24 predicted proteins | sample YelNatPaOPRAMG02_FD_87396 | JGI IMG/M metagenome (GOLD analysis project Ga0123519, IMG submission 87396) | Hot spring microbial communities from Yellowstone National Park - Yellowstone National Park OP-RAMG-02 (version 2) | ecosystem: Environmental > Aquatic > Thermal springs > Hot (42-90C) ... | reverse complement strand
CTTTATGTAAATTTTTTTTGTTTTCTATGTGGTTAAATATTTTTACCATAAAGGTCTTGTGATAGTGAAAAAAGTCTGTTGCATATATTTTATAGGTTATCATCTAATTATAAAATGTTCCTAATTTGCAAAATTTTTATTTGAGGAGGGGATTTACGCTTTTCCGCAGGGGCGAATATTGGCTTTTAAATCTTTATCATAGCGGAGAGCAATGTCTTTCAATTGTTCTACCAATTTAAGATATTCATCTGCAAGGTTTGTTTGTTCTGAGATGTCGTTTTGTAAATCGAAGAGGGATAAATCTATTTTTTCTTCTTTATATTTTCCTCGTTTCCCGTCATTCCCCGTGAAATCAAGATTTTGATATTTATGTGGAAGATGAAGTTTCCATCTACCTTGACGGATGGCTTGTAATTCATTGTGAAGATAATACAAAAAGAAAGAATGAGGAGAATTCGTATCGGGTTTTACCATCAAATTCCATATATTCTTTCCATCACGGAAGACCGTTTTCGGATAGTCTGCTTTGGCAAGTTTGGTGAATGTTGGATAGAAATCAAAAGTAGCACTCACCTCATTACAAATTTTCCCTGAAGGAATAAATTGTGGTGACCATGCAATACAAGGTACGCGCATTCCTCCTTCAAAAGTGGTTCCCTTACCACAGCGTAAAGGTCCTGCACTTCCTCCGTGATTACCATAAATGAGCCAAGGTCCATTATCAGAGGTAAATACAACCAAAGTATTATCGCAAAGCCCGGTCTCTTTAAGTGTATTCAGTATTTCACCGACAGACCAGTCAATTTCTAACATAGTATCACCATATAACCCAGCACCTGATTTTCCTTCAAACTTTTTTGATACATAAATAGGTACATGCATCATTGTATGAGGCAAATATAAAAAGAACTTATTATCTTTGTTCTTCTTAATAAAATTAACGGCTCTTTCTGTATATTCTGTGGTTAGTTTCGACTGGTCAGGATTTGTTTCAATTACATTCAAATTTTCTATTAATGGTAATGGAGGCGCATCAGGTTCATCCTCGTCTGGACCCATATCATTAGAATAGGGGAGACCATAGTATTCATCAAAGCCATGATTGGTTGGAAGGAACGGAGGAAAATGTCCTAAATGCCATTTGCCGTAGCAAGCGGTACTATATCCCACACTTTTTAATGCTTCTGGTAAGGTTATTTCATTGGGATTAATTCCTGTTTGTGCTTTATTCCCAAGAACACGAGGCAAACCAACTCGTTGTGCATAGCAACCTGTTATTACAGAGGCTCTTGTTGGAGTGCATACAGGAGCACAAGCATAAAAATCAGTGAAGCGCACCCCTTCCTTTGCCATCTGGTCGAGATTGGGTGTGGCGTGTGAAGTATTTCCATAACAGGATAAGTCCCCATAACCCATATCGTCCATTAATATAAGAATAAAATTCTGTGGACTCTTAGCCTTTGATGTCCTTCGTGTTTTGACCTGCTTTATTGGTGAGGCATAAACAGAAGGGCAGGTTAGCAATGCTAACGCTGCCCTTTTTATAAAATCTCTTCTATCCATTCGTTGGTATAAAGTATTCCAATGTTTGATTTTTAATATATTATATCAAACAACGATTATGAAAATCCAACGGCTGTAGTTACCCAGGCGAACCCTTTATTTACCGGAGCTTTTCCTGGATAGCGGACAAACTCTACATGACCATCCATATATAATACATTGCAACCACCGGGAATATGATTAAAGCCTTCGGGTGCTGTTGCCACCAAATCAAACATAATAAATACTGAACTCTGGGCTTGAGCATTTGCAGCGGGATTGTTTATATCTGTGATTAAAAATCGTTCGATACCTTCACGAAGACGATATATAGTTGCTGTTCCTGCGTTGCCATTTGGTGCACCAACATTTTGATCTTCATCAGTTCCTTTGGGAACATCGGGTTCTGGATACGAATACAATTTTGCTGCAAGTAAAACAAATTGGGCAGGACCATTATATGCCGAATAATTAGGGTCAAATAGACCTAAATTTAATTGGTCATTCGTATCTTCACAGCGGTCCAAAACATAACCTAAATAGGCATAACTCGTATCAATGCGGAACATCCCCCGTTCCATGTCATTGCAAGCCAAATAAAATTCTGATTGATTGGTAATGGGATTTGTTAAATCACCGGGTTTTGCTTCTGCATCGGATGGGCATAATGTAATGTTCGGGTCCGTTAGATATTCAGGGAAGATAGAGGGGACATAAGGTCCAACGGCAATTCTCAATCTGTTAGTGTGTGTAACTGGAAATCCTGCAACATCACAATTAACAAGATCTCCATAATAGGCACATAGTCTTGGGAATCGTTCTCCCTTAGACTCATTAGAATACATTTTGAAGACCAATCCCCATTGTTTTAGATTGTTCTGACAACTCGAACGACGAGCTGCTTCACGAGCGCGAGCCAATGCCGGCAGTAAAATTGCCGCGAGTATGCCAATGATGGCAATAACGACAAGAAGCTCGATTAATGTAAAACCTTTTTTGCTCATAATATTTATTCCTTATTGTTATTTTGTTAAAAAATATAATAAACTTTGGTAAAACGATTACCAATTTTATAATAACACAATATTATTATTATGTCAAGTATAAAAAATTCATAATAATTAAAAATACAAGTGATTAATTATTAGTTATAAATTGTTTTTATTCAGGAATTAATAAAACATATATAAAATATTGTGATAAATAAAAAATACTTATTATCCTTTATAAAATGAATGGAAATAGGAAAAAATATAACCTTTTAAGTGATAATAAGAATAAAGGATAATCTATAAAATTATTTAAGTGAAAAGAAATATTTCTTTATAAGACCTAAATGAAAATTAATCCGATAAATCAGGCAGTAGCGTAGCATCTAAACTCTCTAAATCAAAATTTATTTTTTTATCCCCTCTAATTAGCGTAAAATTTTCTTTATTTTCTGACAAGTTCCAGGTTAAAATTTTTTTAGCAGATGGATACCACGCACAGACGATAGGTTTTTCATCTAATATATATGGAATATCGTTAAGTTGAGGAATTATTGTTTGCTTTAAATTAAACAATGCTTCCAGAGTTTCTGGGACAAATATAAACCCTTCTTCATTTTTTCTTGATATCAAATTTGTTTTTGTATTTTTTGTTTTTATTTCATCAATATCATAATCCGATACAAAAGTCCAACCCTCATCAGGGATTTTTTCTATTACTTCAAACGGAATTCCTAAGGCAAGCCAAAGACTGTAAGGATTATCATCACTTACATATCGGCTTTTCATTCCCCAATAGTGTTTGAAGGGACCTTTTAAGGGATGAGAAGCAATTTCAGCATGAAGTTTGGCTTGTTTCGCCATTGCCGAAGGCAAAACTTCCCAATGAGTTTTGGGAAAATGTTGAATTCCACTCATGAACATTGTGTTTCGAACATCAGTAATAGTAGAGATGATTAATTTAGCACACATATTTTTTGCGGATAATTTATCTGCCGGGAATGCGGTAGTTTCGCTGAAAGCCCTTTCTGGTGAAGTAAAACGACGATGAAATAAAACGCTAAATAACTCATTGCATTTCCCTTTGACTGTTCCAAAACTGTTATCATCAAACATCCCTTCACCTACACGGAATAAGTTGTTCTTATAGTCACTCAATCGGATGCCTGCCTTTTCACTCCCCATATACATGACCATAATGCCCAATTCAATTTCAGAAACCGTTTTTTCCATTGTTTTAAAACAGACAGTTAAATCATCACAGGTAAACTCGATCCAATTTTTTAGGGTTTCGGATAGGCTTCGTTTTTGAATGGAATCAAGTAGGTATGCCCAATCAGAATCATTGTAGCCATATTTATTCAAAAATTTTTTCTTATGTTCTTCACAAAAGCAACCACCAATTTTGCCGGGACTTTGTGCCAAACGGAAATCATCATCAAGAAATACCTTTTTAATTCCGTATTCGTTTAATGATTTTAATGCCAGAACATTTTCTTCTGTAGCAGGTTCATGTAGCGAAGTCCCTGCAAAAAGTTTTCCATTATAATCTACACCAGGTTTCCATCGCGTTGGTGGTGTTAATGGAACATCACCAGAGTAGCTTCCTAACGAATCCCCGGGATGTCCAAGAGGAACATTGATAACATAAGTTGGGATTCCCACTGCTTCAAATTTTTTCTTCCATTCTTTTATAACTTCTGGAGTAGAATGCCAATGTCCATAGAAGAAACTTCCTATCCATACTGCAGATACACCGGAATTTTTGAATATATCAAATAGTTCTGGTTCATGTTCTAATGCGTCAATAGAAACAGACACATGATATTGGCGATTTTTTTTATCCAAATCACTTATGGAAAAAGAAGAGTTTGCAGACAAAATAATGCCTAAGGATGAAAGTTTAATAAAGTTTCTACGAGATATATTCATGTTTTTTCCCTTTAATATTTTTAGATGTTGATATTATAACTTATTTTGGCAGATTGTTTTTTAATTTTGTTATTTGGTAAAATAAGAAAATATTATGATAAGCGTATAACTTCGCATAAATTGAAAGGAGCACTTTTATGTCAACAACAGAAAAAACAAAAAGTCTTTCATTTGTTGAACGATTTCTTACTCTATGGATTTTTATTTCTATTGGCTTTGGGATTATTTTAGGTTATTTATTCCCTTCTATTACTCAATTAATAACAAAACTTCAAGTGGGCTCTACTTCTATTCCTATTGCCATTGGTTTGATACTTATGATGTATCCCCCTTTGGCAAGAGTTAAATATGAAGAAATGGGTAGAATCTTTCAAAATAAAAAATTGTTAGCACTTTCTTTAATATTGAACTGGATAGTAGGACCTATTGTGATGTGTTTACTGGCAATTATTTTTCTTAGAAATTATCCGGGCTATATGATAGGTGTGATTTTAGTTGGTCTTGCCCGTTGTATTGCGATGGTAATTGTATGGAATGAATTGGCAGAAGGGGATAGAGAATTAGCCGTTGGATTGGTTGCTTTTAATGCAATTTTCCAAGTTTTATTCTATGCAGTGTATATTTATTTGTTCATTACTTTATTCTTAAACTGGATGGGGCTTGTTGAAGGGGTGAATGTAAGTATATCTATGTGGGAATCAGCGAAAACCGTATTTATCTATTTGGGCATTCCTTTTCTGGCTGGAGTAATAACGCGTTTTGGGCTTATAAGTCTTAAAGGAAAAGAATGGTTTGAAAATAAATTTGTTCCTAAAATCAATCCTATTACCCTTTTTGCGTTACTTTTTACCATCATTGTTATGTTTTCCTTAAAAGGAGAATATATCATTAAACTTCCATTTGATGTAGTCAGGATTGCAATTCCGATGGTTATCTATTTCTTTTTTATGTGGTTTCTGGGATTCTTTATTGCTAAAAAGATAGGAGTGCCTTATTCACAAGCAGCAACAGTGGCTTTCACTGCGGGCAGTAATGATTTTGAATTAGCCATTGCAGTGGCGGTGGCTTTGTTTGGTGTACAGTCCGACCAGGCACTTGCTACAGTGATTGGGCCTCTTCTCGAAGTACCTATATTAATTAGTTTGGTGAACATCTCTCTAAAATTTAGAGAAAAATACTTTGCTAATCAAAACGGAGAATAAGTTAAACCGTTAGAATAATCAATAAAAGTAATTAGTCCATACCGAAAAGTTGTCGGAATATTTTATAACACCTCCCCTTTAATCATACAAAGCACTGGCGGAGAGGGCGGGATTTGAACCCGCGGTACGGTTTAAGCCGTACAACGCCTTAGCAGGGCGCCACCTTAAGCCACTCGGTCACCTCTCCGCTAAGCAGAAAAATTATATCACAATAAAAAACATACTTCCAAACAATGCAAGATAAAAAGAAAACAACGAACATACAGATTGTAAATTAATTTATTTTCATACATATTCATGTGTATTTATATCATTTTAGGTTAAATGAGAAACATCGAATAGAAATGCAAATAGAATAAGGAAGCAAAAGGGTGTTTAATGTAGATGTATGCAGGTTAAGAGCACCTTCTTATCTTGCTATTTTCATAGCAAAAAAGGGCAATCAATAATATACTGTTTGAAAAAAAATAGTGATTTTTGATATGATTATTGTCCTGTCGGTTCCGCGATAGCTCAGGAGGTAGAGCAGGTGGCTGTTAACCACCGGGCCGCTGGTTCGAGTCCAGCTCGCGGAGCCATTTTTTATAATCTTTTTCCCTTCACATACAAAATAAAAAACACTTTAAGCGGGGTTTTTAGGTAGTTTTAAATTGTGTTTTGGTATTCAGAAAAGAAATTTTACTTCTAAATACAAAAGGGAATAATTACTGACTTAGACATAATTTGCATCACAAAATACGCTATTTGCTTCTGATAAAATTTTAGGCTGAAAATTCATCTATAACTGTTTTGACAGTTGAATTTATTTTAACTATTCTTATCCATTGCTTTATAAACATTTTGCATTTGTCAAAATATATCTTGGATTTTTTATATTTTTTTTGTATAATTAACCAGATTTCATAAAGACTTATATTTTAAGAATAAGAAGCAGATTTTGCTGTGGAAAAAAATATTGACTATTAAATCGTTAGAAGAATATTACATTTTAGATGAAATAGGATTTGGGAATATAAACAAGGTAAAAGAAATAATTTATGGATACGAAGGAAAATAGCAATGTTGACACAATCTGAAGCAGATGCTTTAATATCTTTAAAAAAGAAAAGGACTTCAGACGACCTTTTCAATTTTCCTGCTCTCAGTGAAATTTTAACCATTCCTATTAATTCAATAGATGGGAAAGAATTTTTTTTATTAGATATAAACAGGAAGGGAAGTGTTAAACTTACACGGTGCACATATCAGGAACGTTATAGAAAAACAGATATCCTCGTCCGACTTGATATTGGTGGTCAACCGCATACAAATCCTGAAGTTGATGTTGTTCCTTTACCATATCTTAATCAGTACAATGGACAAACTGTACAATGTCCTCATTTACATCTTTATGTAGAGGGCTATATAGATAAATGTGCAATTCCTGCACCAACTGACAAATTTCCAGATACAACGGACCTTTATAAAACATTAGAAAACTTTTTCCGATATTGTAACATAATTGAGCCACCTAAAATACAAAATGGGTTATTTATATGATGAATGAATGTAAAGATCTGGTTAATGCTTATATTGAATGGCTTCGACAAAAGATAAGTATTGAAGAAATAAATGGTATATGTGAAATTACCACCCCTTTTCTTGATAGGCACAATGACCATTTGCAAATATATATAAAAAAGTCAGATGGGGGGCTTATTTTAACTGATGATGGATATACTATAACAGACCTTAAATTAAGCGGTTGTGAGTTAACATCGGAAAAGAGACGTCAGTTTTTTTATTCTATTCTAAATGGATTTGGGGTCCGTCTTATAGGTGATGAACTTATTATAGAGGCAAAACCCGAGAATTTCCCACAGAAAAAGCATAATCTCATTCAGGCAATGCTATCTATAAATGACCTTTTTGTAATGGCTCCACCAATGGTAGCAAGTCTTTTCAGAGAAGATGTAGAAAGATTTTTGCGACTAAACGAGATACGTTTTACTCCATCAGTAAACTTTAATGGGAAAAGTGGATTTGTTCATTTCTTTGATTTTGTAATACCAGCGTCAAAAGTAAAACCAGAGAGGATACTTAAGGCGATTAATCGCCCTGATAGGCAAAACATCACATCTCTGATCTTCTCGTGGACAGATACAAAAGAGGTAAGAGAACCAAATTCTACTGCTTATAGTGTTTTAAATGATATGGAACAGTCAATAAATCCTGATTTGATAAGTGCACTGAAACAATACGAAATAATTCCTTTACTATGGAGCGAGAAAGAAAAATATATTGAAGAACTTGCTGCATAGAGGGGTGTAGTATGAAAATTACAAGAATTTTTATTACTAGTAGAAATGAAAAAGGATTTGGGAATATAAACGAGGTAAAAAAAGAGATTTATGGATATGGAGAAAGATAAAAATGCAAGGAATAAATTTAAATCACCTGAAGAATGGCTGAAACAAGCAGATTATGATTTAGATACAGCACAAGCAATGTTTGATGCAGGAAAGTATGTGTATACCATTTTTATGTGTCATCTTTCTGTTGAGAAAGCGTTAAAAGGACTTTATGCAAAAAAGTTTAAAAAAGACCCTCCGAAGATACATAACTTGAACTATTTTTGTGAAATGTTGGGAATGGATCTTGAAAAAGAATTATATGATTTCATTGATAATCTTAATGGTTTAAGCATTCCTACAAGATATCCTGATGAATTGGACAGGCTTTTAAGGGATTATGAAAAAGAGGAAACACATAATATCTTAGAGAAAACAAGGGAATTATTACTATGTATGAAAAGAATGTTATAAAGTCACAAATAAAAAATATATTGGAGAAACTTCTAACAGAAAGGGGAATAAGTATTGATAGAATTGTAATTTTTGGCTCGTTTGTGAAAGGGAGGTTTAGAGAAGATAGCGATATTGATGTAATCATTGTTTCTCGGAGCTTTCAAGGTAAAAGTATTTTTGAAAGGGTGAGGATGACCACCGGTATAGGTAGAGAATTAGTAAGAAAATTAAAAATACCTTTTGACTTACTCTATTATTCAGATGAGGAATGGGAAAATGAGGATTTTCTCATAATAAATGAAGCAAAAGAGAAGGGAGAAGTTATTTATATCTAAGAGCAAGAACATTTCTGCCAAAGGTCACCGATGCTTTATGGGGTTGGAAAATGACCACTGGATTATATTAAAGGTTTACCAACTTAGTTAATAGAAGTTTTTGACCCGCTGAATACATGCAGAAAAGTTGATGTTCCTACTTATCATAATGTTTTCTCCGATATGCACGAGAGGAAAAGTAATTTAGTTAAGGGCAAATACGAATTAAAAGTTCTAAAAGGGAAAAAGTTGAGGTGAAGATAATTGATATGCATGGAGAAGAGATACTTTTTTGCAAAGGAGATATAGATTTAAATATTGTTACCCGAGATTTTTTAGTAATTAATAAATACTATATAGAAATATACGGACAGTCGCTTGTCCTATTTACAACTGGGACATTCTCATGGTTTATAATGGTGATATAACATTTATAGGAGGAAATGACCATGAGTACAGGAATTTTATTAACATGTATGTTATTTACTGCTATGGGTGCGAGTATGGATTTGGAGAGTGTGCCGTTGGATTGGGTTAAAGTTGGCGGTGAGATAGGTCGTCGTATTGATATTACAATATATAACAATACAATGGTGATGGATATTGATGGGGAATTTTTAGAGCCATTTGTAAAGAAGGAAAATGTTGGGGGTGGGTATATTGGAATAGGTAAGACGATAGATGCGTTAGTTCGGTTTGCCAAATATACCAATGACCCGAAAGTAATTGAACGAAAAGACCATGTTGTTAAAACATTGCTTGACGCACAGGAAAAAGATGGGTATATCGGTTTGTTCAAGAAAAGTGACCGTGTATGGAAACTCTGGGATATACATGAGATAGCCTACATAATCTATGGTCTTTTGATGGAATATCGTTTTTTTAAGAACGAATCTGCATTAGAAGGAGCCAGAAAGGCTGGCGATTATCTAATTCAAAATATGAGTCCGTATCCGGGGCGTATACCTGGTGATGGCGATGTTTGCTGGGAAATGGGAACTACAGGAGTTGAAACGGCAATGCTTTGCTTATATGAAGACACAAAAGACCCGAAGTATTTGGATTTTGTTAAAAGTTATATGAAATTAGACCAATGGGATGGGCCTATTATTAAAGGTAGATGGGGACATATACAGGGACATGCCTATGCCCATTTGAAACGGTGTATGGCAAAAATGCAATTAAATCGAATTGAAACAAATTTAGATTTGTTAAAGCCCAGTCGGAAGGTTCTTGATTTTATATTGAAAGACAACGGTATGGTTATTATTGGAACCTGCGGACAGCATGAATGCTGGCATGATACACAGGAAGGCAGTGCTAATTTAGGTGAAACCTGCATGACGGCTTATTTAATTCGCTGGTGGGATGAATGTTTAAGGGAAACCAATAATTCAAAATTCGGTGATTTGATGGAGCGTGCTATATATAACGCATTATTCGGGGCTCAATCGTTAGATGGGAGAAGAATACGCTACTATACACCATTTGAAGGGAAGCGTGTATATTTCGACCAGGATTGTTATTGTTGCCCATGTAATTTCCGTAGGATAATTGCAGAATTGCCTCAGATGATATATTACACGAAAGATAACTCTATTTATATAAACCTTTTTACTCCCTCAAAAGCGACTTTGACCGTTGATAATACACCTATTGAAATCGAACAAGAGACCAACTATCCCTCGGAGGGGGTTGTGAAGGTTAAGATTAATGAAATACCTTACGAAAAAGCATTCCCAATTGCTTTTCGTGTTCCTTTATGGTGCAAAGAAGTTAAAGCAAGGATTAATAATGGAGATTGGATGGTTAAGAATGATTTGACAGGGAATATATGGTCGATAGAAAATTCATGGGAAAAAGGTTCTATTTTAGAGATTAATTTCGATATGAAAATGCGTGTAATCCGTGGTACTCAGGCTCAGGCAGGTAGAGTTGCAATCATGTATGGGCCTCAGGTGTTTTGTGTAAGCAGGAAAGCCAATCCTCAACTTGCGAATAAGGATTTAAGGCTAATTACCATTGACCCTAAATCTATTGAAGGACCTTTCCCTGATGATACAGTCCGTAAGGGAGGTTTGAAATTTACAGTAAAAGGCTGGGACACACTCAATTGGTATCCACTGGTTAAATATGATTATGAAAACATTATTTTGACAGAATTTCCCAACCCTGATGGAGAAATGACCTATTTACATGTCATAAACCCTGATGACCCGATTATAGAGGATGATGAATTTTGGGGCTTGAGCATGTAAAAATAAATATACAGAGCAATTTATAAGTGACAATTATTTTTGTATTCACATATAAAGACCCGTTTTCTTCGAGAGGCTCAATGAATGGGTCTTTTGAGTAAAAATAACAATACATCTACAAGGACAAAAATATTTAGTCCACTTCTTTTTTTAGCAAAGAGATAAATCAAATAAACACGAATAACATAATAAATTCTATAGCACTGTGTTTAATTGGTTAAGTGGTCTACAGATGACTGTTCCTTATTTGTAGATGGAGAAAGATTGGGTCTTTGCCTTCGAGGTCGTTGCCCGCGTTCTCTTGGAGGTGGTTCTGGTTCGTCATTGTAGCGAACACGAAAAATACGCGTTCCAAAACCTTCTACACGAAAACCTTCTGCCTTGCCGATAATATTTCCCTTGTCATCTAATAAGTCTGCTTCAAATCGTAGGTCTTTATCTTTTTGATTTTCATCACGAGGAAGAAACCGAATTTTACCAATTTTGGCGTTTCTTTCTTTAACTTTGGAATGCAGTTCTAAAGCCTCTTTTACTTTTTTATATTCTTCTGAAGGACCGCATCCGTTGATAGTAAAAAAAAGAGGCAATATTAAAAAAGCAATTATTAGAAATGAAATATTTTTCATAAAATAGTCTCCTTTTAATCGTCATGCCTACCACGGTCAACTAATGTTCCTAAAAATAAGGCTAAACCACGAGACACAGGAGCCTTATCGGGATATCGAAGAAATTCAACATGTCCATCCATATATAACACATTACAACCACCGGGGACATGATTAAAATATTTAACCATGCTGGATAGTGTATCGTGCATTACAAAGATTTCACTTTGGGCTTTATTACTTGCGGCAGGATTGTTAATATCCGTGATAAGAAACCGTTCTATACCTTCTCTTAATCGGTAAATAGTGTTTGTATTCCCATTTCCTAAAGGGTCAGTACCCATAATGTTTATAACGGGACAATCCCCGTCTACCAATTCAAAACTTTTAGCAAGAAAATAAGATTCACCACTACCGCCGTGTAAAAAAGCTATGGCTTTTGTAAATAGACCGACAAAGAGTGCAACAAATTGTTGAGGTCCTGTAGCATCTGGGTTATCCAGCACAAAATCATGAGGGATATGGGGTAATAAAGACATTATTTCTGCAATGCCAATCTGTGGGTTGGTGTCTTCACATTTATCAAGAACCCAACCCGTGTAGACATAACTTAAATCAATAGCATCCCGCTTTTCAGCTAGATTAAATCGTCCTGTGGCTGGGTCAATAAGGCTCTGCATCGTGTTTTCCGGGTCGGAAGGGCAAAGTATAATCGCCGGGTCTGTTAAATACTCTGGATAGATTGTGTTGACCATCGGTCCAAGGGCAATGATGGCGCGTCTATGCGAATATGCTTCGAATTGCATGGGTGGAAATTTTCCACCTTTCGCTTCACTTGCATACATTTTATAGATAAGTCCCCATTGTTTAAGATTATTTTGACAACTTGAACGACGAGCCGCTTCACGAGCGCGTGCCAGTGCAGGAAGTAATATTGCCGCTAATATAGCAATAATTGCAATAACTACGAGTAGTTCAATGAGAGTAAAACCTTCTCGTTTCATAACAAGCACCTTTTATTATTATATTTTAGTAAATATAGTTTATATTAATATTCTCAATTTTTGACTGAAATAAAATGTTTCAGGTTTCAGAAAATAATGGTCCAGAAACGCAGGATAGATAGTGAAAGGTTAATTGTTATTAATTAAGGAAGGAATTTAAATAGGAGTATTTTCAGAAGAATTAGTTTCCTCTTGTGTTTCAGGGGAAAAATTTTCTGACTGTGTTGCTTCATTACTAAATTCTTTTTCAAGGTTATTAGAAGGGATTAGGGTATTGTTATCTGGATTTTCTGTTGTTTGAATATTATTTATGTCCTGGGAATTTGTCTCATTGGGAGTAACATTGTTAGTGTTGATATTGCTGAGATTAGGAATTGAATCAAAGAAATCGAGAATTTGTGTAGAGATTTCTGGTTCGCCAACTAAACATACAAGATGATTATTTACTATACGGATATCTCTTACTTTCCCTTGTAGTATTGCAGGTTTATACATATCTATATTTTTTGAGGTGCAAGGAGATACTATAACCTTTAATTTTGAATCTTGATTTTGAAAGATAATTTGAATAATAAAACTATCATCAATAGAATCTTCCCTATAACCTATTAATTGGTAATTGCTACTGGGATTCATTATTTCGTTGATATTTATGGCAATTGATTGTGTCTTATTTTTCAATAACTCCTGAATTGAATTGTAATCGGAAGAGGAGATGTTTTCTTCTGTCGATGCAAATACAATATTATTAAAATTTTCCTCAATTTTATTTTTCTTATCAAATTCTTTTTGTTGTATCAAGGCTATTTGTTCTGTTTGATTCTTGTAGGGCAGAGTTAATAAGTAATTCTTAAAATGTATAAAGGAAAGGCTACAACAAAAAATAAGAATACAAACCGTTCCCCAAATTATTTTCTTTCTCCCAAATACGGGAAATATGGATAAGTAATTAGATATTATTTCTATAAAATTTTGTTTTTTATTTTGATATATCTGCTTTTTAATTCTACATATCAATTCTTCCGGGCAAGTTTCTTTATCAATTAAGTTCTGAGATATTTTCATTTCTTTTTGTTTTTCCTGAAAAATAAATTCTTTGTGTTGTTCAATAAATTTATCTCCTTTAAGCATTCGGAGATATTCTAATCCCTCTTCGTCCAAAGCAAGCCATAAGAGTTCCGTATCCTCATCATGTCTTTTAAAATTCTCTGAGTTCGACATATTATCCATCTCCATAATTTTTTATTGCTGTTTTAGATTTATGCCCGTCAGGATATCTTGATGGAGCAATTTGATGTATTTTATCGGCTAATAACATTCTTAATTTGGCTCTTCCTCTGGACAGATGTGTCATAACACTCGCTTGAGGAATACCGATTACTGAAGCAATATCTTTATAGGGTAAGTCTTCTACATCTTTTAGATAAATACATAGTCTTTGAAGCAACGATAAATTCATAAAGGCTTGATAAACCTCATCGGAACATTGTTGTAGAAAATTATCAATATCTATTTTGCCATTACCGTTATTGTTCCATATTCTGTTAGGCGATACTAATGTCTCGGTATAATTTTCAATTGGTTCCCAATAAAAGGAAATATCCCGATTGGCACAAAAACATTTATTTAACAATATTTTATAGAACCAGGCTTTGAAATTCGTCCCTTCAATAAATTTATCTTTTTCTTTATATGCAGTGAGAACTGCATCTAAAAACACATCTTCTTTCATTGCCGGATTATAAAGATTCTGTTTTAGAAAACTATAGAATCTATCTTTATTTTCGGTTATATATTGAAGAAACTTTTCATCATTCATATTTTAAATTTGTTAAGTTTTATTTTTTGTAATGTAAAACGCTGGAGGGCGTTTTTTAATTGACTTCTAAAACGCCCTCCTTCTTGATTATGGTAATATTTTGCTTATTTATTACATCTTACTTCTTTTGAGCAGCAGCACATTCTTTAATTGCAGACAAATCAATTTCTGTGTTGTTATTTTTTACAATCCCTGTTGCTTCTACATCTTTGCCGGAAAGTTTAACAGCATCAGCCGACTTTGCACCTACTACTTTTAAAGTTTTGCCGGCAAGGTCAGCCAAAGCTTTTCCTGAACTATCCTTTGCTTCTTTCACTTGTATAGAAGCAGCATTGTTTTGCACAGAAACTTTACCGGTTACTGTTGCTTGAACATCCGCCGCAAAAGCACCGGCTGTTAAAACAAAAGCAACGACCATCGCAAAAGTAATTACACTTAATCTTTTTAACATAATTTTATCTCCTTATGTTATAAGGTTTTTGTAATTTAATTTATAAGAAGCGAGCGCTCACTTCGAACCCCTCACATTGGGGCTCACTATATATATTCATTTTATACCCATTTTTTATGTCAGTTATGATAAAAAATTTTAAATAATTCTTGCTTATATTTTTTTGGGGAATTTAACCAATTGATATGTAAATATTTATGAGAAAACTAATGGAGACTATTATAAATAGTACTTATTTGAAAGGATTAAAAGAAATGCATTTTTTCTAGAAAGAATTTATTGGATCTATGGCATTATTCCAAATAGAATGCCTGTTATAGTTGCCATAATCACAACGAGGGAAACATAAGTAACTGTTTTTTTCAAACCTAAAATGTTATATATAACTATCATACTGGGGAGCGATAATGCAGGTCCAGCAAGTAAAAGAGCTAATGCGGGTCCTTTACCCATTCCCGAACCGATTAATCCCTGTAATATCGGCACTTCCGTAAGAGTGGCGAAATACATAAAAGCCCCAACTATAGAAGCGAGAAAATTGGCACGGATAGAATTTCCTCCTACGGCGGTGTAAACCCATGTATTGGGGATAATTCCTTCATTCCCGGGTCTGCCTAAAAGGAAACCGGCTACAAATACGCCCGCAAGTAGTAAAGGAAGGATTTGTTTTGCAAAAGTCCATGTAGAAAAGAACCATTCTTTTGTTTCATCTGTTCCTGTCAAGGTAATGATAGAGAGACCGATAAAACCTGTAGAAAATGCTACTACGGGTTCATGGGGGAATAGAAAGGCAAAAATAATGCATACTATTGCTGTAACAATAATTTTCCACCATTGAATTTCAAACCATAACGCAAGAATAATCCCTAAAATAATTCCTGAGACAGAAGTAAATACCCATTTGTATTGAAACATAACATACCAGAAGCCCGTGTTATTTTCGGGCTTTCCCCAATTCGCAAATACAAGTATTGCTATCATGGATGCAAAGAAAAGGGCGGTTTTCCATAGAGATCGCTTAGGTTCTGAAACAGGCATATTTGCATGTTTCAGAGTTCGCTGTGTCTCCTCTTTTCGGAAGATGAGGAACATTAACAATCCAATAATGATACTAAACAGGACTGCCCCCACAGCACGAGCAACACCTAATTCCAGTCCTAATATGCGAGCCGTGAGAATGATGGCTAATACATTAATAGCAGGACCTGAATAAAGAAAAGCCGTAGCAGGTCCTAATCCTGCACCCATTTTGTATATACCACTGAAGAGGGGTAATACTGTGCAGGAACAAACAGCCAGAATAGTCCCCGAAACTGACGCAACCCCGTATGCAATAAATTTATTGGCATCAGCGCCGAGATACTTCATAACAGAATTTTGACTGATAAATACTCCAATAGCACCAGCAATAAAAAATGCAGGAACAAGGCACAGTAATACATGTTCTCTTGCATACCATTTAATTAAATAAAGTGCCTCCATCACCGCATTATCAAAACGAGATGTTCCAACAGGTAAAAAATAACAAATGAAAAATGTCAGAGTAATAAAAAATAAAATTTTTCCTTCTTTTTTAATATCCATGTTTAAATTCCTTTATATTAGAGAGATTTTTAACTATTTTTCTGAAGATAAATTTAATATTTCGAACTGCATTTTAGTCTTTTCTATGATAATGTTTTCTACACAGGATAAAAACATAGGGAGACATTTTAATCTCAGGCGATAATATACACGCAAACCTTCTTTTCGGTCCTCTATAATACCTGCTTGTTTTAAAATAGATAGATGTTTTGAGATTGTTGATATATCGTCTTCAATCAGTTCTTGTAGTTCACAGACACATTTTTCATGTTGAGCTAATTCATTAACAATGAAAAATCGTGTTGAGTGAGAAAGAGCCTTTAATACCTGTGCATGTAATTCATATTTGTCTTTAATTTTTTTGTTCATATTCAATATCCTTAAAGTAACATTGTTGATTATTTGATATAATAGCAAAATAGCCAAATAAATTTCAACTTGGATTTTTTTGTTAAATTGCAAAAGTAATGATTATTTGGTATATGTATTATATAAGATGTTCTATGTCGTATATCCATTTGCAATATAATTTGGTAATTTGGTAAAATAAGAACACCATAACACAAACTTAAGGAGAATAGATATGAAAGAAATTAAAGTATTAGGTCCCGGTTGTATGAAGTGCGTGCAACTATATAACAACGCAAAAACCGCTGCAGATGAACTCAATATCGAATGTGAAATTGAAAAGATTTCTGATATTCAGAAAATCATGGACTATGGTGTTATGATGACACCTGCGTTGGTTGTAGATGGAGAAGTAAAGACAGTGGGAAAAGTTCCGTCTGTTGAAGAAATAAAGAAAATATTAGCGTCATAATCTTTACTTCAATAAGAAAGGAAAAATACATGAAAAATATTATTTCTGTTTTATTAATTCTTTTTGTGTGTATTTCATTAGGTTATCTCGTATATTCAGAGGTAAGAAATAATCGAATTACTGTTTCTGATGTAAAAGCACAAACCGCAGGAAATACATCACAAGAAAATAAAACTTCTCCAACAGATACTGGGGATAAATCAGAAGCCAAGGAAAAGGTTATTGTTTATTATTTTCATGGGACTGCTCGTTGTCCTACCTGTCGAGCTATTGAACAATATGCGAAGGAAGCAATTGAAAATACCTTTAAGAAAGAATTGGAAACAGGGAAATTGGAATTCCGAAGTGTAAATGTAGAGGAGCCACAAAATGAACATTTTATACAGGACTTTCAGTTATCTACACGCTGTGTTGTTGTAGAATGGAATGTAAATGGAAAAGCCCAGGATTGGAAAAGATTGGAAAAGGTTTGGGAACTTATTCATGGGGATAAAACAAGATATTATAACTACATACAAGAAAATGTCCGTGAGTATTTGAAGGGATAAATACGGAATGCAATTTTTAATGGGTCTTTTTTCTGCAGGATACCTTGGTTTTCTGACCTCTATCAGTCCCTGTCCTCTGGCAACAAATATTGTGGCTATTTCCTATATATCCAAGAAAATAACTCATCTCGGACTTGTCCTGTTGAATGGGCTTATTTATTCTTTAGGTAGAACCCTTGCCTATATCATACTCAGTTTTATACTTGTGAAGAGTTTATTGGATATGCCGTTTCTCTCTCATTTTTTGCAAAAATATATGAATAAAATTATTGGACCCCTTCTTATTATTGTGGGAATGTTTTTGCTTGACCTTATAAAGATTAATTTGAATATATCGTTTAAGACAGACAAGTTCAACAAGAAAATTGAAGAATGGGGATTGATAGGTGCTTTTCTGCTCGGATTTCTATTTGCTTTATCTTTTTGTCCAACATCCGCAGCATTGTTTTTTGGGGGATTAATACCATTAGCCACTAAAACAAATTCTGTTTTTAGTGTTCCCTTTTTCTATGGGGTTAGCACGGGCATTCCCGTTATTATCTTTTCTTTCTTAATTTCATTTGGAACATCGAAGGTTAGTAAAGTATACAATTTTTTATCATCAGCGGAGGTTTGGGCGAGAAGGATTACAGGGATAGTTTTTATCCTTGTGGGTGTTTATTTTACTCTTATTAATGTGTTCAAGATAAGTTTTTTCTGAAAGAGTGATACATGGGCTCTTGCCTGTTAAATTAATGGGACAAATGGGACCGATGGGACAAATGAGACCAAAGGGGCTGATGAGACGAATGTTACCGATAGGACAAATGTTTTACAATAGAAACAGGTATTTCATTGTATTTATAAATCCCACCGATATTTACCAGTTAACATATAGTCTATAAAGAAGAAAAACAGAGTATGTTAAGTTTTTTAATATTCACTTCTTCATTCATATTTTTGGTGTTCTTCATGGTTTAAAAAGCCATGTGTTAACTATGTACTATATCTTCAATTTACATTTGTCTTATCCGTTTCATCCATTCTATCTATCTCATCATCTCATCTGTCTTATTAGTATCATCTTTCTAATTCAGTTATTTGTTCTAATAAAATGCTTTTTACTTTATATTTATATAAAAAAATTGGAAAAGTGTCAATTATTATGTATAATAAATTATGAATGTATTTAAATTAATGGTTTAATTTACTAAATTATATTATGAAAAACAAAAAAACGATTTATATATTTTTTTTAATCGTTTTCTATATTGATATACATACTTACAATCTATATGCGGGTGTTTCAGATAAAAATATAACTATTGGCTATCAAAAATTTTCAAGTGCGATAGAAAACTCACAGTATATTCAGCCTTTTGAACAGTATCTGAGAAATGAATTTCCCGATTATCAATTCCAATTTTTATGTCTTTCTGATGATGATCTTATAAGAGCGTTATCGTGGGGAGAACTCGATTTTGCTATTTGTAATCCCTATATAGCAATAATTGCAGAGCATGTTAATGCCTATAGTTTTTTAGCCACGATGGTCCGAAAAGGTCCAGAAAAAATAGTAGAATATCAAGCGGGGGCTATTTTTTGTAATTCTAACCGTGAGGATATAAACACATTACGAGATGTTATCGGGAAGAAAGTTTGTATCCCTGGAAAGTATTTTTTTGCAGGATGGATTCTTCCCAATTATGAATTTAAGAAAGAAGGAATAGAACCTGATAGAGATTTTCATTCTATAGTTATTGCAGGAAATCATGAGGAGGTGTTACAAACAGTTCTTCAAGGTAATGCAGATGTCGGTTGTGTAAGTGCTTTTTATTTATGGAAATTTATTCAAGATGGGAAAATAAAAGAAAAATCAATAAAAATTCTAAACAATAAAAAAAGCGAAGTAATTCCATACCTTCATAGCACAGATGTGTTTCCGGAGGCATGTTGTATTGCCCATTCTACTGTCCCTGAAGAAGTTAAAAAAAATATGCTTCTTGCTCTCTTAAAAATTCCTCCTGATAGTATAGAAGCACGAAGTATTGATTCTGCAGGATGGATACCTCATAAAAGTTATATGCCTGTAGAGGGACTTATTCGTAAACTACGACTACCTCCCTTTGAAGAAGTGGAAAAAGAAACTTTTATTGAGTTTATTATAAGACAACGGTATTTTATTATTTCTTTCCTTATTTTCTGGACCTTGTTTGTTGTTGCCATTTTATCCATTATCTATGCTTATAAAACTAAAAAGACGAATAAGATTTTAGAATACTCATTGAAGCAAGTTAAAACAGCAAGAACAAACCTTGAAGAGAGTGAAAGACGGTATAGACTCCTTGCAGAGAATTTTCCCGGAACGGTATACATCTGTAAGAATGATAAATTCTATACCATGCTTTATTTAACTGATGCAGTTTATAATCTCACGGGTTATACGAAGGAAGAGTTTTTATCAACAAAAGTAAATCTGGCAGATATTTTTCATCCAGAGGATAGGGACTATATTTTTAATGAAGTTGATGAAAAATTAAAACAGAAACTTCCTTATCATTTGTTCTATCGCATTCAGCACCGTGATGGACATTGGGTCTGGATAGAAGAAATTGGGACGGGTGTATGGGATGATGGAAATCTCTTGTATTTACAGGGATATTTATGGGATATTACTCAACAAAGGAAGGAAGAAGAGAAACAGAAAAAGAGAAATGAGAGATTAATTATAGAAAGGGATGTTCTTACAAGTATTGCAATCAATCCCTTTGTAGCCATGGGGAATTTTGAGGGACTTGCAAAGTTCATAACAGAAGAAGTAGGGAAAAAATTGAAAGTTCCTCGGGTGAATGTTTGGTTGTTTAATGATGAACGAACTCAATTAGTCTGTGTTGACCATTATGACCTTAATACAGGACTTCATGCTTCGGGGTATATTCTTTATGAAGAAGAATTTTTCAATGAATTTCAGGAATTAAAGAGAGCCAAGTATGTAGATGCTTACAATGCTCTGGAAGACCCAAGAACCAAGGGGTATAGTGAAAATTACCTTATACCGCTGGATATAAAATCTATGTTAGATGTTGGCATTCGAATGGGCGAACAGAATGTAGGTGTAATTTGTTTTGAATATACAGGGGAAAAACATCTTTGGGAAGATGATGAGATATCGTTTGCATGTCAGGTCGCAGACCAATTAGCACTTACGCTTATGAACCGAGAGAAAATAAAATCTGAACAACAAAGGGATTTACTTATTCAAACTGTTGAAACGGCGGAAGAGGGTATTCTAATTACGGATAAAGATGAAGTTGTTATTTATATCAATCCTGCGGTAGAGACAATATCAGGAAAAGGAAATATAGAATTACTTGGGAAATCCCTATTTTCTTTCTTTGAAAACAGTATGGGGCAAGAAGAATATCGGGAAAAAATAAAATCTATTAAAGGCGGGAAGATAGTAAGAGGGCAATTGGAATGGCTTAAAAATGATGGTAATATATACACCATAGAATACTCAATATCACCTTTACTCAATGAACGGAAAGAGTTAACAAATATTGTGTTGGTATTCAGGGATATTACTCGTGAATTGAAACTCCTCAATGACCTTAAGCAATCCCAAAAAATGGAAAGTATCGGACAATTAGCCGGGGGAATTGCCCATGATTTAAATAACCATCTCATGGTAATTAATGGTTATGCGGAATTAGCAGAAAGAGAACTCCCCGCGGATTCCTCACTTATTCCTTACTTAGATGAAATAATTAAAGCCAATCAAAAAGCCTCTTCATTGGTCCGTCAACTATTAGCCTTTGCCCGTAAACAAATACTAAAGAAAGAAGTTATTGATGTTAATGTATTGGTAAATGACATATATAAGATGTTGCGGAGACTTATTCGAGAGAATATAGAACTAACATTTCTACCGAATGCTCAAAAGTCTTTGATTTATGCAGATAGGAATGCAGTTGAGGTTATTCTGATTAACCTCTGTGTTAATGCAAACGATGCTATGCCTGATGGTGGGAAACTTCTGATAGAAACAAGTTCTACTCATGTATCTGAGGAAATGATAGAAGGGATGACATGGACATCCTCCGGTGATTTTGTTGTTATTTGTGTTACGGATACAGGTATAGGTATGGATAAATATACATTAGAACATTGTTTTGACCCATTTTTTACTACAAAAGAAATTGGTAAAGGAACGGGATTAGGCTTATCAACCGTTTATGGGCTTGTCAAACAACATAATGGTATTATTCATGTTTATTCTGAGGTAGGAAAGGGGACTACTTTTAAGATTTATTTGCCTGCTACTACTCAGGAACAGTTACAGAAAGAAGAGGAAGCAACAAGTGAACCGATTGAACAACTTACGGGGAATGAAACAATATTAATTGCAGAAGATGAAATGACTGTTCGTTCCGTAGCCATACGAATTTTAGAGAAAGCAGGTTATCGGGTGATTGCTGCCCAAGATGGGGAAGAGGGTTTTAAACTTTTTCTGGAAAATATCAGTGATATTGACCTCGTTATTCTTGATGTAATTATGCCTGTAATGGGTGGAAAAGAGGTATATGAAAAGATTAAAAAGATAAAGCCCAATCTGCCTGTTCTTTTTTCAACCGGTTATTCTGAAAATTCCATACATACCAATTTTGTTTTAGAAAAAGACCTTAACCTAATAAACAAACCTTATGGGAGGCTGGATTTATTAAGAGCGGTTAGAAATATACTGGATAAAAAAAATAAACATTAATATATTCAATTTATGCCAAATGTAAAATCACCGGTATTTGAAAAAAGACGATATGATATTGAGTATCTACGAATTATTGCGGTTTTACTTCTTATCCCTTTCCACTGTGCTATGATTTTTTTCTCATACGAGCCTTTCTATGTGAAAGGTTCTTCTTCTCACTTCCTGCTGGACTACTTCGTATTTTTTCTATCTCCATGGCACATGCCCCTTCTGTTTATGATTGCAGGTATGTCCTCTTTTTATGCATTACAGAAAAGAATTTGGAAGCAATATATTGCAGAAAGGACAAAACGATTGCTTATTCCCTTCCTGTTTGGTATTTTGTTTATAGTTCCTCCTCAACCTTATTTTGCATATGTAAGAGAACATGCAAATAGTTCCATTTATGATTTTATAAAACAGTATTTTTTTTGTATTCAAGGTGATTTTTCTGGCTATACCGGTTCTTTTACTCCTGCACATCTATGGTTTATTCTCTATCTCTATTTTTACAGTCTTATTTCTGTGCCTTTATTCTTAAATATAAAGAAGCATTCAGAAAAAATAGGGGAAAATATTCCAGATTATCTTTTTTTGTTTTTCTATCCTGTAATAATTGGATTAGCTGAACAACTACCTACTCTGGGTTCAAAAAATCCGTTTTATTACTATACTTATTTCTTTATAGGTTTCTTCATAGCCTCTAATACGAAGATAGAACAATCCATTCGGGAAAAAAGATTTTTATTATTCCTTTTGGGCACTATTACAATGGCAATTTACCTTACTTTTATTAAAAGTTCTTTTGTTTTCGAGAAATACTCCACTTCCGATGTTCTTTTCTATATTTTACGCCGTTTCAATGTATGGTTCTGGCTATTATTTATTTTAGGGTATAGTGAAAAATATCTTAATTCCCCAATACAAATGCTACCTTATGCAAGTGAAATGTCTTATCCTTTTTACATCCTTCATCAAACAGTAATAATCGTTCTTGCGTACTATGTAGTAACATTGGACTTAAATATAGGAATAATCTTTTTTGTATTAGTCGTATTATCGTTTTCCGTTATAGTTGTTATTTACCACTTTTTAATTAGAAAATATAAAATAACACGATTTTTATTTGGAATGAAAACTTAAAAATTTTCGGAGCATGAAAAAATGAAGAATTACTTAAAATGGTTATTTCGATGGTATGTTCTATTATCAATACTGATGACGATTCTTGGTGGCGGATTATGGACCCTATATACATACAAATTCAATGACCAGTGGTATCGTAAATTATTGTTAACGCATACGGTGAATATAGCAAAGAGTATTGACCCAAAATTAATAAATGAATTTCAAGGTTCAGGCGCTGATTATAATAATCCTCGATATCATACATTACTTACACGACTTCGCATGGTCCGCTCTATCATACCTCGTTGTAAGTATCTATATTTGATGGGTCGGAATGAGAACAAACAAGTATTCTTTTATATAGATACACAAGAAGATATAGAAGAGACACCTCCTGCTCAACCTGGAGATTTATATGATGATGCTTCGGAGGAATTGATTAACTGTTTTGATACAGGAATTCCCTTTGTAGAAGGACCGCTGCCAGATAAATGGGGTGTATGGGTAAGTGCTCTTGTCCCGATAAAAGATATATCGCAAAGAAAAGTAATTGCTGTTTTGGGTATGGATATAGAAGCGAAGGATTGGAACTTAATTGTTTGGGAGAGGACATATCCAACCCTTGTATTTACTCTATTAATAATAGGGGCTATTTTACTTTCTGGAATTGGTTTTGTTTTGAGAGAAAAAAGAAAAGAAAAATTGGGTAGATTTAGATTTACAGAGACTATATTGGCTTTTGTGGTTTCTATTGTTTTTACACTTGCCACTGTTTGGTTCGTTAGTGAAAGAGACCATAGACAACATAGTGTAATTTTAGATGAGGTGTCGAAAACAACAGTCGGGTCTTTAAATGAAAAATTAGAAGATATTCACGATGTGGTAATTCCTTCAATTACATCGTTTTTCCAGAATAGTGATGATGTCCGACAGGATGAGTTTTATAACTTTACAAATTCTTTTTCAAAAGAAATGGATTCTTGTCTTTCCTTTTTTTGGATTCCGTATATTGATAAGGATGATAAAGAACAATTTGTAAGAGAAGGTGCTGAAATTTATAAATCAGATTTTCAAATCTGGGAGTTAGATAAGAATGGCAATAATATACCTGCCAGAGAAAGGAATTTCTATTTTCCCATTTTCTATACTTCGAAAAATTCCGATGCCTCGATGATAGGTTACGATATGAATTCTAATGAAAAAGCAAGAACTGTTATTCAAGAAGCAATTAACACAGGAAGGGTTTCTATGGTTCTATCGAACGAGATAACCCTCTTTTCACAATATCCTTCCTCCGTCTTTATACTATTCAGCCCTGTTATTAAAAACAAAGAGCTTAAAGGGGTTATAGGACTAATTTTAGATATGGACAGTTTTATTAAAGTTGGGTTAGAAAGGTTAGCACAAGGATTTATATATAAACCCTTGTATTTAGATTATTTTTACATATCTAATTTGGAGAAAATCATCAATATCTATTCTGACCATCCTCAAACAAGTGGGACCAACGCATTGAATGAACTTAATGTTTTTAATACAGATAGGCTTTTTTTTACCGTGTTTATTTTTCAGAAATTATTTGGCATTGTAGTTCAACCTGGAGATTGGAAAGAGACAAAAGTCATTGATGATAGGATACCTGCTTTTATTTTAAGTTTGATTGCTTCTTTTGCGTTGACCCTTGTTATTGCAATTTTTTCTAATTATAATCAGACATTGCAGAGGCTTATTAACCAACGAACGAGTGAACTATATAATAGCAGGGAATTAATAAAATCTACTTTATATTCTATTGGTGATGCTGTAGTGAGTGTTGATAAAGATGGGTATGTTATAGATATAAATCGTTCTGCAAAGGAACTAATAGGCTTGAGTGCGAAAGATGCTGTCGGTAAGAAAGTGGACGAGATTATACAATTAGAGGATTATACGACACGACAAAAGTTAGAAAACCCAATTTATAAAACCCTTCAAACGGGAGAAAGAATTGATATTGGTAATAATACATTGTTGATATCCAGAACAGGAGAAAAATATAACATTGCGGATAGTTGTACCCCTATTTATGATGAGGAGAGGAACTTGTTAGGTGCCGTTTTTGTATTTCGGGATGTAACAGAAGAATACAAGCAGAAACAGAAATTATTGGATAGTGAATTATTCCAGCGAACACTGATGGAAAGTGTTCAGGCAGGTGTTGTTTTAATAGATTACGAAACGCATGTGATTGAATACATAAATCCTTCGGGAGCACGAATGTTTAGAGCGGAAAAGGAGGAGATTATCGGAAAGGTTTGTCATAAATTTTTATGTCCTGCGGATGTAGGTCATTGTCCAGTTCACAGCAAAGAAACAGAAATAGTAAATCAGGAAAAAATTTTGCTTACGGCTGATGGAACGGAAAAACCTGTTCTAAAATCAGTGAAAATAATTAGTTTAGGAGGTAAGGATAAGATAGTAGATTGTTTTATAGATATAAGTAAAGAAAAGGATATTGAGAATGAATTACGCAATACCAATCAGCAATTACTTTCTGCGGTTCAAAGGGCGCAGGAATTAGCGGTAAAAGCGGAATTAGCCAATATGGCAAAAAGCGAGTTTTTAGCCAATATGAGCCACGAAATCCGAACGCCTATGAATGCGATTATAGGTATGACAAGCCTTTTACTGGATACAGAATTAGACCCGCAGCAGAGGCACTTTGCAGAAGTTATCCAATCCAGCGGAGAGTCTTTACTATCTTTAATAAACGATATTTTAGATTTTTCAAAAATAGAAGCACGAAAATTAGATTTAGAGGAGATAGATTTTGACTTAATTAGTATGCTGGAAGACTTTTCTAATGTAATGGCTGTTAGGGCTAATGAAAAAAATCTTGAATTGGTCATAGCGACTGATGATAATGTCCCGAGTTTAATAAAAGGAGACCCAGGGCGGATTCGACAAATATTAGCAAATCTGGTTGGGAATGCGATTAAATTTACTCAAAAGGGAGAGGTCAAGGTTCAAGTAAGTTGTGTGGAAGAGACGGATGATGATGCGATGTTGAAATTTGTAGTGACAGATACAGGTATTGGTATTCCAAAAGATAAAGTAAAAAACCTATTTCAAAAGTTTACTCAAGTAGATGCCTCAATGACGCGCCGATTTGGGGGTACGGGATTGGGATTAGCTATTTCCAAAGAACTTGCTCAAATGATGCATGGGAGTATTGGTGTTGAAAGTATATATGGCAAGGGTTCTACTTTTTGGTTTACGATAAGAGTGAAGAAACAAAAAAATGTTAAACCCAAAACATATATTTTCCCGGAAGATTTACAAAATGTCCGAATTTTAATAGTAGATGATAATGCGAGCAATCGTGAAATATTACGAATGCGATTAAAATCATGGGGAGCCCGTCCAGAAGAAGCCCCGGATGCTTTTACTGCGTTGAATATATTAAAGGCGGCAAAAAAAGAGAATGACCCGATACAACTTTGTATTATAGATATGCAGATGCCAGAAATGGATGGGGAAACACTTGGGAAAATTATTGCAAAAGATGAAAATTTATCCGATACTGTTCTGGTAATGCTAACTTCCATCGGGATACGGGGTGATGTTAAAAAATATAAAGAAATTGGGTTTTCTGCATATTTAACAAAGCCTATTCGACATAACGAATTGTTTGATATTTTAACAGCACTTTTAAGTATGTCAAAAACAAAACAAATGGAAGGAGAACGACCTTTCTTTACACCTTCTATCATTACGCGACATTCTGTCAGGGATATACAAAAACAAATAAGAAAATTCAAGGTAAAGGTTCTTCTTGCAGAGGATAACTTAGTGAACCAACAAGTCGCTGTGGGAATGTTAAGTAAATTAGGTGTTACTACAGAGGTAGCCAATCATGGGAAAGAGGCTTTGGATTTACTTTCTAAAAATGATTACGACCTTGTATTTATGGATGTGCAGATGCCCGAAATGGATGGTTATCAGGCAACACAAGCGATACGAGAGGGATTGGCAGGTGAGAAAAATAAAAACATAGTGATTATAGCAATGACGGCTCATGCTCTTGAGGGGGATAGGAGTAAGTGTATTGAAGCAGGTATGAATGACTATATTTCTAAACCTATTGTTATAGAACGATTGGTAGAAGTATTAGAAAAATGGACATCTGAAAAAATGCAGATAGAAAAAGAGCCTTTAACAATTGTAAAGAAATTTCCTTCCGATAAAGAACATTCTACCTCAAAGACTACCCATACAGATATCCGTATGGTATTTGATTACAAATCATTTATGAAACGAGTTATGGAGGATAAAGAATTAGCCCGAACGATTCTCAATAGTTTTATGGAAGATGTGCCAAAACAGATAGAAATATTAAAGAAATATATAGAAGAGAATCGTATTACAGAGGCGGAACGACAGGCTCATTCAATTAAAGGTGCCTCTGCCAATATAGGTGGCGAACAAGTTCGTGAACTTGCTTTTCGTATAGAAAAACTATGTAAAGAAGGGAATATCACAGAAGTGCCGGAATTAATCAAACAATTAGATGAGCAGTTTAAGGAACTTTCAGAAAAAATAAAGGAAATATTCTATGACTGAAGTAAAAGATAAAATACGGATACTAATTGCAGAGGACGATTTGGTATCTCGTCTTATGTTGGTTTCCGCTATACAGAAATGGGGATATGAACCTATTGCGGTGGATAATGGCAAAGATGCTCTGGAAATATTAGCCGGGGCATATCCTCCCTTGCTCACAATATTGGATTGGGTTATGCCTGAAATGGACGGTATTGATGTGGTTCGAACTGTTCGCAAGAATTATGGCAATACCCTTACTTATATTATTATGCTAACAACCAAAACAGAGAAGGAGGAAGTTATAGAGGGATTAGAAGCGGGGGCGGATGATTATATTCGTAAGCCTTTTGATGTAGATGAACTTTGGGCTCGGATTCGTGTCGGGTTGCGAACTGCTCAACTACAGAAGGATTTGATAGAAATGCAGAAAGTGCTTGAATACGAAGCAGTTCATGATACGCTAACAGGTTGTTTGAATAGGAGAGGAATTCTAGAACGGTTAAAAGAAGAATTGGAACGTTCCGAAAGAACCGGAGAACCGCTGTGTGTCGCCATGTGCGATTTAGACCATTTCAAAAAGATTAATGATACTTACGGACATCAAACGGGGGATGATGTATTGAAAGGTTTTGTTCAAATTGTTCGCTCCCAATTGAGACAGTATGACCAGATAGGTAGATTGGGAGGAGAAGAATTTTTGATTATTATTCCCAATATTATGGAATCTTATGCTCAAAATACATTAGAACGACTAAATAAAATTGTGTATGATACAGAGATTATTACATGCACAGAAAAAATTAAAATTACGGTAAGCATTGGTGGTATAATAGTCAAGGAAAAGGCGAATATTGATAATATAATTAAACTGGTGGACGAAGCATTGTATACGGCAAAAGAAAAAGGAAGGAATCAAGTTTGCTTTTATGGAGTAAAATAATATGGATTTATACCAACCAGAATTTGAAGGTAAGAAAGTCCTACTGATTGATGATGACCTGACACAGTTAAGACTGATGGAAGGATTGCTAAAAAAGATAGGATTTTCTGTTTTTGCCTTTCAATCGCCTGTTCAAGCATTAAAGAATGTTACTCGGGACAATCCTCCCGACCTGGTCATTACAGATATTTATATGCCCGAAATCAATGGTTGGGAACTGTGTCGTTGCCTTCGTTCGGATGTAATGCCATATACAAAAGATGTTCCTATTTTGATTATTTCTTCTATATTTCTGGGGGAAGGAATACTGAAAACGGCTCAAGAAGCAGGTGCCGATGATTTTATTGAAATGCCTATTGACCCTGAAAAGTTAGTGCTTACAATTCAAAGAGTGCTTGAGTCCAGAAAAAGAGAAAAGATAGTCAATCGGATTTTGTGGGTTGCTGATTCTGAAGAAAATAACCTTTCTGTTCCAGGCAGTAACTATTGTTTAAAACAGGTTAGTTCAATTAAACAAGCCATAAAATCAATTAATGAAAAAAAATATGACCTGGTTATTATTTCTCACAAGTTATATGAAGACCCTACTTTGTTGATAAAAAAGATATATGAAATATCGGATCAAACGATAATCATTGCAGTAGTTTCAGAAAAAACAACAAGAGATTTTATTTATTGGTTAGAAAAGGGT
>Ga0123519_10002670_pt1 | contig 29940 bp, 21 predicted proteins | sample YelNatPaOPRAMG02_FD_87396 | JGI IMG/M metagenome (GOLD analysis project Ga0123519, IMG submission 87396) | Hot spring microbial communities from Yellowstone National Park - Yellowstone National Park OP-RAMG-02 (version 2) | ecosystem: Environmental > Aquatic > Thermal springs > Hot (42-90C) ... | reverse complement strand
TGGCTCTCGGAGTACGAGCGGCTCCAGAACGGCTGGGAAACCCTCAAGAAGGAATACGATGGCCTATATCGGAAGGCCCGGATGTACCGTCCCGTACCCCGGCCGGATCGGGTCCTTCAGGACTTTCTCGCTCTGGAGCAGTCCATCCCACGGAAAGTACGAGTGACGTTACTGAAACCGGAAGATGACGCTCCCTACCTCTCTCTACGAAACGATCCTCCTCGATCCTTCTTCGGAAACCTCACCTTTTTCAAAGAGGAGATGACGAACCTTTTGGCCGCAGGGTATGCGGTGTTCCTCTTTGCCGACACGGAGGTCCAGGCGGAACGGCTCCGCCACATCCTGCAAGGAGTTCCCCTGACGATCCTTCCGGCGGGCATCTCTTCGGGATTCTCCGTGGGCGGGATGAAACTGGCGGTAGTACACGAGAACGAAATTTTCGGCAGGAGGAAGCGGGTACCCAAGTCGGTAAAGACAGTTCTCAGCCAGGCCATCGATACCTTCATCGAACTATCCCCGGGAGATTATGTGGTCCATGTAAACTACGGAATCGGCAAGTTTCTCGGGATCCAGCGGATGAAGGCAGGGGGAACCGAAAGGGACTATATCCATCTCGAGTACGCCAACGAGGAGTACATCTACATTCCCATCGAACAGGTGAACCTCGTACAGAAGTACATCGGAAGTCAGGGAAACGAACCGAGGTTGGATAAGATCGGAGGAAAAGGATGGGAGAGCCGGAAAAATCGGGTCAAGAAATCGGTAGAGGATATCGCGAAGGGGTTATTGGAACTGTACTCCCGCCGAAAAACCATCCAGGGATACGCCTTCCCCAAAGATACGGAGTGGCAGGTAGAGTTCGAGGCCTCCTTTCCCTATGAGGAAACGGAAGACCAGCTCCGGTGCATCGAAGAAGTGAAGGCCGACATGGAAAAGCCTTTCCCCATGGACCGTTTGGTCTGTGGGGATGTGGGGTATGGAAAGACGGAGATCGCCATCCGGGCTGCCTTCAAGGCGGTGTTGGGGGGAAAACAGGTGGCGGTACTGGCCCCTACCACGATCCTGGCGGAGCAGCATTACGAAAATTTTGTCGACCGGATGCGAAACTATCCCATTTCCATCCGGATGCTTTCCCGTTTCGTGGAAAAGGCAGAGCAGAAAAAAACCCTCAAACTGTTGCAGGAAGGGAAAGTGGACATTCTCATCGGTACCCATCGAATCCTACAGAAGGATGTGGTGTTTCGGGATCTGGGCCTTCTGGTGATCGACGAGGAACAGCGATTCGGGGTAAAAGACAAGGAACGATTGAAACAACTGAAAACCAACGTGGATTGCCTTACCCTCACGGCAACCCCCATTCCCCGGACTCTCCACATGTCCCTCATGAAGATCCGGGACATGTCGATTTTGAAAACGCCCCCCCATGACCGCATGCCCATCGAAACCCACATCGGCGAGTTCTCCGAGGAGGCTGTGGCGGAAGCTATCCGCAGGGAAATGGAACGGGGAGGGCAGGTGTTCTACCTCCATAACCGGGTAGAAACGTTGGAGGAAGTACAGAGATTTTTGGAAAAGCTGGTACCAGAAGCCCTCATCGGCGTTGTCCATGGTCAGATGCCTGCGGAAGAGCTGGAAGATGTGATGCATCGGTTCGTCCACGGGGGGTTCCATGTGCTGGTTTCCACCACCATCATCGAAAACGGGATCGATATCCCCAACGTGAACACTATCATCATCGACCGAGCCGATATGTACGGGATTTCCCAGCTGTACCAGCTTCGGGGAAGGGTAGGGAGATCCAACAAACTTGCCTACGCCTACCTGTTCTACCCGGCGGATCGGGTACTGTCGGAATTGGCCATGAAACGTCTCCAGATCATTTCGGATCATACGGAGCTGGGCTCGGGTTTCAAGGTAGCCCTGAAGGATCTGGAAGTCCGAGGTGCGGGGAACCTCCTCGGAAGGGAGCAGAGCGGAGATATCGGTAGCGTGGGATTCGATCTGTACCTACGCTTGCTGGATGAGGCGATCCGTGAGCTGGAAGGAAGAGGAGAGGAGGAACCTCCCGAGCCCTTCCTGGATCTGGAGTACTCGGGGTATATTCCCGACTCCTACATAACGGAACCGGAACAGAAAATGGAAGTGTACAAGAAAATCGCCGGTGTAGGCTCGGAGGAAGAGCTGGAATCCATCACCTACGAGTTGATGGATCGGTTCGGTCCTCTGCCCGAGGAGGTGCAGAGTTTGCTCTGTCTGGCCGAGATTCGGATTCTCTGCCGAAAACTCTACATCTCCTCCATGAGGGAACGGGGAGGGATTCTGGAGGTGGAGTTTTCGAAGGTCGCCAAGGTTTCCGTAGACAGGATCCTGCGGTTGATCAAAGAAAGCCGAGGTCGGGTCCGACTGAATCCAAAGCGGCCCCATGTACTCCTGATAGAAACCCACCTCATCGGCTTGAAGGAAAAGAGTGAGTTCATTCGGGACCGTCTATCCGTACTCTTGTAGGAGAGAGCCATGCATTACATCCGCAGCTACGTTCTCCGGCAGGGAAAGATCACGAAGGCCCAGGCAAAAGCCTATGCCGAATGGAAGGATACCTACTGCATTCCCTTCGTACCGGGAAAGACCCTCGATTTTTCCACCCTCTTCCCCGGGCGGGAACGTGTGATTCTGGAAATCGGGTTCGGCATGGGGGAAGCGACTGCCCAGTTAGCTCAAGCGATGCCGCAGGTGGGCTTTTTGGGGATCGAGGTGCATACTCCAGGGGTAGGTAAACTCCTGTGGGAAATCCGGCACCGGGAGCTATCCAACGTGCGGATCATCCAGGCCGACGCCCTCCTGGTAGTGCAGGAAATGATACCCCCAGATTCCCTCGATGGGGTGCACATCTTCTTCCCCGACCCCTGGCCCAAGAAGCGACACCATAAACGGAGACTGATCACGAAAGAGTTCCTGACCCTCCTCGCGTCCCGGATGAAAGAGGGGGCTTACCTCTACCTGGTTACCGATTGGGAAGACTATGCCCTCTGGATCCTGGACAAAGTCTCCCAATGTCCCTTCCTGAAAAATCCCTTCCAGACCTTCGCTCCTCCCATTCCCTGGAGACCGAAAACCGCCTTCGAGGAAAAGGGGTTACGGAAAGGCCGAAGGATCCATGAGATCTATGTGGAAAAACGCATCCTCTCGGCATCCCCCTAACTTTGTAAATTTTCTCAGAAACCCCTTTACACACCTGAAAAAATAGTATATTTATGTAATAAATATTCTATATTTATGCAAAGAGGTGTTTCATGGAGAAGACGATAGAACGATTTTTGGACTCCTATGCACCTATCGTGGAAACTCACAACAAGATCGATCCATCCCTATACACCAAGTACAACGTGAAAAGGGGTCTGCGCAACGAGGACGGAACAGGAGTTCTCGTAGGTTTGACGGAAATCGGAAACGTACACGGCTATATCCTGGATGAAGGGGAAAAGGTTCCCGTACCAGGAAAGTTGTACTACCGAGGGTACGATGTGGAAGACCTGGTGGCGGGATGCTACAGGGAGAATCGGTTCGGATTCGAAGAAGTGAGTTTTCTTCTCATCTTTGGAAAGCTTCCCAATGCTCAGGAACTGGCCGATTTCCAGAAGGTGTTGGGAGAACTACGAACTTTACCGAATGGATTTTTCGAAGACATGATCCTGAAGGCTCCTAGCCCTGATATCATGAACAAGCTGGCCCGAAGCGTTCTTGCCTCGTACAGTTACGACCCCAATCCGGAGGACCCTAGCCTTCGAAACATCCTCAGGCAGTCCATCGAACTGATCGCCCGGTTCGCAACGATGGTGGCTTATGCTTATCAGGTGCGTCAACACTACTACTTTGGGGAAAGTCTATACCTTCATGCTCCCAACAAGGATCTTTCCACCGCAGAGAATCTTCTCCTCCTGATCCGTCCCGATTCCAAATACACCCGACAAGAGGCGGAGATCCTGGATCTTGCCCTGATCCTCCACGCCGAGCATGGGGGCGGAAACAACTCAACCTTCACCATTCGGGTGGTCTCCTCCGCAGCCACGGATACGTACGCCGCCGTTGCAGCAGCCCTCGGTTCCCTCAAAGGAGCAAAGCACGGGGGCGCCAACAACCGGGTGATGGCGATGATGGAAGACATAGAGAAGAACGTGAAGGATTGGAAGGATGATGAGGAGGTTCTGTCCTATTTGAAGAAGATTCTGCGCAAGGAAGCGGGTGACAGAAGCGGTTTGATCTATGGAATGGGCCATGCCGTGTACACCCTCTCCGATCCGCGAGCGGTGCTACTGAAAGCGAAAGCCAGGTCCCTGGCCCAGGATATGGGGTACGGTGAGGAGTTCGACCTGTACGAACGAATCGAACGATTGGTTCCCCGGGTCTTCAAAGAAGAAAAGAACTCGGACAAGCCCATCGCGCCCAACGTAGATTTCTTTTCCGGATTCGTGTACAAGATGCTGAACATTCCCGGGGCCCTCTACACTCCGATTTTTGCCATCGCGCGGATATCGGGGTGGGCGGCTCACCGGATCGAAGAAATCGTGAGCGGGGGGAAGATCATCCGGCCCGCCTACAAGAACGTGTACACCAAGAAGGAGGAGTACGTTCCCCTTTCCAAGCGGTAGGCACCCCCTTCACTGAGCCCGCTGGATACGATTTATGTATACCCCTAAACGAAAAGGGCTTTCCAGAATGCCAGGAGAGCCCTTTTCTATGTTGCGACCGGCAGGGCCGCCCCATACCGGCAGGGCCGCTCACCTAGTGGGATTCCGCTGCCGCAGCCTCTTTGGCAGCCCGGATCACTTCTTCGGCTACCTTTCCCGTGATGGGACTGTAGTGGGAAAACTCCGTTTCGAAGGTTCCCGTACCGGAGGTCATCGCCTTTAGATCGATGGAGTACCTAAGCAGTTCCGCCTGAGGCACCTGTGCCTTTACCTCGACAATTCCTCCTCCCAAGGGTTCCTGCCCCAGCACCCGTCCCCGTCGGGAACTCAGATCGGAGAGGACATCCCCCAGGTACTGCTCTTCCACGAACACGGAAAGGTTCATGATCGGTTCCAGAAGCACGGGATTTGCCTTCTCCATCGCCGCTTTCAACGCTTCCCGGGCCGCGATCTTGAAGGCCATTTCAGAGGAATCCACCGGATGCTCTTTACCATCTACCAGGGTGATTCCGATATCCATCACAGGATACCCCGCCAGGATGCCCCTTTCCATCGCCTCATGCAATCCCTTCTCGATACCGGGGATGTACCCCTTGGAAACGGCCATCCCCCGGATCGCATTCTCGAAGGCATAGTATTCTCCCCGGGGCAGGGGCCTGATCTGGATCGAAACTTCGGCGAACTGTCCGTGTCCACCCGTTTGTTTTTTGTGCCGATATACAGCATCGGCGTTCTTCGTGATGGTTTCCCGGTAGGCTACTTTGGGAATCCTTGTGTTGATTTCGATCTTCTGGCCATCCCGGATCTTGTTGAGGATCATGTTGATCTGCAGTTCTCCCATTCCCGAAATGATGGTTTCCTTCGTTTCGGGGTTGTACTCGATCCGAAAGGTCTTGTCCTCCTCGGCGGCTCGTAAGAGTAGCTGTGAAAGCTTGTCTTCGTCCTTCTTGGAAACGGCAGAAACGGCGATGGAAAATACGGGAGTGGGTAACTCCAGGGCCTTGTAGAGAACCGGCTTTTCGGGAGAACAGAGGGTATCGTTCGTATGGGTGGCGGAAAGTTTGGCCAGTACGCAGATATCTCCAGCCTCGGCCTCGGGAATTTCGATCAATTTCTTCCCCAGAGCGGTGAACACCTTCACTATCCGCTCCTTTTTCCCCTCCCGAGGATTCAGCGCTTCGCTATCGTGCACCATCTTGCCGGTGACTACTTTCAGGTAGGATAGCTGGCCAGAGAATTGATCGATGGTGGTCTTGTAACAGAAGGCCGACAGGGGAGCGGAACTATCGATGGGAACCTTTTCCTCCGTTCCGTCTTCTTTCACGATGGTTTCCTGGAACCCTAAGGGAGAGGGTCCTACCGAAACGAGGAAGTTCAGGAGGGAGCGAATCCCGGAATTGGATAGCGCAGAACCCGTGAATACAGGAACGATTCGATTGTTCCGTAGTCCCAGAGACAGCCCTTTCTGGATCTCTTCCGGTTTCAGGGTGCCCTGCTCGAAATACGTATTCATCAGCTCATCGTTCCCCTCTGCGGCAGACTCGAGCAAAAGCGTATGGAACTCTTCCTGGAGGGAGGAATATTCCTTGGGAATTTCGACGGATTTCTCTTCGTTCGTTTGTCCGGGTACGGGGTAGAACCGATTTTCCAGAAGATCGATCACTCCCTTGAACTCTGGACCTGATCCCACAGGAACGGTGATGGGAATGAAGGATTTTTTGAACCGTTCCCGTAGATCTTCCAGGACCTTCTTGAAGTCCGCCTGCTCCCGCTCCATCTTGTTGATGAACACGATCCGGGGCTTGCCTTGCTGTTCCAGCCTGCGCCACACTTTGATCGTTTCGATCTGCACACCCGCTTTCGCCCCCACGATGAGGCAGGCACATTCCGCGGCTCGTAAGGCGGCAATCACTTCCCCGAAAAAGTCACCGGAACCAGGAGCATCGAGAAGGTTTATCTTTACCCCCTGCCACTGGATGTGGGAAAGGGAAGTCTTGATGGAAATCTTCTGGTTGATCTCCTCTTCGGTAAAATCGCTCACCGTTCGTCCCGATTCCACAGGCTCGGGTTTCGGTATGGCCCCACCCACAAAGAGGATCTGTTCTGTGAGGGAGGTTTTTCCCGTCCCTCCATGTCCGACTATCGCTAAGTTCCGAATCTTTTCTGTTCCTATACTCATGCCTAGCTCCTTACAAATGACTATTTTCTGCACTATAGGGGCCGCAGGGAAAGATTGTCAAGGAATTCTTCCTACTTGCCCCCTTTGCGTTCGAAGTGAGAGAACTCCATCGCGAAGGTTCCCCGACCCTGGGTCACGCTTCGTAGAGCGGTGGAATATCCGAACATCCGTTCCAGGGGCGCATGGGCCCGGATGTGTTCCACCGCAGGACGCGAATCGAGACTGAGGATCGTGCCTCCCCGACTGGTGAGCTGGTTGATCACTTCTCCCAGGAACTCCTTCGGGCACATCACATCCACCAGCATGATAGGTTCCAGAAGGACAGGATCGGCTTTTCGACAGGCGTTATCGAATCCCAGGGAGCCCGCCGCTTCGAAGGCGAACTCGGTGGAGGTATTCTCGTTGTAGACGGCTCCTTCCAAAGTCACTCCGATATCGTAGGCGGGGTATCCGTACAGGATACCCGAAGAAAAAGCGCCGGTTACCCCTCTTTCTACGGCCTCCACGAGGTTTTCCGGTAACGCATCCTTCTTGAGGGCGTTGACAAACCGGTTTCCCGTTCCCCGTTCCAGGGGTTCCACCGTGAGGGTGATCTCTGCCGTGTTGTCCTTGCCTGCAATCACCTTGTGGAACTTTTCCGTATGGGTCACTTTCTTCGTGATGCTTTCCCGGTAAGTGACCTGCGGTTTCCCGACCTTGGCCTCCAGCCGAAAATCCTTCATAATGCGGGTTACCAGTACATCCAGATGAAGTTCCCCCATTCCTGAAATGATGATCTCTCCCGTTTCTGGATTCTCCCGTTTAAAGAAGGTGGGATCCTCCCGTTCCAGGAGCTGAAGGATTTCCAGTAGCCGTGCCCGTTCGGATAGGGTTTTCGGTTCGATGGATACGGAAATGACGGGTTCCGGGAAATGCATTCGTTCCAGGAGAATGGGGAATCCTTCGCTCCCAATGGTATCCCCTGTCTGGGCTAGCTTGAAACCGATCACCGCGCCGATGTCTCCAGCCTCCAGCACCTCCATCGGTTCGAACCGGTTGGCATGCATGCGGACCAGACGATTGATCCGTTCCCGTTTTTTCTTGTTGATGTTGTAGACCGTGGATCCGTTCCGAAAGGATCCAGAGTATACCCGAATGTAGCAAAGGGCGCCCGCTTCCCGCTCCGTTTGTATCTTGAATACCAGGGCGAGGGGAGGGCCCTTCTTGTCTCTCGAAACGGAGACCTCTTTCTCCTTGGTGGCGTGATGTCCTAGGATGGGAGGCAAATCCTCCGGTGCAGGAAGGTAATACACCACCCCATCGAGGAGGGGTTGTACTCCCATGTTTTTCAAAGAGGATCCACAGAACACGGGTACGATTCTACGGGAGATCGTTTCCTTTCGGATCACCCTCCGAATGAGATCCGGAGGAATCGGTTTCCCCTCCAGGTACAGTTCCGTTAACTCGTCGGAAAAGTGGGACAATCCGTCCAGGAGATGGTCCCGGAAGAGATTAGCCTCCGCGACACGTTCGGGTTTGATGGGCTCGTACGTGTAGGTTCGACCATTGTCTTCCGGATTCCAGTAGATCTCCTGGAACTCGATCAGGTCGATCACAACCTGGAAAGCCGATTCCTTTCCGATGGGTATCTGGACAGGGAGGGGATTGGAAGCGAGTTTCTTTCGAATCTCCTCCACCACTTGGAAGAAATCCGCTCCCACTCGATCCATCTTGTTTACGTAGGCAAGTCTCGGTACCCCATAGGCATCCGCCTGGTGCCAGACTGTTTCCGATTGGGGTTCCACACCCCCCACCGCACAGAACACGGCGATGGCTCCGTCCAGTACTCGCAATGAACGTTCGACCTCTGCGGTGAAGTCTACATGCCCGGGGGTATCGATGATATTGATCTGATGGTCCTTCCAGAAACAGGTGGTGGAAGCCGCCGTGATGGTGATTCCTCGATCCTGTTCCTGCTCCATCCAATCCATCGTGGCTTCTCCATCGTCCACTTCCCCAATGCGATGGCTCTTGCCGGTGTAGTAGAGGATACGCTCGGTAGTAGTAGTCTTTCCGGCATCGATGTGGGCCATGATGCCAATATTCCTGAGACCTAGAAGTTTCATGGATTTGCTCCGATCGCCCCATCCTACCATATCGAACATATTAAGGAAAGATATCCATCCATTGACTTTTTATGGAAAAAATCCTTAAATGAGCCGAGCGGGAGCATGTTTTACCCACAGAATCGGTTTCGTTTCGCCGCTGACAAACGGCGGCGACGTAAAGCAATAGTGAAGCTTCTACTTCTTCTCATAGTACTCGGTGGGGGAGGGATAGGGCTGTTCTGGGGAGTGCGTTGGGTTGTGCAACGTTTACCTGTTTCCGATTCGGAAGAACAGAAGGCTATCCTTGAACTATGGAAACAGAAAAACTATGATACCCTTATCGCGCATACAGAGACAAAACTCCAGAAAAAGCCGATGGATTCTTTCTATCTGACCTTCAATGGGTTCGCGCACTTCTATAAGGGGATAAACCAACCCACCACAGAACAGAAGATTCAAGAGATGGACAAGGCCATTGTCTCCTTGAGGCGAGCCAAGTTGAACGACCATCTCCCGCTGGAAGGGGAAATCAACTACATTCTAGGGAAGGCATACTTTCACAAAGGAGTAGCGTTTTCCGATCTGTCCGTGCGGTATCTGGAAGAGTCCATCCAGAAAGGGTACCTGGGAACCGATACGTACGAGTACTTGGGTCTGGGGTATACGAATCTGGCTGACCTGGAAAATGCCTTGAAATATTTTCAAAAAGCCCTGGAGAGTAACTCTTCCGATCTTCTTCTCCTCACCATTGCGCAGACCTACTATCAACTGGGAGACAGGCCCAAGGCGGAAGAATACCTGATGCGGAGTATCAATAAATCTCAGGATCCTTCCGTCGAACAGCGGGCTCGGTATTTACTGGGAGATTTGTACTTCCAGAACAAGGATTACTTGAAGGCGGAAGAGCAGTTTCAAAAGGTATTGGTCCTCAACACGCAACATGCGGATGCCAATTACTATCTAGGAGAAATTTATGCCGCTTTGGGAGACCAGGTAAAAGCCAGGTCTTTTTGGCGAAAAGCGGTGCGTATCAATCCGAAACACTATGGTGCTTTGAAGCGCCTATACGGATAAAGGGAAGGAGTACATACACATGGGATTGGGATCGTTATTCAACTCATTTTCAACAGACATCGGAATAGATCTGGGAACCTGCAATACCCTAATCTATATAAAGGGGAAGGGGATCGTGATCAACGAACCCTCCGTAGTCGCTGTGGAACGGGGAACCAAGAGGGTCGTGGCAGTGGGAGCGGAAGCGAAGCGCATGCTCTGGAAAACTCCGGGAGACATCATTGCCATCCGCCCTCTTCGCGATGGAGTGATAGCCGATCTGGAGATCACCGAAAAGATGATCCGTCATTTCATTTCCAAGGTGTTGCCCCGAAAATGGCTGGTGAAGCCGAGAATGGTGATCGGGGTGCCTACCTGCATCACCGAAGTGGAACGGCGGGCGGTAGAAGAATGCGCCTACAAAGCGGGGGCACGGGAAGTGAAAGTCATCGAGGAATCCCTCGCTGCAGCCATCGGTGCCAGTATCCCCATTTTCGAGCCTGCGGGACACATGATCTGTGACATCGGGGGGGGAACAACCGAAATCTCCGTCATTTCCCTGGGAGGTATGGTGGTCACCAACGCCATTCGATTGGGGGGGGACGAGTTCGACGAAGCCATCATCAAGCATGTTCGAACCGTACACAACCTAATCATCGGCGAACAAACGGCGGAAAATTTGAAAATTGCCATCGGAAACGCATCCCCCGATGTGAAGATCGAAAAGATGGAGATCAAGGGAACCGATGCCATCACGGGGTTGCCCCGAAGGTTGGAGATCGATTCCGTGGAGGTCCGGGAAGCCCTCCAGGAACCGATCAATGCGATCGTGGACGAAATCAAGCGCACCCTCGGGCAAACACCGCCGGAACTCGCCGCTGATATCGTGGAACGGGGTATTGTGATGACCGGTGGAGGATCCCTCTTGAAAGGCCTTCCCAAACTGATTTCCAAGGAAACGGGTGTACCGGTGATCCTCGCGGAAGATCCCCTGAACTGCGTTGCCTTGGGGGCCGGAATGTATTTCGATTATGCCAGGGACATGCACAATACCCGGACCATGTACAATAATTTGAACACCTAAGAAGATGAAGGGAACCGGTTTTTTCAAGAAGCATAGGGTAGGGTTCCTCCTGGGATCCTACCTTGCTTTTTGTCTCCTCTCCATCAGTATTTCCACCAAAACCCTGATTCTGCGGCCGAAAGAAATCGGGTTGAGTGTATTTTCCCTTTTCCAGTCTGGGGTAGGTTCCGTGCAAAGGCTGTTCTCGGAAACGATCGATTCCGTTCGAACCTTGAAAAACCTCAAGCAGGATTACGATCAGGCTCTGGAACGTCTTCGGTATTACGAGAAGGCGGAGAAACAGTATGCAGCCCTCGAAGAGGAAAATCGTCAGTTGAGGGAAATCCTTCAATTCTCCCATTCCATTCCGTATGAAAGCATCCCTGCCCAGGTGATCGGAAAGGATCCCCAGAACTACTATACCACCCTCACGATCAACAAGGGTTCCCTCCATGGTATCCAGAAAAACATGCCGGTGATCGCCGTGCAAGGAGGGAAACAGGGCTTGGTGGGCAAGGTGTTACATACCGGAATCAACGCTTCCATCGTTCAACCCATCTACGACCCTACATCGTACGTGGCCGCCCGACTTTCCCTTTCCCGGTATGAGGGGTTGGTGAGCGGTTCTGCGGAAGAGAAAATCTATATGTACTACGTGAAGCGGTTTGCCCGCATGAACATCCAGAGCGGAGAATTGATCGTTACCTCGGGGCTCAATTCGATTTATCCTCCGGGTATACCCATTGGTGTGTTGAAAGCGATCCATGCCCGAGAGTACGACACCTCCTTGCTGCTGGAACTGGATCCAATCATAGATTTTGGCCGCTTGGAGTATGTGTACGTGCTGAAGATGCAGAGGGGGAATCCATAGTATGGGCAACCTTTGGGGATACCTGATCCTTCTAGTACTTTTGGTAGTCCAATCAACGATCCTTCACAGGATTGCCCTGGAAGGTGCCAAGCCCGATCTAGTTCTTCTCGCCGTAGTGTATCTTGCCAACAAGAACGGAAAAATGGCAGGACAGACGTATGGGTTCGTTTCTGGCTTGATCGAAGATTTTCTCAGTGTGTCTCCCCTTGGTTTCAATGCATTCCTCAATACCCTAGTGGGTTTCCTCTATGGTCTCACATCGGAAACTTTTTTCATCGATCAGGTCATCATCCCTATGATCATGGGAGCAGTGGCTACTCTCATGAAAGGCGTGGGGATTTCCTTTCTGGCGGGATTGTTCAATCTCGAGAATCTCCATTTCAACCTATTTTCGGTCACCTTTCTCGTAGAGATTGGATATAACATGGTACTCGCTCCATTCCTCTTCGCTCTTCTACGGCTTTTCAAAGGATTGTCTCCCAAAAAGCAGTGGGAGGGGTTGTAAGGTATGGAACTGGCGAGGTTCGATAAATCGAGGATCTGGATTCTGGGGGGCCTGATCGGGGGTATCCTAGGATTCTATGTCCTGTACCTTTTCTACCTGCAGGTCCTGAAGGGCGAGTTCTACCAGAAGCGGGCTACCAGTATCTCTCAGCAAAGCGTTCCCATCTATGCGCAACGAGGGGAAATCTACGATCGAAACTATGACGTACCCCTCGTGACCAATGTGGATTCCTTTGCGGTGGATATCATTCCTGCAGAAGTTCCTAAAAAAGAACGGGATATCATTTATGGGAAACTTGCATCGTACCTTAAAATTTCAGTGGAAGAAATCAAGAAAAGGATCCCCCCTTCGTTAGAGAATCTCTACCAACCGATCGAAATCAAAAGCCGGGTTTCCCTGGAAACCCTATCCTACCTGGCAGAAAACATCGATGAGTTTCCCGGCCTGACCTGGCACAACAAGCCAATCCGTAACTACACGGAGGGGGAATCTCTCGCCCACGTACTGGGATATGTGGGAGACATCACCCGGGAGGAACTCCAGGTTCTGTTCAACAAAGGGTATACCTACGGTTCGGTACTGGGAAAGAGTGGAATCGAAAAACAGTACGACCTCCTCCTCCGCGGGGAGGACGGTAAACAGTTCCGAACCGTGGATGTAAAGGGGAGGCGAGTAGGGGAGGCCCTCGTGCAGGATGTCCCCCCCACTTTGGGGAAAACTCTCGTGTTGACCATCGATCGTAAGATCCAGAAGCTCTGCGAGGAGGCCCTGGGGAACCGTATCGGGTCCGTGGTGGTGTTGAAACCCTCCACAGGAGAGGTATTGGCCCTTGTCTCACATCCTTCCTACGATCCCAACCTGTTCTACGACGAAAGGGGAAACCTCCTGTTTCGCGACCTGAGTCTGGATCCCAAGTTTCCCTTTCTCAACCGCGCTATCCAATCTGCCTACGTTCCCGCTTCCACGTTCAAGATGATCCTCACTACCGCTGCCATCGAAGAGGAGGTCATTCCCTTGCAGAAGACGATTACCTGCACGGGGAGCTATACGTTAGGGGATCGGGTGTTCTACTGCCATAGACGATCCGGACATGGGCCGCTGAATCTATTTGGTGCACTGGCCGAGTCCTGCAACGTCTTTTTCTATACCCTGGGAAGCGAATACTTGGGAGTAGAAAAGATCGTAGAGTATGCCCAGCGGTTCGGGTTGGGAGAGAAAACCGGTATAGACCTGCCAGGGGAAGTTTCCGGGGTGGTTCCCAGCCCTAGCTGGAAAAAGAGGGTGTACAACAGCCGATGGGTGGGAGGGGATACGGTAAACCTTTCCATCGGCCAGGGACAACTCCTGGTAACGCCCATACAGATGGCGAATGCCGTGGCCATGGTGGTGAATGGCGGTACGGTGTACAAACCGCACCTTTTAAAGGAAATACGGGATCCCATCACGGGGAAGGTAATCGAAGAAGCGAAACCAGAAGTCCTCACCGTTTCTACCATCCAGGAATCGACCTTCAAACTCGTTCGGGATGCTTTGCGGTACGTAGTAACCTCCGGGACTCCCAAACCCGTGATTACCACCAAGGCGGTCCAGGTAGCTGGGAAAACGGGTACCGGAGAGGTCGGTCTTGAGGACCATTGGCACAGTTGGTTCATAGCCTATGCCCCCTACAACGATGATGACCCGCGAGAAAAGATCGTGCTGGTGGTACAGGTGGAGGCAGCGAACGAGTGGGAATGGTGGGCGCCCAAGGCGGCCAACATCATCCTCCACGGGATCTTTACGGGGATGAGTTATCAGGAAGTGCTAGGGTCTATGGATCTGTGGTACCTAAAAGCATCCAGCGGAGGGGAACGATGAATACGGAAACTTCTTTTCGATTCGATTTTTCCCTTCTTTTCGTTTCCATCCTCCTAACGGGAATCGGCGTGGCCTTCGTCTATTCCAGCGGAGTGACCTCAACCGGCGAGGTGTATTCTTCCGAATACATCAAACAAACCATCTGGGCAATTCTAGGTCTCGTTACCCTCTTTGTCGTGTCTCTCTTGGACTACAACCGGTTCAAGGGATGGGCTTTCCGAATTTACCTCGGGAATTTGGTGCTCCTCGTTCTGACTCTGTTCTTTGGGAAAGTGGTAAACGGGAGCAAGAGTTGGATTGGAATCTGGGAATTGGGGATCCAGCCCTCCGAATTCATGAAAGTGTCCACCATCCTGTACCTCGCCTCTTTCCTGGAGCGGTATCCCTACCGGCTATCTACCTGGAGTGGTTTTTTCATGGCCTTCGGAATCGTACTCTTGCCCATGGGACTAATCCTTCTGCAACCTGATTTCGGCACCGCAATGGTGTTTATCCCCATTTTTTTCTTCATGGTATTTACCGCAGGCGCCAACCTCGAGTACATCCTGTTCTTTTTCTCGATGGGTATACTTTCAATCCTTTTTGCCGTTCTTCCCCTCTATGGAACCCTGATAGGTAAACGAACCCCTTCCTTTTTCCTGCGGTTGGGAGATCCGGACATTGTCACCATCCTTCTTGCCGGATTCCTGGGAATCACATTCCTTTCCTTCCTGGGACTCTGGCTTACCAAACGGAGGTACCTGTATCGAACAGGATACATCGGTCTATTGGTTTCAGGATCGTTGATCGCGGCCATGGTTTTCCGGAAGTTCCTGAAAAGTTACCAATTGATGCGGTTGATGGTCTTCCTGAATCCCTCCCTAGATCCCAAAGGTGCAGGTTGGAACATCATCCAATCGATCACTGCTGTAGGTTCCGGCGGCTTCTGGGGCAAGGGCTTTTTACAAGGTCCCCATAGTCACTTCCGCTATATTCCCCAGCAGAGTACGGATTTCATTTTTTCCATCATTGCGGAAGAATGGGGGTTTGTGGGGTCCACCCTCGTTCTCGTGCTTTTCGGAGTTCTCTTGTTCCGGGGAGTGCGCATCATGACCCTAACCAAAGACCCCTTCGTTCGCTACGCATCCAGCGGTATAGTGGGAATGGTTTTTTTTCATGTAATGATCAACATCGGTATGGCCATGGGGATCATGCCTATCACGGGTATCCCCCTCTTTTTCCTTTCCTATGGAGGCTCTTCCCTAATAACGGTGATGATCAGCGTGGGGCTACTTTCGAATTTTTACCTACGAAGATACAAATATTGAAATGATCCGGCACATTGACCCAGAAAAGGACCTGGCCCGAATCTTGAAAAAGGTGGAAAACCCTGGCCGATACGTGGGAGGGGAATTTGGCATTCGAATCGATTCAAACGCTACCTTTCGGGTAGGAGTATGCTTCCCAGATCTCTATGAAATCGGGATGTCCAACCAGGCGATTGCAGCCCTGTATGGTATCGTTCATCAGACGGAAGGGGCTATAGCGGAACGGGTGTTCTGTCCCGCTCCCGATTTCGAGGCAGCCCTGCAGGAGGCGAACATACCCCTCTATGGGCTAGAGCAAGGCACACCGCTCTATGCCTTCGACCTCCTCACTGTCACCCTCAGCTATGAACTTTCCGCCACCAACGTACTGCTCCTCCTTCGAGCGGGCGGAGTTCCCCTTTTCCATAAGGACCGCAAGGAGGAGGATCCCATCGTTCTGGGCGGGGGGCCGGCATTCACCAATCCGATTCCCCTGGGAGATTTCTTCGATGGAGTCTTTATCGGTGAAGCGGAAGAAGAGTTCGGAAACCTCCTGTCCGAGCTGGTATCCATGAAACGGAGGGGTGCTGGCAGGGAGGATTTATTGGAGAAGATCCGGGAATGTCCTTTCATCTGGTATCAAGGGAAAAGAGAAAAGACCAGACGAGCCGTTTATAAGAATTTTTCACATACCCCCTCCTATACCCGGTGGTTCCCCGTTCCCAACTTGAAAATTACCCATGACCATGGGGTGGTAGAAATCATGCGGGGATGTCCCAATGGGTGCCGGTTCTGCCATGCGGGAATCTTCTATCGCCCTTTTCGAATGAAGACTCCCGCTCTCGTCGAAGAGGAGGTGGCCTGGGAGGTGGAGCGTAAGGGATACCGGGAGATATCCCTATCCTCCCTGAGTTCAGGGGACTACAGGGGACTTTCAGCACTGGTGAAGCATCTAAACAGACGTTTCAAGGATCGATACGTATCCTTTAGCCTTCCCAGCCTTCACCTGGAAACCTTTGGATTGGAACTTCTCTCCGATATCTCGGAGGTTCGGAAGAGTGGACTCACCTTTGCCGTAGAAACCCCCAATCCGCTCTGGCAGTTATCCCTCAATAAGAGGGTCGAACGGGAAAAAGTGAAACAAATTCTTCTCGAGGCTAGGGAGAAAGGCTGGAAACTGGCAAAATTCTACTTCATGGTGGGATTACCATTCCACGAAACGGATCGCGAGGCCGAGGAGATACTGGAGTTCGTGTACGATATTCATCGATCCACCGGAATCCAGATGCATATCAATGTAGGTACCTTCGTACCCAAACCCCATACCCCCTTCCAGTGGGCAGGTCAGCTGACAGAGGAACAAGCCCTTCGAAGCATCGTGACGATTCGCAAGGGGGTAAGGAATCTTCCCGTAAAGGTAGGATACCAGGCTCCCGTTCTCTCCGTGCTGGAGGGACTGTTGAGCCGGGGAGACGAGCGGGTAGGGGAGGTGGTCCTCAAGGCTTTTCAAAAAGGAGCCCGATTCGATGCGTGGGAAGATCGATTTCAGCGTGCCGCCTGGGATGAAGCGATGGAGGAAGCTTCCTGGGAGGTGAAAGCGTTTATAGCCTCTTCCCGGCCGCTAGATGCCACACTTCCCTGGGAGGGGATCGATCTAGGGGTTTCCCATGCTTACCTCAAAAGGGAATGGGAGCGGGCTTTGCAGCAAAGGGAATCTCTTCCCTGTGATCTTTCCTGCCAGAATCCCTGCGGAGTCTGTACGAAGAATCTGCGACCCGTGATCCACGAGATGCAAGAGTATTCTTTGCCTGCCGCTCCTGCTCCTCGTTCTTCTTTCCAAAAGAAGCGTATCTTTTACCGATACGTGCTATCTTTCGAGAAAAGGGGAAAAGCGGCCTACATTCCCCATCTTTCCCTTCTGCGGATCTTCGAACGCTCGGTGCAACGGGCAGGGCTTCTTCCCAGATTTTCAGAAGGTTTCAATCCGAAGCCCTACATCGATTTTGCGCAACCCCTTTCCATCGGCTTTTCCGGATCGAGAGAAATCGTTTCCCTCGAACTGTTGGAGGAAATTGCCGATAGGGAGCTTGTCGAAGGGCTAAACCATAGTCTTCCGGAAGGGTTACGCGTGAACGGCGCTTTTCACATTGCATATGAGGAAACGAAGAAAAAACCTGTTTCCATCATGTCCTGCTTTGGAGGAGGGCGGTACCAGATGTCCCTCCCTCAAGAATATAAAGATATTTTCTTATCATGTATAAATAAGTATACAGAACTAAGAGCCTTAGCAGCGCTCTCATCCGAACCTTCTTCATCGTTTAGTAGTGTGGATTCGAACGCTTTCAGTGTTGCCTTCGACATTCCTTCGGAAAAGCAGTCTCATCTTAAAACTTTATACAACGAGTGTCTTTCCTGTTTTGACCTACAGATAGAGAGAATTCAGTGCTTTTCTACAAATATGAACGATGAGCTTTATAGCTATCTTTTTACCGAGTACAACAAGTTTATGCAGAGCGCAGGATAGGGGCAACTTCAAAGGACAGAGTACCTAGGCGAGATTTTCTTTTCCTCTTTTTTTCTATTTAAGTAGACAGAATATCCCTTATCGGAAGTAATTTGTGGGGCATGCGCTACTGTGGAACTCGTTACTTTTTCAATCATCCTTTGCGTTATAAAAGCCTGTAGCCAATCCGATCAGGATCAATCCTCCCAACAGAGGCGGTATCAAATTTATTTGGCCGAACAGGTTCGTTAATAGCTTCCAGTAATCTTTCAGGAAAAGATCCGCCAATCCTCCCAACGCCGCGCCCAGGACTCCCAGTACGGTGTATCCCCAGAACCCCCCGATGAAAGGTTTTCTGAGGATGAACTGAAAGAGGATCCCGAACCCAAAACCGATGGATAGGTACGTCAACAGCACGATCAGGAATGGTATCGTCATGTTCCTTCCCTCGAAAACTCATTGACTAAGATCGATGGTCAGTACATCGTCTGTACTGGAACCTCTATTTAAAAATACGATGTTACTGTAAAGGGGGTTGGTATCCAACTTCCTTCCGAAGGCAGCCACGGCAAAGACAATGGCCAGTTTGCCCCGAGACTGCACGATGGATTTCACGTTCATGGCAGTAACATCGGGATCTGTATCCAAAAATTGATCGGGAAGGAAGGTTTCTTCAGCCTTTGCCTCTATCCTGGATCTTCGTAAAAGTGTAAAACGAGCCACCTCGGTAGTTCCATCGGGTTGGTACCATATAAGAACAGGCGCCTCTTTGGGGGTCTTCAAAAGGGGTGAAAAATCGATTTTGAACACCCAGGGGGTTCCCCGCTGTTCACGGGAAATCACCAACAAAGGTTTATTGTCTATTACGCTATTATCGCTGGCTTTCTTGAGCCGCAATCGTGAAAAATTCTTTCCCGTACCCGCAGACCCCGTAAGGGGAGATTCTGTGGCAAGGTAGGTGTTCTCCAAACTGGATCGATCGTTCAAAATCTCGTTACTATCCGGAGTGTACAGTTTGTAGAAGATCTCGTACCCCAGAAACTCATCCAGATCGTTGTCCGTGTTGTGGGTGAACTGGTAATACCCGACGGTAGGATCTGAGAAGACGGTATCCGTGCTTATAGGATACAGGTACGTGTAGGTTTCAAGGCCGCAACCGATTAGGAGCCCTGCCCCCAACAGAATCATGCCCCATCGGACAGGGGGAACGCTAGTACCCTTCCGGCACATCGATCAGCTCGTAGATCAACACGGGGCGATTCTTCCCCTTTACCCGAATGTTATCCAGCTCCCGGGCAATCACCCGATCCTTTACCAGGGCATAGGTGTATTCGGAAATGATGATGTGGGTATGGTACTCCTTGTTGGTTCCCTCCAGTCTGGCTCCCAGGTTCACATTGTCCCCCATGAGGGTGTAGTTCATCCTTCCGGGACTTCCCATGTTCCCCACGGTCATGATCCCGGAGTTGATCCCGATCCCGATGTCGATCCGTCGCTCCGGAGGCCAGCTCGAGTTCAGTTGTGCCAGTACATCCATCTGTTTCAGGGCACACTTACAGGCAAGGATCGCGTGATCCTCCTGAGGGAGGGGCGCCCCCCAGAAACACATGATTTCATCCCCCACATATTTATCCAAGGTTCCGTTGTACGAGAGGATGATATCGGTCATAGCTGTGAGGTACACGTTCAGGTGGTTCACCAGTTCCTGCGGGGTCATGCTCTCCGAAAGGGTGGTAAATCCTCGTATGTCGGAAAAGAACACGGTAAGTTCCTTGTCCACTCCTCCGAGTTCCGGTGGGTGGTCGAGGATCTGCTCTACCACCGTGGGACTGACGTACTTGCCGAACATCTCTTTGATCCTTCGCTTGTCCCGTTCCTCTGTCATAGCCCGGTACACAACGATGCTCACGAAGCTCAAAAGCACCCCGAGGGCTGGAAGGGTGAAGTTCAGGATGTAAGCGTAAGAATCAAATACGAGGGTGATGACGATGAAAAGAACGAGGATCGTTCCAAATGCAGTTACGAAGGACCAGATGGTGGAAAGTCGGGAAACCATGAAGGAGATCCCCAACACCAGGAGAGTCAACACGAGAATGTTCACTCCTTCCGAAGCGTAGTGGAGAAACTTTTCCATCAGAATCGTGTTGAGGCTGTTGGCATGGATTTCCACTCCGTACATCAACCCGAAGGGTGTGGGTTTCTGGTCGGCAGCCATCCCTTCGGTGAAGGGACCTACCATCAGGATCTTGTTAGCCACTGCCTTGGTTCGGGGCCAGGTGGATGGATCCTCTCCGGGAACCCGCGCAACGTAGGCTGCATAACTCCGTACGGGGAAGGTCTGGTTTCCCTCGGGGGAAGCGGTGGAGGGAGGACCCATGAAGTTCACCAGCATCTCTCCATAGGGATTGATGGGAATCCGAATGGAGTCTTTAAAGGGTACGAACTGTTTGGTTCTCGGATCGTACCGCTTGGGGTTGGGTAACCGAATCTCCTTACCCAGTTCAACCTCGATCCTTCGGATATCCACCTGATAGTACTCGCAGGCCAGGGCTAATGTAATCGAAGGGACGAGGTAGTCCCGGTACTTCCGCAGCACATAACGGAAGCGGTCAGGCTTCCCGTCCCCATCGGTATCTTCCGCTTTGGGAGGAGACTGTTTCTCCAGAGTCTTTTTCAGTTTCTCTAAACTCTCTCTTGTAAGGGGGAAATCGACAGGATGCTCTCTACCCTCTCGATCAGCCCATCCGATCCATTCGAACCGGGAAGGATCTACCGGAGTGGAACCAAAGGCAAGATCTTCCAGGTAGAGGGTCCCCTGCAGGAGAGAGAATCGAGCGACAAGGGGTTGTCTACGGTACACAGAATCGTAATCGGAGAGGTAGTTCGCATGACCGTATCCCCTGCTTGCCTTACCGAAAGGTTTCAAGGGCGGCTGTGCTCCGTAGAAGGTGGGCATCCGATGGCGGTCGCCCTTTACATTTCGTATTTCCCCAAAAGTCTGGGCTAGAGCTTCCTGCCGGGAAAAGAACTCCCTCTCCATTCCCGGCGGCGGGAATTGAAAATCCAGCACTGTTTCGAGGAACACCCGACCGTTCTGGCGGATGCTTTCCAAAAGGAGGGCATCGTCGTATGCCTTTGGATCCGGTTCGATGAAGAAAATATCGAGGAAAATCGCCCGTTCCCGCTCATCCTGATTCTGGATCCGAGCAAAGGAGTTCAACAGTTGGGAGTGCCTGTACCGCGGAAAGGGCCATTTCCCCAGTTGGGTGAGAGAGTTGAAATCGATCCCCAGGATGAGAATATCGGGGGAAATGTCTGGATTGCGAACGGTGAGACTTACCCCTTCCTGAATCCTCTTACCGGTGGTGACGTTCTTCAGGTTGAAATGGAGGTCCAGCACCTTCAGTTCCATCCGTTCGGGAATCAGGGTAAGCCAGTTTACTAGAAGGAGCAGAAGGATGACGAGGATCCCTATGACCATGCCGAAATTACGGGTGGCAAAAAATGCCCTTCGGCTCCATCGATTCGCCATAGGACACCCCCTCAAATTATTAGAATCTGGCTATGATTTTACCGCAAGATTGGAAACTTTGAAATAAATCAGGCGGTTTCGAGCCAGTTTTGTCCAGCTACTTTGCGGGTATTCATCGATGAGTCTATTGTAGGAGTTGGCTGCCTCTGAGTAAGCTCCCTTGGCTTCGTAGATTCGTCCCATGGAAAAGAGAATGTGGGGAGTTTCGGGGAAGGTTTTACCGTACTTGGAATCCACTTCTTTGAGGGCTCCTAGCGCTCCATCCAAATCTCCCAACTCTTCTTTGCATACGGATACCCGCATCAAGGAGATAGGTGCCAGATGACTTTTGGGATACTTTTTCGCCAATGACTCCCAGAGTTCGGCAGCCCCTTTATACTCTTTCTTTTCGTACAGGAGGTCTGCCTTTACATGGAGAGCCCTGATCCCCGCGTAATAGGAGGGATAGGTGGAGAGAATGGAATCCAGTTCTTTGAAAATATCCTTCTCCATTTTTTCTTTTTCTGCGTCTTTAGCCTGATGATACTGGGAAACCAGCTTTAGCACATCTTCGATCCGGCGGGTTGACTCTTCGAGGTACTTCTTTTGAAACTCCACATACACCAGTACACCGATCAATACCACCAGGATGCCAACTAATGTCCCCCAGAAGACTTTTCGATGCCTGTGGATAACATCGGCGATTCGATCGATCAGTTGCACGTTTTCCTGTGTAAGTCCTGTTTCTTCCATTTTCCGCTCCTTCTCTATCTGGTGATTTCGAGATCCCGAATCAGTTTGGAAAGGTATGTCCGCTGGATTCCCAAAACCTTCGACACTTCCGTTTGGTTCCAGTTGTGCCGCTGCAACGCATGGGTAATGAAACTTTTCTTGAAAGCCAGGAGAGCCTCCTTGAAGGGCTTTCCCGAATAGTGCTCCAGGCTGTCCCTGTTTTCCAGGGGAAGGAGAAGATCCTGCGGGGTGATGAACTCGTCTTTGGCGATGACCACCGCCCGTTCGATCGTATTCTCCAGTTCCCGCACGTTTCCGGGCCATGTATAGGAGAGGAGGGTTTCCATCGCCTGATCTGAAAATCCCCGGATCTGCTTTTTCGTTTCCCGGTTGAACTTCTTCAGAAAGAAGTTGGCCAGAGCCACGATATCCTCCGTACGCTGTCGTAACGGCGGGATGTAGAGAGGCAACACGTTCAGCCGGTAGTACAGGTCTTTTCGAAAGCTTCCCTTTTCAACAGCCGCTTCGATATCCCGGTTGGTGGCCGCGATGATGCGGACATCCACGGAGATCGTTTCGGAACTCCCCACCTTCTCGAAGGTCTTTGATTGGAGCACCCTGAGAAGTTTTGCCTGAATCGAAAGGGGAAGGTCGCCGATTTCATCGAGAAAGATCGTTCCTCCATCGGCCAGCTCGAACCGTCCTCTCCGTTCCTGCGAGGCATCGGTGAACGCCCCCTTCACATGACCGAACAGTTCGCTTTCCAGAAGGTGTTCTGGCAGGGCTGCGCAGTTCACCCGAATCAACGGACGGTTTCTACGGGGACTGTGCAGATGGATCTGCTCCGCAAAGAGCTCCTTCCCTACCCCACTCTCCCCCAGAATCAGAACGGAAGAGTCTGTGGGAGCGATTCGTTTCACCAGTTCCAATTTTTCTCTGATAACCCGGCTTTCCCCGATGAAGGTATGGTATCCCGTTTCGGTGTTGACTTTGTCCCGGAGTAGGTCAACCTCGTCCCGAACTTTCTGGTAATTCCTCGCATTCTGCAGGGTGAGGGAGGCCTGGGTGCTGAAGATTTCCAGCCACTCGAGATCCTCCTGATTGAAGGGTTTGCCGTTCTTTTTGTTGATGATTTCGATCACTCCCACGCATTCTCCCTTCACATGCATCGGTGTGGCCAGGATGGAGGTGGTAGGAAAACCGATCTTCTTGCTTACATCGGCAAAGAACCGAGGATCCTCCCCTACATCGTTTACGATGAGGGAGGTTTTATGCTCCGCCACCCAGCCCGCAATCCCTTCCCCCAGGTTCAGGGAAAACTTCTTCACTTCCGGCCCCTTTGGACCCAGGGCGATTTCAAAAAAGAGTTTGTTGCTCTCTTTGTCCAGCAACAGGAGAGAGGAGGCCTCCCCGTCCACCAATCGAGTGGCTGATTCGAGGATATCTGTCAGAAGGACATGCACATCCGAATAGTCCGAATTGATCCGTCTGTTGATCTCGATGAAGGTCTCGAATTTCTTGGGGTCGATTGAATTCTTCAACATCGCCTATCCAAGAAGCCGTTCAATCGTTGTTCTTTTCCTTCAGGAAATCTCCCAGGGTATAGGCTTCCGTTTCCTCTTCGTGAATATATTTCTTCAATTCTTCCCGCTGCTGCTTCTTTACGTACTCTTTCAGTGAGAGGGATAGCCGATTCTTGTGCGGATTGATTTCCAGCACTACCGCCTTTACCGTGTCTCCCACATTGTATTTCTTCAAGGCTTCTTCCGGAGTTTCGCCCGGAGCGGTGGGAACATTCATCTTGTTCACCAACCCCTCGATATCTCCCTGTACTTTCACGAACAACCCAAAATCGGTGATGTTGGTGATCACCCCTTCGATCACACTCTTTTCCGGGTAGGCTTTCTTCAGGGACATCCATGGATCTTCGGAAAGTTGCTTTACCCCCAGACGAATGTTCCGCTCTTCCGGATTCACTTCCAGAACCATAACTTCGATCTCTTCCCCTTCTTTCAAGACGGAAGATGGGTTCTTGATCTTCTTGGTCCACGAAAGGTCATCCACATGGAGGAATCCGTCGATCCCCTCCTCCAGTTCGATGAAGGCCCCCGCATTGGTGATCTTGCGGACAGGTCGCTTGATCCGCATACCCACAGGGAACCGCTCATGGATCGTATCCCACGGATTGGGATACACCTGTTTCAGGCCTAGGGAAATACGGCCTTCATGGATATCGTACCCGAGGATCATGGTTTCCACTTCGTCGCCCACTTTCAGAACTTCCTTCGGGTGCTTGATCCGCTTTACCCAGGAGAACTCTGAGATGTGGGCCAGGCCTTCGATTCCTTCCTCCAGCTCGATGAAGGCTCCAAAATCGGCCAGCTTCGTGACCTTCCCCTTCACGATATCCCCCACATGGTACTTATCTTCGAAATGAACCCACGGATCCTCGGTAAAATGCTTGAGGGAAAGGTTGATCTTCTGGTTTTCTTTGTCCAGTCGCACTACCTTGAGACGGATCGTTTGTCCCTTCTTTACATAGTCCTTGGGGCGAGTTACATGCCCCCAGCTCATGTCGTTGATATGGAGGAGTCCGTCGAATCCCCCTAGATCGATGAAGGCGCCGAAGGAGGTGAAGCTTTTCACCACTCCCTCTACCTCGTCCCCGATCTGGGTTTTCTCGAAGAACTCTGCCTTGCGTCGGGCGATATCCATCTCCATCCATGCCCGGCGGGAAAGGACGATGTTCACCCTGTTTTCGTTATAAAGCCGTTCGATGAGGAACTTCGATTCCAATCCGACGTATTCTTCCGGATTCTCTACCCTCTGTACATCGATCTTGGAGATAGGATTGAACCCAACGACTCCATACCCGAGATCTACCTCGAAGCCGCCCTTGATAGCCTTGGTGATCTTTCCCTCTACGGGAAGCTTCTCTTGAAAAGCGTTGCGAAGGGATTTCCAGAAGAGTTTTTCATCCGCCCGTTGTTTGGAAACGATCACTTCCCCGGCCCGATTTTCCTTTTTGAGCAGAACTACCTGGACCACATCTCCGATTTTCGGAGGGGTTTTGAACTCCGAAAGGCTCACCTTCCCTTCGGATTTGTACCCAACGTCTAGAAAAACATGCTCGGGCCCTATTTCAACTACCTTTCCGTCCACGAGCCGCCCCTCTTCCAGCTCGTCAAGATTCTTCAGGTAGTACTCTTGTAGTTCTTCCTGAATACTGTTGGGTGTGGGGGATTCGGTTGTTCTGTGTTCCTGTTCGATCATGACTTCCATATTACTCCTGCTGATGTTCCGCGTACGTGGAATGATTGCCACTACTTTCTCACAAACTTGTTCTATCGTCAAGTCCGATGTATCGATATAGAAAGCGTCTTCGGCAATCCGAAGAGCACCCTCTTTCTTCTGCCTGTCCAGGGCATCCCGTATGGCAATACTCTGCACCAGCTCTTCGTAGGGGAGACTGCTTGTTCCCTGGGCGAGTCTTCTTTTTGCCCGGGTCTCCACACTGGCATCAAGGTATACTTTCACCTCTGCCTGGGGAAAAACCACTGTGCCGATATCCCTGCCTTCCACCACAAGATCCCGGTTTTGGGCCAGTTTCCTGAGGCACTCGTTCACCCGTTGCCGAATGGGAAGGATGCTGGAAAAGGGCGCCACGTACTGATCCACCCGATCGGAATGGAGTTCCGCCTCTCGTTTCACCCCGTCCACTAAAAGTACCCCGTCCACCAGGTCGAACTCCGTATGGAGGGCGACCTCGATGGCTGCTTGTTCCTGCTGGGGCAGAATCCCCTGCTCCAGCGCCTTCCACGTAATGGCGCGATAGAAGTTCCCTGAGTTTACGTACAGGAACCCCAATCGTTTGGCCACACAACTGGCGATCGTACTCTTTCCTACCCCTGCCGGACCATCGATGGCAACTACCATGAGGACACCTCGCTATGTTGACGTTTGAAGGAAGCCACCTCCCGCTCGGTAAGGAAGCGAAACTTGCCAGCCTCCAACCCTTTCAAAAGAACAGATCCGATGCGGATCCGATGCACCCTCTTGGGATACAGCCCCCGGGATCCGAAGACCTTGCGGATTTCCCGGTTCTTTCCTTCTATCAGGATGATATGGACCATCCGAGGACCCTTTACTTCATAGGAATGCAGTTTGTAGATCTCCCCTTCCACGTAGATCCCCTTCTTGTACTCTTCCAGAAACTCGAGGGGGATATCCTTCTTCGTCTCCACCACGTACTCTTTCTCGATTCCGGAACTCGGGTGGGAGACTAGACGAGCGAACTCTCCGTCGTTGGTAAAAAACAGCAGTCCCGAGGAAAGGTAGTCCAACCTGCCCACAGGGTAGAGCCTGCTTTTCAGGAAGGGGGTGATCAGGTTGAGGGCGATAGGCCTGCCGTCCGGATCGTAGGTGGTGCTGAGATACTTGGGAGGCTTATGCAGGGCGATGTAGAGGAACCTCTTTACCGGATAGATTCTGCGATTTCGGTACTGGACGATATCCTCTGGCCCTACTTTCACCCCCATCTCCCGTATTACCTGACCGTTTACCCGTATCAACCCTTTCCGAATGTACTCCTCGCACTTCCTTCGGGAAGCCAGGCCGGATCGGGACAAGTATACCTGCAACCGGAGTTTTCCGTCTTTCGTTCCCCGGAAAATTTCGACCCGGTTCTTTTTCTTGTTCTTTCTTCGATTATCCATTCAATTCAAACCTCTCTTTCTCGTATTCGTCCAATTTAGGTAGATCCGCGATGCTTTTCAATCCGAACATCTTCAGGAACTCCTTGGTGGTGCCGTACTGAACTGGTTTTCCCGGTGCATCCTTCTTACCCACTTCGCGGATTAGATTCTTGGATAGAAGGAGCTTGATCATGCTATCCGCCGACACTCCCCGAAGATTCTCGATTTCCGCACGGGTGATGGGTTGTGAGTAGGCAATGATAGCGAGGGTTTCCAGAGCCGCCCTACTGAGTTTCCCTTCCTGTTTCTTCCCGTACCGCTCCTTCAACACTTCCCAAAACTCCTTCTTGGGAGAAAAAAGGAAGCCTCCCCCCAACTCTACCAGTTCGATCCCATGTTCCCCGTGGGAATACCGGTCTCTGATTTTTTCTATCACCTCGAGCACTACTTCCTTCGAAAGTCCCGATATGCGACAGATCGTTTTCAGATCCAACGGTTCGGCTTCCAGGAATAGGATCGCTTCCACCAAGGCAGATTCTTTATCCAGCATTGTCTTCCAGACCTTGCTCTACAGAGAGAATCCGAATATCCCCAAACATCTTGTTCTGCAAGAGTCGTATCTTTCGCTGTTTGGCCAATTCCAGCACCGCTAGAAAGGCGCAGACGATATCCATGAGGGAATCGGGTTTCACGATAAGTTCGGTGAACAGGAGTTCCCTCTTTTTCTCCAGTAGTTCGTACAACAGGGTGATTTTCTCGTTGAGGGAAACTTCTTCATAGAGATCCAACACGTGCTCCGCGGAGAGGGATGTGACGATGGTGGAAAAAGTCTTGAACAAATCCCATACACTGATCTGCTGCCACAGACCATCGTCCACAAAGGGAAGGATCCGTTGTCGATTCTTTCGTTCGATGAGCCACTCCGCTTCAGAACCCCGCTGCCCGATCAGTTCGGAGAGTTTTTTGATTTTTTGGTACTCGATCAGCTTCTCTACCAGCTCCTTTCTAGGGTCCTCGTACTCTTCCCCGAAGTCCACCTCTACCGGAAGGAGCATCCTGGATTTGATATACAGTAGTGTGGCAGCCATCAGGTAGAACTCGGTAATGTTATCAAGATCTACCCGTTCCGCATACTGTAAATACTCCAGATACTGCTCGGTGATCTGCGAAATGGGGATATCGTAGATATTGATCTCGTTCTTTTTTATCAAGAAAAGCAGTAGATCCAGCGGCCCTTCAAATCCCCCGATTTGAAACCTCTGGGCCATACCTGCCGGTTGATTCTCCATGGGTTTGCCCCAGTATACAGAGAACGAAAGAGTATTTCAACCTAGGGAAGAGCCGGAATGCGCAGCGTACGGCTAGTAGAGCAACTCCCCTGTCTTGGATGTTCCTTTAGGGTCTGCCGTAGAGGCTTCGCCTGCGGCCGGCTTTACACGGGAGGCGGATTTTTCTTCCTGGGTGGGTCCGCTCGGGGTTTCCGAACGCCTGGGGAACATGATCTTTCGCAACTTTTCCTCCAGTTCTGCCTGGAAATCTGGATTCGCCTCTATGTACGCCTTCGCATTGTCCCTTCCCTGGCCAATCCGTTCCGTTCCATACGAGTACCAGGAACCGCTCTTTTCGATTAGGTTGTACTTCAGAGCGGCATCCAGAAGACTGGCGCTGGCGGAGATGCCCTTCCCGAACATGATTTCCAGTTCCACCTTTCGAAAGGGAGGGGCAACCTTGTTCTTTACCACCTTCACACGTACCTTGTTTCCTACCGCATCGTCCTCGTCGTTTCGGGTGATGGTTTCGATCTTTCTTACTTCTAGCCGTACGGAAGCGTAGAACTTCAGGGCGTTCCCACCGGTGGTGGTTTCGGGATTTCCAAACATGACTCCGATTTTCATCCGAATCTGGTTGATGAAGATCAAACAGGTTCCGGACTTCGAGATGGTACCGGTGAGTTTCCGCAACGCCTGGCTCATGAGGCGAGCCTGGAGGCCCATGTGGGAATCCCCCATGTCTCCCTCGATTTCGGCCTGGGGGGTCAGCGCAGCCACGGAGTCCACCACGATGATGTCTACCGCACCGGAGCGAACGAGGGATTCGGCGATTTCCAGAGCTTGTTCCCCCGTATCAGGTTGAGAAACCCACAGTTCGTCGATATTTACCCCCAGGTTTTTCGCATAGATGGGATCGAGGGCATGTTCCGCATCGATGAAGGCTGCGATCCCTTTCCGTTTCTGTGCCTCTGCTATGGCATGGAGGGCCAGGGTCGTTTTTCCCGAAGATTCCGGGCCGTAGATCTCGATGATTCGCCCCTTGGGATACCCGCCGATTCCCAATGCCTCGTCCAGCAAGATGGATCCCGAGGGAATCGTCTCGATTTCCAATGCATCCACCCCGGAGCCATACTGCATGATGGAACCTTTACCGAACTGTTTCTCGATCTGCAGTTTCGCCGCTTCCAGGGCTTTTAATTTTTCCTCCCAGTTGGGATTGGTGGAAACTGGGTCTTTCTTTGCCATGTGAACCTCTCTACCCCTAATTACAGATAAAACATTCCTATCGCTTCAAAATTATACGCGAATTCGATCATAGACGGGTGAGCGAGGGGCGTCAAGGGAAGTTAAAAGGTTTTTTTCGAATCCACTAGAAGAGTGATGGGCCCTACGTTCACGTAGGCAACTTCCATCTTGGCCTGGAAAACCCCTGTTTTCGGCACGATGCCATACCTACCAAGTTCCTGGAGAAAGAATCGAAAGAGAGGTTCTGCCTGGGAAGGGGGAGCCGCTTCGTCATAGGAGGGACGTCTTCCCTTGCGGGTATCTCCATAAAGGGTAAACTGGGACACCACCAGCACTTCCCCCCCGATATCCAAGACGGAAAGATTCATTTTCCCTTCCGTATCGGGAAACAGACGGAG
>Ga0123519_10002668_pt1 | contig 29941 bp, 23 predicted proteins | sample YelNatPaOPRAMG02_FD_87396 | JGI IMG/M metagenome (GOLD analysis project Ga0123519, IMG submission 87396) | Hot spring microbial communities from Yellowstone National Park - Yellowstone National Park OP-RAMG-02 (version 2) | ecosystem: Environmental > Aquatic > Thermal springs > Hot (42-90C) ... | reverse complement strand
CTCTTTGCGGGAGAGATCTCGGTTCGCCTTGAAGTGGAAAACCCGCGAGGAGAAGAGGATTCTGAAAGCAAAGAAACAACTGGATCGATTGGAAGCTAAGCTCAGGGTCTGACCGAGGGAAGAGCTTACAGAGCCCGATTCGTGAAAGGGGCATCCAAGGAAACGATCGGGGGTTCTGCCTGTTTCCGAAAGTCAGTTGGATCGAGCCGACACGGGGATAGTTCTACAGATGAGAGAAACGGCGAAATGTTTTATTATTTCACTCGTTGCATAGCGGACCCTGGAGAGGACGCCATGAGGGCCTTGTCAAGGGCACCTTCTTGACGTCTGCACGGTTGTCCTTAGGTTTGACCATGAGTGAAGTTGACAAGCAGAGTTTGCCGAAGTGGGTATTTCGCCTTCTTAAGGTGCCGTTACAAGACCCCTTGGGCGCCCTCATGGGGGCTTGTGCAGCGATTTTTGCAGCATCAGGGCTATTATTTCACAGTAAAGGAGGAATTTATGGGAAAGATTGAGGGTATGCTTAAATCTGAGATTCTGCGGTTGGCGAAGAGGGAAACGAAAAAGGCTTTCGTTCCGCTTCGGAAGGAACTTCGCGTCCTTAAGGGAACTTTCTCGCAACTTCGAAAAATGGTCGACGACCTTCAGCACCTCGTGGCACGGCAAACCAAGGAGGCAGAGGCCGAAAAGGCAGAGATGGCGGTTCCCGGGGCACCGGCAAAAGGAACGAAATTTCCTCCTCGCCTGATCCGAGCCCTTCGTAAACGCCTTGGCCTTACCCAGCGGCAGCTCGCGAGGCTTGCCAACGTGACCGTTGGAGCTGTCTATCAATGGGAGTCGGGTAAGTTTGAACCCCGGGAGGACAAGAAAGCCTTCTTGGCTGGATTACGGAAAATGAAAAAGAGCGAAGTGAAGCAGATGCTCGGAGCGAAAACCCCGCAGCCCCAGTCAAAGAAGAGGGACCAGGAATCTCAGCCATCTTCTCCTGAACGAAAACCGTCCAAGTCCGTGAGGATTCGAAAGAACAAGAGGCAGAAGGGTTGACAAGCTGCCTCCCGAGGTGAGAGGCCCATCGAATCGTTTTTGAAACTACGTCGACCAGGGTGTCGTATCATACCGACTCACTGGTTTCCCTGGGCAGCGTTTTTCGAAACCTTGACGTTCAGCCCCTCCTTTTTCGAGACGGATGAGCGGAGGAAGGAATTGTTCCTTTAAGCTAATTGTCTTCGACCTGGATGGAACGCTCACCCGGGAACGTTCCATCTGGGAGTACATCCACAAACGCCTTGGCACCTGGTATGGGTTTGCTGAGACATTCCAAGAGAGGTTCCTCCGGGGGGAGATCTCCTACGAAGAATTCTGCGATCTCGATGCACAGGTCTGGAAGGGCATGAAGATCGATGATCTGTCTGCGATCGCGAGGACCGTCCCATTTCGTGAAGGGGTTGATTCCCTCATCGAATACCTGAAACAGAAGGGGCTCAAATTGGCTCTCGTTTCTTCGGGGCTCTCCCTCCTTACCAGTTGGGTTCACCAAAGGTACGGGTTTGACGACTCGATCTCCAATGATCTCCTTCATGAGGACGGGATCTTGACCGGGAAGGTCCACATTCGGGTCTATCACGACAAAAAGGCTGTATGGGTTCGGAGGATTCTGCAAAGGTTTCGCATCCCCGAGGAGGAGATGGTGGCCATCGGAGACAGTCGAGGTGACCTCGATATGATTCAAATGGCGGGTTTCTCGATTGCTCTCAATCCCTCGTGCCGCGACCTTGAAGAAGCTGCGGATCTCTGCTTTCAGAGCGACAACCTTGCAGAGATCATCCCTCAATTACCCTTTTGAAACGGAGGCCCAAAATCCTCTGCAAAGGAAGCCCGAAAACAAGAGACGTTCTCTCTGATCTTGCAGAACCCGTCCACAGAGGGCCCGGGAGAGGGAGCCAAAGAGGCCTTGTAGCGGCACCTTGACGAAGCGGAATAGCCGCTTCTGCTAACTCCGCCGAATCTCACACTTGGTGAAACTTATGATAACGGTTCATATGTCAACCAAACCCGCTTTGCAAGGCCTCCAGGACGCCCTCTTCGGGATTCCGCTAGGCAGCGGGCGTATTCTTTTTCGGGGGTGGCTAAGCCTTCCTTTAGGAAAACATTCTGCCCTGCACGGACGCTAACGAACCCTGGGATAAGGGACAGCTATGGCCTGGGAACAGGTGTGGATCCAAGCAGCCAATGCCTTTTGGGCCTCCCCCTTTCTCGATCGGGTGCTCCCCTGGTTCACCCATCTTGGTAGCCATCTTGCGGTCCTCGCGTTCATCTTGTTCTCTTTCTTGCGGACCAGGACCAGAAGCGCCTCTGGAAAGCTCGTTCTCCTCTATGGAATCCAATCGGCCGTCGTCTACGGGCTCAAGTTTCTCGTCCGCCGCGAGCGTCCCTCTCTCTCTCAGGAGCTGGTTCTTCGATTCGCAAAAGGACCAGGCGAAATCCTCGATCCGAGCTTTCCGAGCGCTCATACGCTCTATGCTTTCATGATGGCCACCCTCCTCGCCCGCCGCTTCCCCCGCTGGCGTTTCCTCTTCTACCTCGGAGCTGGTCTCGTCGGATGGAGCCGGATCTACCTGGGGCTCCATTATCCCACGGATGTTGCCGCCGGCGGCCTTCTTGGTTATGGGTTGACGAAACTTCTCCTTCACCTCGAAGCCGCAAGAAAGGCCACTCGTTAGAAAATTCCGCGCTAAGGTTTGGGCACCGTTGACAGGGGATAGTGCTTTTTCATAGGGCAAAGGGATTGCTTCCGGACGTAAAAAGTTAAAAGTCGGAGGCATAGAGGCATGAAAACAAGCTCTATGCCCTTTGACCAGGCCCCCACAGAGCCTCCGCATTTTCATGGGTCGAAGGGGTCCCCTTGGCATGGGGAATCAGATAAAAGAAGCGGTGAGGTCGGACAAGGCCTTTTCGAGACCTCCTGGGATCGTGGTTTCCACCCTGTTCAAGGCCGCCTCAACCTGGCTGTACCGTTCCGAATCCGACAGGTCATCCAAGACACGGTAAACCCCGGCCCTCCTCCCAAGCCGAAAATTCTCTCTCTTCCTTTCAGGTAAAGCCAGGTATCGATCGATCACCGCGAGCATCTCAGCCTTGTCCTCCGGTAGCTTCCCTTCCACTTCTTCGAGAAGGTTCAAAATGTGATCGCTGACGAATGTGCTCTGAATGCCTTCAAGGCCTTCTATCAAGAGCCTTTCTTCCCGCACGACCTCGTCATCCGTCAAGAGTTGAAATTCCCCCTGCTCCATTTTTTCGAAAAGCGGCATACCCGGAAGAAGCTTCAGCGTGCGAACGCGGATAAAATCTGGGTCTATTGCATTGAGGACCTTCGCGGTGTGGGTGGCGTGCTCCTGCCACATGGCCCTGCCCCCCAGTCCCAAAATGACATATTCGGAAAGGGAGATCCCGGAGGCTTTTACCCTCCTCCCGGCCTCTACATGTTCTTCCGCTGTGACGCCCTTTCGAACGTACTGGAGGAGGGGATCATAGCCCGTTTCAAGGCCAATATGAATTCTCCGAAGACCGGCGTCGAAGAGGGCTCTGAGCTCTTCGACGCTCTTTCTTGAAATGGTTTTTGCCCGGGCATAGGTCGTAACCCGTTCGATGCTCGGAAAGGTCTCCATGAGATATCTCAGGATCTCGATCATCCGCTCCGTCTTGATACAGAGGGAGTCCGCATCCTGAAGAAAAACGTTTTTGCCTCCGTTGAGAAGCCACAGAGAAACCGATCGGAACCCGTCCCAGGAACGATCCGGATCGCGAAAGAAGGAACGAACCAAAGAGGGGGTAACCTCGCCTCCCTGTCCCTGTCTCCAGGATAAGGCTTTAATCTCCTCCGCGATCTGCCGGATCGTATCGATGTCTTGCTTCACCTCTTCTACATCGCGGGCCTGGAACCTCTGACCTTTATAGGTATGGCAAAAACCACACCGATTCCAAGGGCAATTTCGGGTCACCCTGAGCAAAAGGCTGTAGGCTTCACTCGGAGGACGGATTGGACCTTGTTCAAAGGTGAGAGGCCTCATGACATTCCACTCCGAATTTCTCTGCAAACGGGTCTCGTGACAAACGTTCCGTCGGCACCTACCCTACCGTCTCCACACCCTTACAGGCATAGTTCTTCGGGCGGGATTTGGAGGATCCAGAAAATCTTGTTCTCGACCTCAAGAATATTGTTTTCCATTTCTTCGAGGTAGGCAAGGGCCTGATCGCTTGATCCATATCGTTTCTTAAGATCCTCGAACCGCTCTTCGATGGAAACGACCTCTCCATGCCGTACCCTCTTATCGGCGTAATTGACGACTTCCTCTTCGGAGACCAAGCGAGGATCGCTCGCCTTCTCAAGCCACACGTGCTGAGCCACCACTTCAGCCACCCGTTCATAGCCGATTTCCTTCAAGAGTCGATATCCCGTTTGGGTATGGTCCTCTTTTGTCCGCAAGCAAACCGTTTTCGTGATATCGTGTAAGAGGGATGCCGCCTCCACCAGCCGGAGGTTCAAGTGCTGCCCTTTTCTGTTCAGTGCCGAGGAGATCAAAAGGGCCACCTCAGCCACCTTCAAGCTATGTTCCACGATGTTCTCAAGCATTCCGTAACGGTTCATCAGCTCGAGACATTCTTCCCGGGTTGGAATCCGCTCCCTTCCGTCCCCTTCCGGGAAGCACCCCATCCCCCCCTCGCCTCGAACCTGCTCACCTTCAAAAGCCTGCGGTTTCCCCCGTCGACTCATTGGCTCACCCCGGAAATCCTACCTTCAGGAGAAAAGGCCCATCTAGAGCCATCCCGATCACGTCAGGTACGGAGTCGCTCCAGCCGATAAAACGGGCCGCTCTTCTTCCTGAAATCACAATAACGTATCGGGAGATGAATTTCAACGAAAATGGCTGTAGGAGAGTCATACCTCAATTGTCAACCTGATGTTACAAAATCCCTGCACAAAGGGCCCGGGTGAGGGTGGCAAAGAGGCCTTGTAACACCACCTTAAGGAAGCGAAATATCCACTTTGGCGAACGATCCAGAACTCCGCTCTTGTGAAGCTTAGGATAACCGTATAGATGTCAAGAAGATCTATTTTTAGCCCTTTCGTTTGACCCTCCGTTCATGAGGCGCATTCTAAAATCGGAGGATGAAGCGCTCGGCCTCGGCGGAGAGGCCCATCTCCACAAAAAAGAGAGGAAAGGGTAGGATGGCGCCGATTCTGGGGTATAATATCTTTTCAAGGAGGGGTTTATCTCGAACCGTTTCCGTCGCGTTCGCCGTTTGGAACCATAGGTTCTGCTTAGTTACTAAAAAGAACATTCGTCCTATTGTCCACTTAACGAATGGGACCTCTTATGTCGGTCAAGGCCTACATGGTGAAGATCTTTGGAAAGGAGCATCCCCACCAGAAGGTGGTGAAGGTGTTTAAGCAGTACTGTCCCCGCGGTAGCATCCTCGACGCCGGCGCAGGGGCTGGCTATATAGCCCAGAGGCTCAAAGAAGCGGGGTACGACGTGACGGCTGCTGATATTCGACCGGACCTTTTCCGAGCCGAGGGGATCCCGTGCAGGGCTGCTGATCTCAATACGAACCTCCCCTTTCCGGATCAGATGTTCGAAGGGGTCCTTTGCGCCAACGCGATTGAGCATCTCGAGAACCCGTCCTTTTTTGTCCGAGAATCCTACCGCATCCTAAAAGAAAGGGGAAAGCTCCTGATCACCACACCCAACGTGTTGAATTTGAAATCAAGATTGGCAAACCTCTTCCTCGGGTTGAATCAATTCTACGCCGTTCCGAACAATGAGGTCGGAGACTATCCGGGAGGACAACATATCCACTTGGCGAGCTACTACGAACTACGAACCCTTCTCCACAGAAATGGCTTTAGGATCATCGCGGCCACCACTCACGCCTTCAGCAGCACGGCCATGTCCCTTGCACCCCTTTACCCGGCCGTCCGCTTCTTCACCTGCCGGGCCCTCCGAAGAGAGCGAAACCCCGCGCAACGGCAAAGGAATAGGGAAATCCAAAAGCACGTCTTATCCGCCGATCTCTTATTCGGGAAGAAACTTTTCTTGCTCGCCGAAAAGGACCCTCGCTACCTGAAACCCTCCCCCGAGAAAGCAGGATAGTTTAGGCCGCTCAACGCGCTGAGCCTGGCGAGCCGTATGGTTCAGAAGGAAGGTGTTGACCATAAAGATATTATGGGATAAAATGGAGTTCAATCATGGCGCGACGAGGTCGGGGAGTAGCGCAGCTTGGTAGCGCGCTTGGTTCGGGACCAAGAGGGCGGGAGTTCAAATCTCCTCTCCCCGACCAATCTCTCGCAGGGGCACACTCCTCTTTTTTCCCCGCTCCCGTGTGGGCTCCTTGCCTCAAAACCCCCTCAAATCATTTCAAAAAAACAGTGATGTGCGCACTCACCGAATTGGTTCTCGTGCTCTTCCCATCTCGGACATACTCGACGTAGCTCTCTAATTCGTAAGCCCCGGAGCTGCTTGCCCCGGGAGGAAAGGCCCGAAGCTCAACCTCAACTATCCCGGGTGAGCCGTATTCGACCTTCTTCGGCCTCACGCAGTAGGGTCCATCACCTGACCAGTAGAAACAAACCCGGGTGATCCTTGGCCTGCCATCAGCCTCAAACTGGATCGTGTAGATGTATTGGATGTTCGCCAGAACCTCTCCGGTTGGGGGTTCAAGGCGCAGCAACCGCATCTCTCCTGAAGCAAGAGGTTCCAGAGGAGCCGTAGCACAGGAACATAACCCCAGCCCCAGCGCCAGGTACAAGGCGAAACCTAACTTTTCGATCGGCCAAAGCGCGTGGCGAAATCTCGTCTGGTTCGCCGTCCCTTTCACCCTCAGTCGCCCAATTCCGCTCTCAAGGAGAAAAGACCCCAATGAAAAGCGGATGCTTGACCACTGCATTGATATCGCCCCCTTCCCGTGGGAAAAAAGGTCTCTTATCCATAGAGTTTCTTCAGCAAGAACGCCATCCGTTGCCCAAGGGATCGTGCCAATTGCAAACCCTCCTCGTCCTTGAGGACCTCTCCCTTTTCCCTTCCGATTCCCACAGCTCGGCCCGCGATGAAGAACTCCTGGCTGAGCAAGAGATGGTTCATCGAATCGATGGCATGCATGGCCCCGCTGCGACGAAAGGCCGCGACTACGGCGCCAACCTTGTTTCGGAACATCCGGCCGTTCGCCAGAGAGACGAAACCGGCCCGGTCAATGAGGGCCTTCATCTCCGGGGTGACATCCATGAAATAGACGGGAGAGCCCAGAATCACCCCCTGAGCACCGAGGATCTTTTCGATATACCCATTGGCCGCGTCATCGTCCACGGCGCACCGTTGGTTCTTATTCTCGAAGCATTTCTGACAGGCGATGCACCCATGGATTTTCTTTTCCGACATTTCGACGAGCTCGGTTTCGATGCCTTCTTTTTCAAGTTCCCCGAGCACCTCCTTCAAAAGAAGCGCCGTGTTTCCTCCCTTTCGAGGACTGCCGTTGAACGCGACAACCTTCATCTTCGCTCCCTCCTTCTCTTCAAATCCGATCCGATTCGTAATCACTTATACCACAAGATATCTTGAGGAGCAAACCCATTCGTGACGTTCTGACGCGAAGTAAGTGGTTTCAAGAGCCGCCAGTTCCGTTGCGGAACCCCGGAGAGGACCCTCTGGAGGCCTTGGCAAGCGGTTCCAGTTGACGTTTGAACGGCTATCATAGGCTTCGCCAAGTGTGAAGTTTAGCAGAGTTGCCCGAAGTGAGTATCTCGCTTCCTTAAGGTGCCGCTACAAGACCTCTTGAGCGCCCTCACCGGGGCCCTTTGGCAAGGAATTTTGCAACATCGGTGTATATTCGTCATGCCGTAGGTACCTATTGCAGCGATAGGATAAATTGATTATATGTAATTCAACATGATCGTCACTTGGCGACCCTTCCGCTTCCTGTGGGGGTGTCAAGACAAATGTGAGAAGGGAGGATGGGTGAAAAGAAGCGTTTTTTTATTGAGGCCTAGCCTCTTTTTCTGTTTCATCATGACCTTTGGCACGTTCTCGGCCTGTTCCAAGGAGAGCCCCAAAAGGCTGGAGCCTCCCGCAATCCCTGTCGTCGTGGCCACAGCCGTCCAGAAAGCCGTCCCAGTGCAGATTCGTGCCATCGGGAATGTTCAAGCCTATTCATCCGTTACAATCAAATCGAGGATCCCTGGGCAGATCATGCGAGTCCACTTCAAAGAGGGGGACGATGTGAGGAAAGGGGCTCTCCTTTTCTCCATCGATCCTCGGCCCTATGAAGCCGCTCTTAAACAGGCCGAGGCCAATCTCCAGAAGGATATGGCCCTCGTGAAGCAGACCGAGGCTAACCTCGAACGGAATATCGCCCAGGAGAAGAACGCCCAGGTAGAGGCTGAACGCTACCGCGTGCTGTTCGAAAAAGGTGTGGTGGCCCGGCAGCAATTTGATAAGTTCCGAACAGATTGGGAAGCCCTGGCAGCCACGGTGAGAGCCGATCGGGCAGCCAAAGCAAACGCGGAGGCCATGGTGGCTGCTGATAAAGCAGCGATCGAAAACGCAAAGCTTCAACTCAGCTATTGCTCGATCTACTCTCCCATGGACGGACGAACCGGAAGTTTGATCGTTCAGGAGGGGAATATCATCAAGGAGAACGACGCCAGTTTGGTTCTCATCAATCAGATTACTCCCATTTATGTCGTTTTTTCTGTGCCGGAACAGAGCCTCGGGGAGATCAGAAAACATCTGAGCTCAGGCCAGCTCAAAGTGGAAGCCATCCTTCCAAAAGAGGAGACCCATCCGGAAGAAGGAACCATTACGTTTATCGACAATACGGTGGATAGCACAACCGGGACGATCAAGCTTAAAGGAACTTTTGCCAATCGGGAGAAGAGGCTCTGGCCAGGCCAGTTTGTCAATGTGATCTTGACCCTTGCGACAAAGCCCGATGCCATTGTCGTTCCCACTCAGGCTATCCAGACAGGGCAGCAAGGTCAATTTGTCTTTGTGGTCAAGCCAGATTTGACGGTTGAGCTCAGGCCTGTCGTCACCGAAGAGATCGTGGGGCAAGAAGTGGTTATTCAAAAAGGGATCAACATCGACGAGAAGGTGGTTACCGATGGACAGCTTCGGCTCTCGCCCGGAGCCAAGGTCGAAATCAAGACGCCTGATTCGGTCGTAACCCCCAAGAAAAAACCATGACGAACATCTCCGAGCTTTTTATCCGGCGCCCGGTTATGACGACTCTTGTCATGCTGGGTATTCTGCTTTTTGGAGTTTTGGGCTATAGACTCCTCCCTGTGAGCGATCTTCCGACGGTCGATTTCCCAACCATTCTCGTCATTGCCGAGCTGCCTGGAGCAAGCCCCGAAACGATGGCTTCAGCGGTGGCCATTCCGCTGGAACGGCAGTTCTCAACGATTTCCGGGCTCGATTCCATGAACTCCACGAACACCCTGGGAATGACCCGGATCACCCTACAATTCAGCCTTGATCGGGATATCGATGCCGCCGCCCAGGACGTTCAGGCCATGATCGGAAAGGCGGCCCGTCAGCTTCCGCCGGACATGCCCAATCCTCCTTCTTATCAAAAAGTCAATCCTGCCGACTTCCCTGTTCTCTTCCTCCAACTGAGTTCTCCCACCCTTCCCCTCTCGGCGGTCCATGAATACGCGGATACGTTTATCGCTCAACGAATCTCCATGGTCAGCGGGGTCGCCCAAGTCGCGATTTTCGGGGCCCAGAAATATGCAGTTCGGGCGCAGCTCGATCCAAAAGCGCTCGCCTCACGTTCCATCGGGATCGACGAGGTGGCCAAGGCCATTCAGAGCGGCAATGTGAACCTTCCGACCGGAACGCTCTACGGACCTCATCAGGCTTTTACGATCGAGGCAAGTGGAAAGCTATCCAATGCCGAGGCCTACCGTCCCCTGATCGTCACGTACAGAAATGGTTCTCCGGTCAGGCTAAGTGACCTGGGAAAGGTCATCGACAGCGTCGAAAACAATAAGGTGGCAAACTGGTATGTGAACATTCCGGCCATCGGCTTGGCCGTTTACCGTCAGCCCGGAACGAACACCGTTGAGGTCGTCGATTCCATAAGAAAGTTGCTACCAACCCTCCGAAGCCAGATGCCTGCCTCTGTCGACCTCCATGTCCTCTTCGACCGTTCCCAGTCGATTCGTGATTCGGTGAACGATGTCAAGTTTTCACTCTTTTTGACCCTCTGTCTGGTCGTTCTGGTGATCTTTCTTTTTCTCCGCAATCTATCTGCCACGATTATTCCAAGCTTGGCCCTTCCGATGTCGATCATTGGCACCTTCTCCGTCATGTACCTCCTCAATTACAGCTTGGACAATCTATCCCTGATGGCTTTGACTCTCTCCGTGGGTTTCGTGGTCGATGACGCCATCGTCATGCTAGAGAATATTGTTCGGCATATGGAAATGGGGGAAAAGCCTCTGCAAGCCGCATTCAATGGGTCGAGAGAAATCGGATTTACGATTGTGTCCATGACCCTGTCCCTTGTCGCTGTTTTCATCCCCATCCTCTTCATGGGAGGCATCGTCGGCCGACTCCTTCACGAATTTGCCGTGACGATCGGGGTGGCGATTTTGGTCTCGGGTTTCATTTCCCTGAGCCTCACCCCCATGCTATGCAGCCAATTTCTCAGACCCCTGGCAGAAAAGAGAAGGGGGGCTCTCTATGCCACCTCCGAGCGTTTTTTCGAAGGCATGCTGCAAGCCTATAGAGTGAGCCTTCAATTTGTGTTGAAGCACCGGCTTGCCACCCTCATCCTCTCGTTTCTGATTCTCGCCGTCACCCTTGCGCTTTTCATGACCTTCTCCTATGGATTTCTTCCCAGCGAGGACATCGGTCAGATTTTTGGCTTCACTGAAGGGGCCCAAGGAATCTCCTTTGAGGGAATGAAACAGCATCAGCTTGCTGTCATGGAGATCGTTCAGCAGGATCCGAATGTGCATTCCTTTTCGTCAACGGTTGGGGCGGGAGGTCCAACCCCCACTGGAAATATGGGTCGTATCTTCATTACCTTGAAACCCCGCTCCGAACGGAAGCTTCACGCAGAAGAGGTGATTCAGCAGTTGCGTCCAAAGCTTTCGAAGATCCCAGGTATCCAGGTCTTCCTTCAAAATCCTCCTCCCATTCGAATCGGGGGGCAATTGACAAAGGCCCAATATCAGTTCACCCTCCAGAGTCCGGATATAAGGGAACTCTATGAGCATGCCCCGAGACTTGAAGCGAAGATGAAGGAATTGCCGGGGATTCAGGACGTGACCAGCGACCTGCAGATCAAGAATCCTCAGGTGAATATCGAGATCGACCGCGATAAGGCTTCGGCCCTCGGCGTAACAGCCAATCAGATCGAAGATACGCTCTATAGCGCTTACGGATCGAGACAGATTTCGACGATCTATACTTCGATCAACCAGTATCCGGTGATCATCGAACTGGAGCCTCAATATCAAGTGGATCCTTCTTCTTTGTCGATACTCTATGTGCGCTCCTCCAATGGCCATCTGATTCCGCTAAGCGCCGTTGCAAACCTACGGCCGGGTCTTGGTCCCCTCTCCATCAACCACCTCGGACAACTTCCATCCGTTACGATCTCTTTCAACATCAAGCCCGGTGTTTCCCTGGGAGATGTGGTATTAGCGGTCGAAAAGATAGCCAAGGCCACCCTTCCGCCTACGATCAGCACGGGTTTCCAGGGAACAGCCCAGGCATTCCAGACTTCCATCAAAGGGATGGGCCTCCTCCTGATCATGGCCATTGTGATCATTTACATCGTCCTTGGAATTCTTTACGAAAGCTTCCTCCATCCCCTGACGATTCTTTCTGGCCTTCCCTCTGCAGGATTTGGGGCCTTGGTGACCCTTCTCATCTTCAAGATAGACCTCAACATCTATTCGATGGTTGGAATTGTCATGTTGATCGGCATTGTCAAGAAGAATGCGATTATGATGATCGATTTTGCCTTGGATGCACAGAGAAATCAGGGGAAGAAGCCGGCTGTGGCCATCTATGATGGATGTCTCGTCCGCTTTCGACCCATCATGATGACCACCATGGCTGCGATCATGGGCGCACTGCCGATCGCCCTGGGTTTCGGTGCGGGCGCCGAAGCGCGGCGCCCCCTGGGGCTCGCGGTAGTGGGGGGATTGGTCTTCTCCCAGCTCATTACCCTCTACATCACGCCGGTGATCTATCTCTATCTCGAATCTTTTCGGCAAAAGATGAAAGGCGAAACTTTGGACTCCCGTGAAGGTTGACCGCGGAGGGAAAAAGGGAATACCGATCTTCCATTACTTGGCCCAGCACCGGCCTGTAAACCCTAATGTTGCAATAAATCCTGCTCGAGGGCCCCGGTGAGGGCGTCCGAGAGGGCTTGTAGCACCACCTTAAGGAGGTTACGTATCAAGTTCCGTCGCCTCCGCTGGACTTCACCCTTGGTGGAATCTGAGATAACCGCTCACGTGTCAACAAGACCCGCTTGACAAGGCCTCTGAGGCGTCCTCTCCCGGGCTCCGTTATGGAACGGACGGGCCAATGTGGTGGAGGCGGCGGGAATCGAACCCGCGTCCGAGAACCTTCCGACAGAACGTCTACATACTTAGCCGGTGTTTTGACTTCACCCCTCAGGCCTCCCACAGGCAGGATTCCTCAGGGGCTAGCCTATGGGGTTTCGCCTTCCTCCTATAGGCTTCAGAGGAAAGCTATCCTGTTTTTCTGACGCCCTTACCCCGCCCTACAGGAAAGAACGGGAAGGACGCTCGCTGCCCTTAGGCAGCAAGGGCATAATCGTAGTTGGCGATTATGTTTGAATCCCATTTGTTTAACGAGCCAATGGGACCTCGGTATGCAGCTCTGCCGTCAACGATCCCCGTCGAACCCTTTTCGCCCCCTTTCCATCCCCGTTCCAGGGTTTTTCGCTTGAGCGTCTCCCTTTTGTCAAAAAGCTTTTTCCCCTTCGCCAGCCCCAAATCGACCTTGACCTTTCCATTCAAGAAGTAGAGCCTAAGGGGAATCAACGTATACCCTCTCTGCTCCACCTTTCCAATCAAACGTCGGATCTCTCTCTTGTGAAGAAGGAGCTTTCGTGTCCTCAGAGGATCATGGTTGAGACGATTCGCTTGCGGGTAAGGGCTGATGTGCGCATCCACGAGAAATACCTCGCCATCCCGAATATCCCCATAGCTGTCGCCCAGACTAACCCTCCCCTCCCGCAAAGACTTGACCTCGGAGCCCAAAAGGGAAATGCCTGCTTGATAGGTCTCCTCGACCGAATAGTTGAAAAACGCCTTCTTGTTCTGGCAAATCAGTTTTTCGGCAACCTTTTGTGGCAAAGGAACCACCCTACCTTCGGTCAAAGCTCGATAAACCGGTCGTTACTCGTATTTTAGCCCAAAAATAGCCTGGAAGCAAAAAAGACCTTCCTCGCCATCCTCGGGTGATCCTTCGGGTCTTCGCTCAGACCCGGACCGGTAGCTCGATCACAAAGGTGGTTCCCTTTGGTTTGTTGTCCCGAACCCGGATATAGCCGTTATGATCCGAAACAATCGCGTTGACGATCGTGAGGCCGAGTCCCGTTCCGCTCTTCCGAGTTGAGAAGTAGGGTTCGAAGAGCCTCGATTTGTCTTCGTCCCGGATCCCGCATCCGTTGTCGCTGACTTCGAGACGAACGATCTGAAGGTGAGGGTCATAGCTCGTCTGGATTCGGATCTCTCCTCCCGTGTCAATGGCCGCAAGGCTGTTCTTGATGAGATTCATGAGGACCCGTTTCATCTGATCCCGATCCAGATTGAAAACCGGCAAATCACTCGGAACGAATTCGAATTGGACATCGCGATGGGCCTCCCGGAAGAGAACAAGGGTCTCCTGAACGATCTCGTTGAGATGATTCGGCGTTGGATTGGAGGCCGGCATCCGGGCGAAATTGGAGAACTCGTTGACCATGGCCTTCAGCTCTTCCACCTGCTTGACGATCGTTTGAGTGCACTCGTCGAAGACCTCACCATCCCCTCGAAGCCTCTCGAGGTAACGTTTTCTCAGCCTCTGAGCCGAAAGCTGAATGGGAGTGAGCGGATTCTTGATCTCATGGGCAATCCGCCGGGCTACCTCTCTCCACGCCGCCATTCGTTGGGCCTTCATGAGCTGGGTGAGGTCGTCAAAGACGACGACAATTCCCAAGGGATTCCCTTCCTCGTCCTTCAGATGGGTAATATTGATCAGAAGGGCGAGGGACTTGCCTCCCAGGTCGAGGGCAAGCTGTCGGGTCAGGAAGTCCTTCCCAGAGGCCGTCAACTCCTCGAGCAACGGCTCGATCCACGCTCTCACCTCCGAGGCGAACGCCTCTTTGTAGGGTTTTTCGAGGACCTCCTCGGCGGATACCCCCAACATCTTCTCCGCCGAGGTATTCATGGTGGTGACCCGGCCTTTCTGATCCAGAGAGATCACGCCTGCGGCCACATTCTTCAAAACGATCTCCATGTATTTCCGGCGCTGCTCAAGCTCGAGCCGGCTCACCTGGAGATCTCCGGTCATCTGATTGAAGGATTGAACGAGGAGGCCGATTTCGTCACCCGCCTTCATCTCAATCCGATAGTTCAAATCTCCGGACGCAATTCGATGGGTCGCTTCCGCCAACTCCTTGATCGGCACCGTGATGTCTTTCGCAAGATGGAAGCCGAACCACGTGGCCGAAAAGAGAATCAGAAGCGTAACCATCAGAAGCGCCATTTTATAACTGGACTTGATAGGTTTTCGCAGGATCTTGAGCTGTTTGTAATCCACATAGGCTTGGGAGATCTGGTGCATCTTCACCGTCATGCTTCTTGGAACGAAATGCGAGGCCGAGACGACCCCGATCACCTTCCCTCCCTTGGGCTCCACAAGGGGAGCGAGGCCCGTGATCACCTCTCCTTCTCCGGCAGGAAGTCTTCTCGATACGGTTTGACCCGCAAAGCCTGCTGCGAGCAGATCCTTCGGGTGGCTGAGAAAGATGTTCCTCAGGGCAGGGTCTTCCACCGTGAGGCTTTCACCCCCTTCCTTCAAGAAAACCCCGAGGAGGCTCAGCCGATACTCCCGCCGCTTTTTTTCGAGCTCCTCTCGGGTCACGGCGATTGCCTTTCCTTTTTGAACGAGCCCTTGCGTGGAGAGATGACGACTGATGTCTTGGGCGGCCAAGACCATGCCCTCTGCAAAATCACGGTAGTAGGACTGGGCCACCTCGAGGGCGCTTTGGAGCGACTCCACCACCTGAGGTTTAAACCACTGCTCCACACTGCTGGTGATGAAACCCACTGCAACGAGAAAGAGAAGGATCGTCGGAACAAGGGAGAGGGTGATGAAGGCCACCACCAGTTTCGTTCGAATTTTCGCCCCTAAGACGTTCCTTCGCCTTTCGAACACAAGTTTCACCAGGTTTCGAATGACGAGAAAGATGAGCAGAAGGATGAGGAGAATGTTGATGTTGATGAGCGTGAAGATGAGGATATGACTGGAGGATGAGTCGCTTCCCGTCAACCTTGGAAATCGAGTCTCGACGATCGTGAGTCCAATGATCACGACCGTGAGAATCCCGATCACCATGAGTTCAACCCGACGTTTCTTCCCTCCGGGCGTCAGTGCTTTTTTCAACAGGCTCATCTCACCACGAACCCTCTACGGCGGAAGGGGTTGGATGTACCAATCGGTCTCCGCATCCGACAAGGAAACAAAGAAGAGAAGCTGTTCGAGTGGAAAAGGGAGGCGAATCGAGTCGACCTGTGCCTTGATCCTTAGTTCCAGGGGCGCCCGAGGAGAAACGAGGGTCGAAAGCTGAACCTCCACGTCTTCAACCCGTGAAACCTTTCTTTTCGCCTCCTCCAAGGTGGTAACGAAGAAACTCTCACCGATCTCTCCCAAGGTCACTTGATATTCATTCCGTATGGGATCAAACCGAAGCGTATGGTGAAAGCGAAAGGATCCCACCTTTCGATCCCATAACCACGGCCTCCTCTGATAGACCTCGACGAAGAAGGTAAAGATCGTCTCGACGCCACTCTCAATCGCTTCCTCTGTCTTCTCGTTAAAGCCGTCTACCAAGGAGAAGCTCACCTTCCACCCGCTGTCGATCCGTCTCGCGGTGACCTCTCGAATGGTCGCCTTCTGGGAAAAAGCCAAAGGAGGAAACCCGATCCAAAGGGAAAAAATCAAGCAGAAGAAGCCCCATCGCTTCAATGGTCCATTTTTCATAGATGATCCAGCGGAAGCAAGCTCCCTCAACCTCCGCGTGTTGACGGCCAGCCGGATACCGTGTGAGTCCGGTCAAGAAGGATTTCCTTCACCGCCGAGCCAGGGACAAAGGTCCTTTCGAAGGGTGAGAAAGCGGATCCACCTTCGGTTTTGCCGAAAGCGAAACATCCTTCCCGTTACACCCTTCAGAAAAAGAGATGAAGAAGAAATCCGGAAGCGAGCTATAAGCCGAGTTCTGTATCCCTGGGTTTGGGACGATGGCCATTTATCTGAGGGCCCTGATTGCTCAGGGTCTCAAGCGACCTGACCCGTCCCGCCTTCCTCCCGAAGGGAGAAAGTTGAACAGGCGATTCTCCTCCCGCTCGAGGCGGGAAGCGGGACCTATTTGGTCTTGCTCCGGGTGGGGTTTGCCAAGCTATTCCGATCGCTCGGAGTACTGGTGAGCTCTTACCTCGCCTTTTCACCCTTATCCCGCGGACTGCGGGACGGTATGTTTTCTGTGGCACTTTCCTTATCCCGTCAAACGGGGCGACGCCCATCAGGGCTATCGCACCTCGTTATCGGGACAGTCCGTGTTACGGACCACCCTGCCTTCTGGAGCTCGGACTTTCCTCTTCCCCTTTCTTCCTCTCTCGAGGCTTTGAGGGGAAGCGGCCATCCGCTCCTCCCGGATTTCTCCTTCCTTCTCTCTCGCAATCCTTCCGTCGATCGCCTGGTTTGCCAGCCGATCGGCCTGAGCATTGCCTTCTCTTGGGATAGCAATCACTTCGTACGAACGAAACCCTTTCAGAACATCCAAAACGGCTTGATGAAGGGATTTCAAGTTCGGATGTCTCACCCGGTAGATTCCGTTGACCTGTTTCGCGATCAACTCGGAATCGGTGTAAACCCGAATGAACGCGGCGCCCATTCGTTTGGCTTCCCTGATCCCGATCAGAAGGGCCCAATACTCGGCCTCATTGTTAGTCATGCGGCCCAGGTACCGGCCAAGGGCCCTTAAGGGTTGCCCTTCCTCATCCGTAACCCACACGCCAGCCCCTGCTCTTCCCGGATTCCCCCGACTCGCTCCGTCAATGTAGAGGGTGAGAAACCGATCGCTCAGGGGGCGGCTCGAGACGTAGCTCATTTCGCCTTCTCGTTTCCTTCCCAGTAGAGGATCCGGTTGCAGTGGGGGCACCGAATCAAAGCGTTGCTCTTCTGGGTCTCGATAAACATCTGCGGTGGAACATTCATAAAACAGCCCTGACAGATCTCTTGCTTCACGTTCACCATGCCCACACCTTGACGTTTCTCCTTCAGGGTGCTGTAGAGCTTGAAAAGCTCCGGGTCGATTTGCTTCGAAAGAACTTCTCGTCTTTCCAGCCCCCTTTTCCAGGCCAGATCATCCCGAGCCATCTTCTCGGCGATTTCCCGTTTCTCGCCCTCGATCTTTTCAAGGAGGAAGGCCAGTTCCTTCTCCCTCTTCGCGATGTGGCTTCTCAGCCCATCGATCTCGTCCAGGTGTTTGAGGATCTCTTCCTCTTGGCGGCTGCAGGCTTCTTTACCCATTTCGATTTCATTCAAGAGGGCCTGATACTCCTTGTTTGTCTTCACTTCGAACATTTTCCCTTCGGACCGTTTGATCTTTTCCTGCTCCATCAAGAGGGCCTTTTCCTTCTGCCTTCGCTCTTTCTCCAACACTTCAATCCGTTCTTTCTCCTTGCCAAGCTTCTCCTTTTCGACTCGTGCCTTCTCCTCCAGACGTTCGATCTCCTTGGGATATCGGCTTCGACCCTCCTCAATCGCCTTCAGATCGAGATCGATCCGCTGAAGTTCCCACAGTAGCTCAAGCTGCTCCTTCAAGGTTTGATCTCCTTTTCCTTCCTGAATGGATCGGTGCCCTTCCCGTGAGGCCTTCCCCGGACCGTCCTACCTCTTGAAAGATCAAGGCCAAGACGTAAGGGCCCAAAACAAGGAGAGTGCGCCGCCCTGGGCGCACTCTCCATTTTTCAATCCAGCCTTCGCCCATTCCTTTTCAAATCATTCAACATAAGCCTCGCCATCTCTTCTCTGGTGGGCCCACCTGGCCTCGAACCAGGGACCTACCGGTTATGAGCCGGTGGCTCTTCCAGCTGAGCTATGGGCCCCTTTTCTATTATAGTCCATCCTTCCACCGTGTCAACCCTTCCGTTGGGGTTGAAACCTGTGCCAGGGGTGAATCCCCCGTCACCCCTCCAAGAAGGCCCGTAGCTTCTTGGCACGGCTGGGATGTCGAAGTTTCTTTAGGGCCTTTGCCTCGATTTGGCGAATGCGCTCCCGGGTCACATCGAAATCGAGCCCCACCTCTTCGAGGGTGTGATCGTACTTCTCTCCGATGCCAAACCTCATCCTCAAGACCTTCTCCTCCCGAGGGGACAGGCTTGCCAGAACCCTACGGGTTGTTTCCGAGAGGTTGGCGTTGATGACGGCCTCCTGGGGAGAAGGGATGCCCTTGTCTTCAATGAAGTCTCCCAAATGGCTCTCCTCTTCCTCCCCAATGGGCGTTTCCAGAGAGATGGGTTCCTTCGCAACCTTCAGCACCTTTCTCACCTTATCGAGGGGCATCTCCATCTTCTCGGCGATCTCTTCCGGAGTCGGCTCCCTTCCCATTTCTTGAACCAGGCGCCGCGAGGTCCTCACGAGTTTGTTGATGGTCTCGATCATGTGAACGGGAATCCGAATCGTTCGAGCCTGATCGGCAATCGCCCGGGTGATCGCCTGGCGGATCCACCACGTCGCATAAGTACTGAACTTGTATCCCCGCTGATATTCAAACTTCTCCACCGCCTTCATGAGGCCGATATTCCCCTCCTGGATCAGATCGGAGAATTGGAGCCCCCGGTTCATGTACTTCTTCGCGATCGAAACGACCAATCTGAGGTTGGCTTTTACCAAGACACATTTCGCCTCCCGGGCTTTACGTTCCTCTTCGTCGATCGCTCTCAGCGCAGCCCGTAACTCCTCTCGATTCAAACCGCTCTCTTCCTCGGCACGGTTGATCTTCTCCCTGGCTGTTCGAGCCACACGATCGAGCTCAACGAGGTCGCCCTTGCTCAACACACGACCATCCGGTAATCTCTTCACCCAACTTCTTTTCGACCTTGCTCTCCGAAGAAGGACCCTCGCCTCCTGGAGTGTCATCCCCGACTTCTCCTCGGCCTTCCGAATCTCCGCTTCGGCCTTTTCCACCTTCGCCAGGACCTGCTTCATCTTCTGGACGATCTTGCCAATCTGTGCGTCCCTGAGATTGAGTTGTTTCAGGTACTCAAAGATCTCCGCCTGTTTCGCGAAGACCGAGGCTTGAACCTTGCGGCGCCCCGTCGTCTTTCCCTGTTTCGTTCGCCGCAGGGCAAGGTGGCTGCGCCGGATCCGTTCAATGAGGGCTATCACCTTCCTCTTTTGGGTCTCCTCTTCTTCTCGGGTGGAGCCGTCTTCATCAATGTCGTTGGTCACCTCCCGCACTGAGATCTTTCGGGCTCCGAGGGCTTCTCTCAGACGAACAATCTCGTTGACGGCCAAGGGGCAGCGGGGCAGGATCCGGAGAATCTCCTCCTTGGCTCGTTCAATCTGTTTGGCAACCTCCACCTCTCCCTCCCGCGTCAAGAGGGACACGGAACCCATTTCCCGAAGATACATGCGTACAGGATCTGTGGCCTTTCCGAGCGCCTCCATCTCCAGTCCCTCGTCTTCACCGACCTCTTTCTCAAGATACCCCTCCTCGGCCGGGGGCAACCCTTCAAGGCCGTTCTCTCCTTCGAGGTCCATTTCGTCAAACATCATCAGGACATCGTCGATCTGGTCGGTCGAGACGATTTCGCTGGAGGAAAGATCGTCAAAGCCCAAGAGCTCCTTGTCTTCTTCCAAGGAGATCATTCGTTCCATTTCGTCGATCTTTCCTTCTTTACCCATGGACTACTCCTTCATCGTCAGCTCGAGAGCACTCGCCAAAGCCCTGCTTCGAGCAGGGTGGGCCAACCCTCGGGACATCGAGGCCCGCTGACCCTTTGAGCCAGACTCAACCCGCCCGTTGCATAATGGAGCAGGATTTATTGCAACATGAGACTCCCTTCAGGCCCGTCTCAGGGTGCACTTGGGAAAGGGAAACCTCAGGGTCCACTCTTTCGCAGGAGGGCCTCTCTTCTTGCCAGCGCTTGATGTTCGGCCAAGAGGGCCTCGGGAACCTCGCCCCCTGTCTCTTTTTCTGCTTCCCTGATCCTCTTTCGGAGCTCGCTCTTGTCCCTTTTCAGCCGTCTCTCACGAATCTTCTGGACGCAGTCTTCCAAAATCTTTTCCTCAATCCCTTCTTCAAACACCACCTCCTTAAAAATGATCCTCCTCAGCTTCTCTTGGAGCGTCTCCTCGAGACCAGCCATGACCTCGCTGAGAGGAAGATCGCCTCTGCGACGGTAAACCTCCTCCATGGCCCGAGCGATCTGCTGAAGGCTCGGGCTTTCGAATTCATCGATGATCCGCTCTTCCAACACCCTGCCGACCCACCTTGGGTCCTGGGTCATCAATCGCACCACCGTCTCCTCCGCTCTGGAGTCGTAGCGCTGGGAAAGAGGCCCTTGAGTTCCGGTCTCCATTCGAAGTCTCCCCTTCAACCCTCGACCGATTCGATTTCGGAGGAGGGAGACCTCCAATTCCAATCGCTCCGCAAGGGCCTTCAGGTAGAAATCACGCTGGATGACGTCGGGAATTCTTTGGATCATGGCCAACGCTTCATCGGCGCATTTCGCCCTACCTTCCACGGACTTGACAGGATGGATTTTTGCCAGACGATCCAAGAAGAAATCCATGAGTAGAGGCCCTTCGGCGATCCTTCTCTTAAAGTCTTCCAAATGGCCTTTTCTCAAGAAACCGTCCGGGTCCTCTCCTTCCGGAAGGAGAACGACCTTCGGCCAAAGGCCCTCTTCGAGAAAGAGCGGCAAGAGCCGAAGACTGGCCTGTTGGCCCGCTGCGTCTCCGTCGAAGACGAGGACCATCCGTTCGGTGTACCTTCTGAGAAGACGGAGATGGTGCGCGGTGAGCGCCGTCCCCAAGGTCGCGACGCTTTGCCTCAACCCCGACTGGTGGAGCATGAGAAGGTCGAAATAACCTTCCACGATCATCACCTGGTCGCTTTGTCGTAGAAACGTTTTCGCTTCCCGAAGGCCATAGAGAATCTCCCCTTTATGATAGAGGCTCGAATCCGGGGAGTTGAGGTATTTCGGATGTCCCGTTCCGATTGCCCGGCCGCCGAAACCCACAATCCGACCCTGAAGGTTTCGAATGGGAAACATGACCCGGCCTCGAAAGGCGTCGAACCAGCTTTCCTTCCCCTTTGGGATCAGAAGTCCCAGTTCTGAAGCCATCGAAAGAGAGGCGCCCCGTTTTCGCAAATACTGAAGGAGTCCATCCCAGCGATCTACGGCATAGCCCAAGTGAAATTCGTCGATCGTTTGCTCGCGAATTCCCCTCTGGGCAAGGTACTGCCTTGCGGGCTCCCCTTCTCGGCGCCGGGTCAGAATCTCTTGGAAGTAGTTTGAAGCAAGCTCGTTGATCTGGAAGAGGGCTTCCCGTCGAGCGGCTTCCTTGGTCTGGCTGGGCGAAGCGGTTTGCAATGGAAGGGAGACACCGTAGCGGCGGGCCAGCTCCTCCACCGCTTCGGGAAAGGAGATCTGGTTCACCTTCATCAGAAACGAAAAGACATCGCCTCCGGCCCCACAGCCGAAGCAGTGAAAGATCTGCTTCTCCTCGTTGACCATGAAGGAAGGCGTTTTCTCGGAATGGAAGGGACAGAGCCCTCTGAAATTTCTTCCCGCCTTCTTCAGGTTGACATAGTCCGAGATCACTTCTACAATGCTCGAACGATCCCGAACTTCCGAAACCTTCTCTTCGGAGAAAAAACGCATGGGGAAGCCTGAAGGTTTTTTACACCCAAACCGAGCGATCCGAACCTTGTCGAAGAAGAGCGGCGGAGTCGAGAACCCTCTTGGAGCGACGACCGCTCAGCCGTGAGGCAAACGCCCGGACCCTTCACCTTACCGGCGAGATATCGCATGGTTGAAGGTGCATGAGGCCTTGGCGCTCTTCGACCCTTTGGGAGAATCGCCCAATTTCGGTTACAAAAGCTCTACGACCGTGACGCCTGCGCCCCCTCTCCCCTCGCCGGGGACAAAACGCTTCACCCCCTGGTGATCGTGAAGAAACTGGCCGATGGCGCCTCGCAGCCGCCCGGATCCAACCCCGTGAATGATTTGAACCTCTTTTAACCCATGCAACAGGGCTTGGTCAATGAACTTATCCACCACAGGGAGGGCCTCATCCACGGTAAAGCCCACGACGTTGAGCTCCGACGACATCTCTGATCGCGCCGAATCGATCCGCCTCATCTCCCTTGGATCGGAAACCTCGTGCTCCCCCTCGGTGTCTTCGACCCTCCCGATATCGGATAGAGAGGTCTTCACCCTCCCTCTGTCGGTCCACACCTCAACCCTTTTCAGAGGTTCCTCGATCTTGGTCACCACACCCTTACGTCCCAGGCTCTCGATTCTAACATATTCTCCTATTTTCAAGCCAACCGGCTCCTCGGCCTTTCTCTTTCGCCTTGCCTCCGGGAAGGTTCTCTCTCGGACCTCTTGGACCACCTTCCGAAATTCCCTCACAGGAGACGTTTTTCTCGAAAGGACTTCCTCTTTTTTCAGACGAACCCACTCCTTCAGTTCTTCCTCCATTGCTTGGGTCATCTTTCTCGCCTTCTCCTCAGCTCGAACGAGGATCTCCTGTTTTCGCCTCTTGATCCCTTCGACGACCTCTCTTAGTCGCTTTCGCTCAAGAGCGACCTCTTCCTTTAAAGTGAGCAATGCCCTTCGTTCTCCTTCGAGCCCGCTTCGTTCCTGCTGAAGGAGCTGCATGAGCCGCGAGACCTCTTCCTCCCCTCCTTCCAAATAGCGCCGAGCCGACTCCAGGACCTCGTAGGGAACACCGAGCTTCTCCGCTACCAGAAAGGCGTTGCTTTGTCCCGGAGCTCCGTAGGATAGGGTGTATCGGGGCTCCAAGGTTTCCTGGTCGAATTCCACGGCCACGTTCTGAACATCGGAATGGAAGTAACCGTAGGCCTTGAGACGATCGAAATGGGTGGTCACCATCACGAAGCTTCCCTTTGCCCTGAACCGATCGAGATAGCCCATGGCAAGGGCTGCGCCTTCCTGGGCATCGGTCCCCACACCCAGTTCATCGAGGAGAACAAGGGATTTGGGCCCGGCTTCTTCGAGAAGGCGGTTGAGATGAAGCAGGTGACTGGAAAAGGTGCTGAGATGTTCCGAGATATCCTGTTCATCCCCGATCATCCCGAAGACCCCTTCAAACAGGGCCGCCTCGCTCCCTTCGGCCACCGGAATGGGCAGGCCGGACTGAGCCATCAGGGTGAGAAGCCCCAGGGTCTTGAGGGCAACCGTCTTCCCGCCCGCATTGGCACCGCTCAAGATCAATACCTTGATGCCCTGCCCCATCCGTAGATGAATGGGCACCACTTCCTTGCCCATCTGAAGGCTCAGGAGGGGATGTCGCGCCTCTCTGAGATCGATTCGGCCTTCCTGATTGAGAATCGGTTCGGTCGCTCTGAGGGAGATCGAAAACCGGGCTATGGCGTAAAGCTGATCGAGCTCACCAAGGATTTCAAGGTCTGTTCTGAGGGATTCCACCTCTTCTCTCACCCGATGGGTCAGCTCTCGGAGAATCCGATACTCTTCCTCTTTCTCCTCGGCCGCCAGGATATTCGTCTCATTGTTATAAGAAACAGCCTGAAGAGGTTCAATGAAGTAGGTTCTCTCGCTCTGGGATTGATCGTGGACAATCCCTTCAAGGCGGTGCTTGTGCTCTGCCTTGACGAGAAGAACGTATCTCCCATTTCTGAGGGTAATCAACTCTTCCTGGAAGATGGACCGAAGATCCTCTCGACGGAGCAACCCTTCGAGCAAGCCCTTGACCCGTTCCCGCACTGTCCGGAGTCGATGCCGGATTTCGGAAAGGGTCACACTCGCCCGATCCAGGATTTCGCCTTTGGGATCGATGGCGTGGAGGATCTCTTTTTCGAGGGCTCGAGGGGCGTTGAGCTGCTGAGCGATCTGCCAAAGACGGGGAAATTGTTTCTCATCGAGCTTTTCGAGAAAACGCTTCACCCCTCGAGAAAGTTCGATCTGCCGACACAGATCGATGAGCTCCGGGGCTCCAAGGGTCACACCTTCGATATCCAACCGATCGAGAATCGGCCCGACGTCTTTCAAACCGTGAATCGGCAGATCCTCCCCGGCCTCCAGGATGGCCTTCATCTCCGCGACGTGGGCCAATCGGGACCGAACGACAGAGAGGTCCGCCGTAGGACGCAACGTTTCACAACGACGACGCCCCAGCGAAGAGACCGCGTAGGTTTTCAGAACGTTGAGCAGGTGGTCAAACTCTAAAACCCTGAGGGAAAGCTCGTCCATACGAAGAACGGAACATGTTGGAAGTAAAGAGGTAAAAGAAACCCAACAAGAGGAGATATAACATTAGGGGGAAAGCCTTTCTTTCACCCATTGGTTGAGCTGCTTGCCATCCGCTTTCCCCCCTATTTTGGCCATCAGGGTTTTCATCACCTTCCCGAGGTCTTTCAGGGACGAGGCTTGGGTTTCCTGGATCGTCTCATCGATGATCTTAAGAATCTCTTCCTGGCTCAGAGGCTGGGGTAAATAGGACTTCAGGATTTCGATCTCGGTCTTCTCTTTCTCGATGAGATCGGTTCTTCCAGCATTTTGAAACTGTTCCAGAGCCTCTTCGCCTTTCCGGATCATGCCCTGAATCACTTTCATGATCCCCTCATCGTCCAGTTTTTTCCCTACCTCTATTTCTCTGTTTTTCACAGCCGAACGAATCATCCGGATAATGGAGAGGCGAGGTTTGTTGTTCGATTTCATCGCTTCCTTCATTTCGTCCATCAATCGTTCTTCAAGCCCCATCCTTTATCCCCTTTCCGCAAGCTTCCGCATCCTCTTCATGGCCCTTTTCTTCGCCGCCAGCATCTTTCTCTTCCTCTTGATGCTCGGCTTCTCGTAATGCTCTCGCTTCCGGATCTCTGAGAGAATCCCGGTCTTCTCGCACTGCTTCTTGAATCGCTTCAGAGCATTCTCGAAGGACTCATTCTCCTTGATTTTAACCCCTGGCATCCATTTTTCCCCTCCTTCCATCAACAATTTGTTTGAGGATTCACGCTGGCCCCATGAGACGGCTTCCCTGTTTCCGCCACCCAACGAAGCCCCTCCCTTTCTTGGGAAACCTTCGAATCGCCTTATTTTAACCAAATATATCATGGAGAACAACCCCCTTTCAATACCTCCAGTTTGAGTTGAGCAAGGGAACATATTCATCTTCTCCAAATAGAAATGACAGACATCTCCCTCTCCCGCTTTGGCGGGAGAGGGCTGGGGTGAGGGTGTTGCCCTGGGATTGCCCCCTCACCTCAATCCTCTCCCCAAGGGGAGATTGTTTTTCCCTTTGTTTATCCAGACTAATATGTGCATACTAATATCTTCTCGGATCTATGAATCCTGCCCGGAGTAAAGCTCTCTCGAGTTCTTCTCTTGACAAAAGGCCGGAGTTTTATTTATTGTTTTTCGTCCCCCCGCAACCTGCAGATCATGGGCAAACGTCAAAAAAGGACGGAGGCGCCGGGACCAAGAGGAGATCCCTATGAGAGAGATTGAAAAAGAAAGACAGATGATCCAAGGTGTCGCCCAGAAATCGGTTCAAAAAATCGTCGCCCCCAAGGCCGCTGAGATCGATACCCGAGGCCTCATCCCTCAAGAAATCGTCGAGAGCTTTGGAAGACAAGGTCTCCTTTCGATTCTCCTTCCCGAGGAATACGGAGGAACAGAAGGGGATGTGACCTCGTTCTGTCTTGTGATCGAGGAGGTGGCCAAGGCCTCTGGAGCTTGCTCCCTCTTGATTCTGGCCCAAGGGGTGGGTTCCCTACCGTTGATCCTGAAAGGCAGCGTATCACAAAAAGAACGCTACTTCACTGCGATCTCCGAGAAAAACACGTTGGCCGCCTTCAGCCTCAACGAATCAAGGCTTGGATATGATGGCGAGACCATCAGAACTCGAGCCGAAAAGAAGGGCGATTCTTATGTTCTCAATGGATCGAAGGCCTTCATCACCCATGGGGGCGTACCGGGGCTCTTTTGCGTCATCGCTTTGACTCATCCTTCGGAAGGGGTAAAAGGAGCATCCGCCTTTCTGGTCGAAGGCGATTCGCCGGGGTTGACCTTAGTCCGAAGGGAAGAAAAGGTTGGAATGCGAGGCACCTTCAGCGCTGATTTGATCTTGGAAAACTGTGAGATCCCTGCCGAGAATCTCTTAGGTCAAGAGGGCGGAGGATGGCCCATCGCCTTGAACACCCTCAACGTGGCCAAAACGGCTGTAGGCGCTCAGGCCGTAGGGATTGCCCAAGGCGCCCTCGATTATGCTTCCCACTACGCTCAGGAACGGGTTCAATTCGGGAAACCCATCGCCTCCTTCCAGGCCATCCAGTTTATGATCGCGGACATGGCAACCCAGGTGGAAGCTGCCCGGGCCTTGGTCTACGAGGCTGCGGCCCGAATCGACGAAGGAGCAGGTGCGATTGAAAGGTTCTCTGCCATGGCCAAACTTTATGCCTCGGAATCAGCGATACGGGTGACGACGGATGCGGTCCAGATCCTCGGAGGATACGGCTACATGCGAGACTATCCTGTCGAACGAATGATGCGAGATGCCAAGGTCACCCAGGTCTTCGAGGGGCCCAATCCGGTTCACCGTTGGCTCCTTGCCCAGGATCTGCTGAGAGGTTAATCCGAATGTTGCGATAAATCCTGCTCCGTTATGTAGCGGACGGGTTAACCCCTCGAAGCCTTTCCCGTAATGGGGACCGAGATGAAGAAGGTCTTTCGCCTTCCCCTCCTTCCTCCCCTATGCGCTTACACCCTCGGCCTCTACACGGCTGACCTTCTTCCCGCCCTCCCATCCCCGATGGGCCTTCTTGTCCTCCTCGTTCTCCTCTTCCTCTGGGCAATAGGGATGATCATCCGCAAAACCTCGATCGTCACACCCCTCATCCTTCTCTTCTTTTTCGCGCTGGGAAACGTTTCGATGAACGTTTACCTCGATCCACCCCTCCCCTCTCATTCCCTCCTTCGGTTTGTGGGCCCGGATCCCGTCAGAATCGAAGGCCATATCGTCAAGATCCCTTATCGATCCCCTTGGAGGACTCAGCTCTTGATCGAAGCGAAGCACCTCCTTCGCGACGATCAGGTCTTCCCCGTCGAAGGAAACCTTCTTCTCTTCTTGAACGAGCCCGATCCTCCCCTGACCGTAGGGGATCGGTTAAGAATCTTCTGCCGTCTCCGCTCCCCTCGGGGCTTTCGAAACCCTGGGGGGTTTTCTTACGAGCGGCACCTTGCCTTCGAAGGGGTTCGCGTCGTTGGATTCTTGGCCATGGACAAAGGATGGGTCAAGATAGGCCAAGGGCACGGAAATCCTCTCCTCTTGCGGGTCGAGACCTGGAGGGACCATATCCGTCGTTTCCTTCGGCGTGAAGGCGATCCGACCTGTTCGGGGATCTTCGAGGCCCTCGTCCTCGGCGAGCAGGGAAACATCCCGGACGAAGTGAAGGAATCCTTCGGCCGCACAGGCATCACCCACCTCCTCGCCATCTCGGGTGACCACCTGGGGATTGTGGCCTTTCTCTCCTACTCCCTTCTCATATGGGTTTTGAAGCGATCGGAAATCGTCCTCCTCTCCACCCTTGTGAAGAAATGGGCTGCAGGCCTCACGATTCCCTGCGTTGTTCTCTACACGTTCGTAGCGGGCGCAGGGATGTCGGTCGTGAGGGCCACGATCATGGTCGTCACCTTCTTTCTCTCCATCCTCATCGACCGGGAGAGACATCTTCTTCACACCCTTGCCGTGGCTGCCTTTCTGATCCTCTTCCTTTCGCCTCCTTCTCTCTTCGACGTCTCCTTCCAGCTCTCTTTCGCCGCTGTGCTCTCCATACTCTATCTGGTCCCTTCCCTTCTCAGAGAACCTAAAGAAGAGGAGCCGCCTCTTTCTCAAAGGCCTCCGTGGAGAAGAAAGCTGGGGCAGTATGTTCGACTCTCCTTCTGGGCCACTCTGGCCGCCTCGGTGGGAACTGGGCCCCTTGTCCTTTTCCACTTTAACCGTATCTCTCCCATGGGTCTGGTGACGAACCTCTTTGCCATCCCCTGGGTCGGATTTCTCATCGTCCCGCTCTCCTTACTGGCTTCCTTTCTTTCCTTCTTCTTCTCCGACCTCGCCCGCCTCCTTCTCCAGGTGAACAATGTTCTTTGCCTCGGGCTTCTGAAGGTGATCGGCCTTTTTGCCTCGGTCCCTTTCGCTTCCCTATACCTCCCCACACCCTCCCCTGCTGAGATCTTCCTTTTTTATGGCCTCCTGTTTCTTTCGGTGCACCTTCGGAAGGTTCCCATCGCACGGTATCTCTTCGTGGGTCTTGGCTTGCTCCTCGCCCTTTTCGTGGCCTACGGCTACGGGAAGGACCTCTTTCAGAAGGAACTGCGGGTCACCTTTCTTGATGTGGGACCGGGAGACTCCATCCTGGTCGAATTTCCGGCTGGCCGTAAAATGCTGATCGATGGAGGAGGGCTTCATGACGAACGTTTCGACATTGGAAGGCAGGTGGTCGCACCTTTTCTTTGGCGGAAAAAGATTCGCCGAATCGACTACCTCGTTCTCACCCATCCGGATCCCGACCATCTGAAAGGCCTTCCTTTCATCGCTTCCCATTTCACGATCGGCGAATTCTGGTCCAATGGATTCCCTTCCACCTCAGAAGCTTATACCGAGCTCGAGAGAACCCTCAAGGGAAGAGGACTCCCTTCCTCTTCCATCAGCGAAGACAAGGCTCCGGTTGAAATCAACGGGGTCCGCCTCTCCTTCTTCAACCCTCCTCACCTCACTCCTCCACGAAGCAGGACCCCACTTCCTTCCTTCATCAACAACCAATCCCTCGTTTTGAAACTCGAGTATGGAAGGATCGGGTTTCTCTTCGCCGGAGACGTCGAAAAGGAAGCGGAACAACGCATGATCGGGGCCGCTCACCCTTTGGAGGCGACGGTCCTCAAGGTTCCCCATCACGGCAGCCTCTCGTCAAGCAGCGGTCCTTTCATCGAAGCGGTAAGGCCCACGTTTGCTATCTTCAGCGTGGGAGAGCATGGCCCTGCTCGTCTTCCCCACGAAGAGGTTCTGAAACGATACCTCGACGCCGGATGTCGGATCTTTCGAACCGATCGCGACGGAGCGATTACGGTGAGAACCGACGGTCAGGCGATCGAGGTCGCGGTCACCCGATAGGTGAACCCTGATGTTTAAAAAATCCCCGCCTTGGGCCACCGGGGCGTCTTCTCCAGAGCTCCATAACAAAAAGGACCGGTGAACTTCTCAGTTCCTGACCCCACCTCAGAGTTGTCCCATCCGAAAGGGTCTTCGAGTCGTCGACGATATTTTCGCCTCTTGAGAAATCGCTCAATTCGGATCATCGCCTCTCCGCCATCCCGAAGAGGGAGGCGTGATTGGATGTAAAAAGGGGAGGATCTCGTCTCAGG
>Ga0123519_10002663_pt1 | contig 29994 bp, 24 predicted proteins | sample YelNatPaOPRAMG02_FD_87396 | JGI IMG/M metagenome (GOLD analysis project Ga0123519, IMG submission 87396) | Hot spring microbial communities from Yellowstone National Park - Yellowstone National Park OP-RAMG-02 (version 2) | ecosystem: Environmental > Aquatic > Thermal springs > Hot (42-90C) ... | reverse complement strand
TCTGCGCATTTGTTGCACGGGCCGATGCGTCGCTGCAAGAATCCAACAATGTACGATCGTTTTCAAAAGTTATCACGATATTGCTTCGCTTCGCTCGCAATGACATCGCAGGGCTTTTTGTCATTGCGAGAAGCCGAAGGCGACGAAGCAATCTCAGGCGTCCGCAATCGAGCAGAAAATCCTCAGTCCAATTCGCGTTTACCTGGAGAGCCGCTCATACGTGCGCTTGATGCAGCGTTGAACAGGCGCGAAGAGTCTTTTTTTGAAAAAAATGACGAGGGCTATTGATTTATCGGAGAATGCGGTGTATGGTTACCTAAGAATCTTAATTTGTGTTGCTCCAGTTCCCCATGTTAGGTGGTCACAGGTGCCATACGAGAATTAAGATCGTAGGGCGTGGCAACCTGTGTCCGCGGCAAGCCTTTTAACACCTAGGCAATTTGCCCCCGTCCACAAGCGCCTCGTAAACTGTCAACCCACACGCACGCGCAGAGAGCGTTATGCGTTTTCTTGCTAAGGAGCAGCAAAATGAGTTTCAACATTTATGTTGGCAATCTTTCCTTCGACGCGACTGAAGGAGAACTGAAAGATCTGTTTGGACAGTATGGCCAAGTGGACACCGTGAAGATCATTTCCGACCAATTTACTGGTCGATCACGAGGTTTTGGCTTCGTGGAAATGGAAAGCCGAGAGGATGGTCTAAAGGCCGTTCAGGAACTGGATACCAAGGAATTGGGTGGTCGCAGCCTGAAGGTCAACGAGGCCAAGCCTCGCAATTCCGGAGGCGATGGTCGCCGGAACGACCGCGGCAGAGGGTCGCGCTGGTAGTTCCCTCCTGATCAGAACTGATTGATCTTTAGAGAAAACGGGGACTTGCTTTGCGAGTCCCCGTTTTTTTACCGGCAAGGCGACGCCGCTGCGGATTCAGGCAGTTCAAAGGCCCAACAGGACCTGGCGCTCCGTCTGGTCAGGATCGGAAGAGCCCCTGTTTGACTCGCTTCGTCACGAACCCCCCCCTGTTGAGACCTCCACTGGCGAACCATACATTCCTGTTGCGAACTGCGCTCGGACACGATATTCTCTTCTCACACCCCTGCAAGTGTTTCAATCAGCAGAAGAGCCGCGCCGCATTGAGCCTCCGCGCCATATGGTCATGCGCCTGCTCCATAAACGCCTCTATACGCGTCTTTTCATTGGTCTTTTTCAGGCCGTCATACACAAGCGTGAGCATTGGGAGACCGGGTTGGTTTTTGAGGGCCCTCATGAGGGCCGCAGTCACCACGGTGCCGTACGAACAGTTCAGGGTCATGAGATTGAGGACTCCATCAGCGCCCGCATTCAAATCGCGGAGCGTGGTGGCAAAAGGAGCGGTGATGCCGGCGGGCAGCTTGGTATTCGCATGACGCGTAACCGTCTTCCACATCCCTAAGCCAAGAATGTCCAACTGGCCGCGGACCATGTTCCTGGCGATTTTCGAGCCCCTCACATTGAACTCCAGGATCGTCATAAGAAGATAGAGCAGACCATGCCGTGCGGCGTCCCGGGAACGCCCGTTCAACAGGGTCCATACGAAATCTCGGAGCGTCCCCAACTTGAAGCTGTCTGAAAGCGTAGGTGGAGTCAGCACAACGCCGCCGTTAGCCTCTACTTCTTGAAAGACGTCGTTGTTGGCAAAGGGAACAACCCTTGTGTAATAATCGCCTGTGACGACGATCAGAGGATGGGGCGCCGGATCATCCACTGGGAATTGATGCAATTCGTGGAGCGCTTCTTCCACGCCTTGCCTTACCCGTCCTTGGCTCAGCGACTCATAGAGCTTATGGCAGCATTCGTTATAGGACCTTTCCAGAGCCTCTTTCTCTCTCACCCGAGGCCGAATTTCCCAGAACAGGCGGCTCAGTAAATCATACGCATTGAGTCCTTCCCAAAGCCTCAATAAGATACGCTGATGGGTGAGCGGCGAGATTCGAAATTCAGCCAATCCTGCATCGATATCTTGTATCACCTTGAGAGGCAGATCGAGATTCTTCCGAATCTTTTCGATGTACACAGGGAACTGTCCCAGACGGCACGCATTGGGATTGAGGAGATAAAATCGGGACTTCGCAGCCTCTGCTTCAGACAATTGTTGCGATATCTTGAGATAATCACCCAAAACCAGGGCGAAGGGATGGCATTCGCCGCCGAGCGTGTGAGGCCGGCCTAATCTTTCCGATTCCTCGTCTGGCGCGGGAAGCGGCGCCGCTTCGATCCCCGCTGACATGGCTGCTGCGGCAAAGGCGTACACGTGGTCGCCCCAGTACGGCACATAAATCCTTTCGGGCTTCACGTTGCCCGGCGCCTTACGCGACCCTACGCTGTCTCGGGACGGCGAGGAGTCGCCCCATGGAACATGCGCCTGGGCGTCTGCGCCAGTCGATAAAAAGCGCTTTCCCCTCGAGCTCCCGCGGGCCGTCGCCTGATCCCAAAATGCCTCGATTCTTGTGATCAAGCCGGCTCGAGACGTATGCTCGTCCATCTCGACGCACAGCAATGGTTTGCCGGAGAGCGCCTCTCTCACGTGGCGCAGGGTGAAGGAATCTGGCCCGCAGCCAAAAAAGCCTATCAAGATGGGAAACAGGTTCGGACGGCTCGCGATCGCCTGAGCGACGCGAATCATTCTCGCCTGGTATTTCCACGTCACTGGCGGCGGCGTTGGGGCGCTCAACGGGTACAGATCGGCCGGAATAGCCTTGACGCCGAGCCGTTGGAAAAGACTGCCTATGTTCATATTAAGGAAGGTTTCCGCAGCGTGATACGGTTTGGCCAAGAGGACTACTGCCGGCTCGTATTCGCCGAGCGACTCGAGAAACTGCCGCCCCCTTTCGCGAAGCATCGAGTTGAATTGTTCCAGCTCTGCAAGGCCTTGGGTGTACGCGCCCATCGCGCGTCTGCGCGACATCCCCAGTTCGGCAGCCAGCCTCAGACATTCTTTTCGGAACGCATCAGGGTCGATATCGCTGTTGATTACGGGCTCTACCCACTGGACGTCAAACACCCCCTTGAAAAATTGGGATGACGCTTGAACATAAGGACAATAGTCCAATAATTTTTCAGCGCCATTGTCTGGTAGTTCGCTCAGGATCGCGGGATGAAAAAGGACGCGAGCTCCAGTATCAACGACGCTCTTTATTTGACCCGCCAAGACCTTCATAGGCAGGCATGTTTCCACGCGAAGCCCTCTCACGCCTTCTTCAAACTGTTTCCTGTCCGGCCGAGGAGGCGCAATCAAAGATATGCCGAGCTCGCCTAAGAAGCGCTTCCAAAAGGGGAAATATTCGTAAAACTGAGGCGAGCGAACCATGGTCCACACGTTGTCAGAACTGTCGCGGCCAGTAAGCGCTGATTCGATCAGGTCTCGACGGTAGGTAAAAATATTGTCCTGATTCGCGCTGTCTTTTTCGCCCCTTTCGACTTCCCACCTGTCGCACAAGCCGCCGCTCGCGACGCTGCGGTTGTGCACTGTATAGCGACTGATCCGGCACTGGTTCGAGCATCCATTGCACGTGAATTGGCGCCTCTTAATGGCGTCGGGTTCCCAGCAAATCTCCCGAAACCCTGCAGGCTTGATGGCGTTTTGCTTCAACTTGTCCAGCGCTATCAAGGCAGCGCCCATAGCGCCGGACACCCTATAATAAGGCGAAACTTCGAGTGCTCTGCCAGTATATTGCTCAAAAGCCGCCGTCACCGCGTCGTTCGCCGCGACGCCGCCTGTGAACAGCACTTTGCACCCCAGTCGTTTATTGTTCGCGACCCTCTCCAAATAGTTTCTCACGATGCTGATGCACACGCCGGCGGCAAGATCATTTGTCGTCGCGCCGTTATTTTGATGGTGAATAAGGTCTGACTCCATAAAAACCGTGCATCTGCACCCGAGGTCCGCGGGCGCCTGCGCGGCAAAAGCGGCCTCGGAAAAAACTGCAGGGTCGTCAAGGCCCAGGCGGTGACTCTGCGCCATCAGAAAGCTGCCTGTTCCCGCGGCGCACACCCTGTTCATTTCAAAGTCCACGAGCTTGCCGTCATCCAGCGCAATCCACTTGGAGTCTTGGCCGCCGATTTCAATGATCGTGTCCACGCCAGGATCGCAATGAACAGCCGCGCGGCACTGGGCAGATATTTCATTCACGATCAGTTCCGAGCCGATAAGTCTGCCTGCAAGGTTCCTGCCGCTGCCGGTGATGGCAATGACCTCCGGTCTTTTACCACCGCCAACCAGCGCGGCGACGACTTCAGACAACGTTTCAAGAGGCCGGGACATGGAGAATCGATAATCCTGGGCGAGGATGGCGCCGTCGGCATCCACGATGACCCCTTTGACTGAGACGGAACCGACGTCAAGGCCCATGATAAGCGGAGCCTCCCATTGTCTGCTGGTTGCAGCGGCCTCTTCCAAAGGACGCCGCGGTCCCGTGAACGTGAGCGGCGGAAAAAAGGAGCGTGCGGGAGGCTTGTGCATGGCTTCAATGGCCATCTCCTTGAGCTGTCCCAGGGTGTGGGCGCTGATAAGAGGCCGGTCTTGCGCAATAATGGCGCAGCCGTACGCGCCCAGGTTCTTAAAATGGGGCGGTATGACGATCTCTTCAGGCTTCAACCCTAAGCAACTGCGGAAGGCATGAACAACTGCTGCGTTCGCCATCACTCCGCCCTGGAGCGACACAACAGGGACGATGGGGTCGCCTTTCACCAATGCGGCCATGTAGTTTCTCACCAGCGCAAAGGCCAGACCAAGGAGGATATCGGGGAGGGGAGCGCCCTCCTGGGCTTGATGAATCATGTCTGTTTTGGCAAAGACCGCGCACCGCCCTGCGATGGGCGCTGGTCGAAGGCTTTGAAGAGCCACGTCGCCAAAGTCTTCCACCGCGATGCCCAGCCGTTGCGCCTGCTCATCAAGAAACGCCCCGGTGCCGGCCGCGCATATTTCGTTCATGCGAAACACGGGAATGCGCGGCGTTGCGGCGTCTGACGGCTCCACACGTATATATTTTGAATCCTGACCCCCTATTTCTATGATGGTCCTGATCTCGGGGGCCACTGCACGGGCGCCAACCGCGTGAGCCGTAATTTCGTTGATAGTGGGAACGGCAAGCGCAGTCGATAGCAGCTCCCTGCCGCTGCCGGTCAGGAGCGCGCCGGCGACGCGGACGTCTTCACCCATGGCCTTAGCCAAGCTGTCCAGGGCTTCCACCAGCGTCGGCAAAGGCCTGCCTTTGGTGCGAAGGTACAGAGAGACTGGCTCGGACGAGTCGGAATCCAAGAGGCAGACGTTAAGACTCACCGACCCGCAATCGATACCGAGGAAAGTTTCACCCATGGCCACAACTCCCACCACATGCAATTCCATGAACGTTGGCAGTTTTTCTCAACATGTATCACGAGATTGGTTCGCTTCGCCCGCAATGACGCTTCGACAATCTTTTCTATCAATGCGAAGAGCCCAAGGCGACGACGCAATCTGAGGTCACATGGATCGAGCGGAGACGCCGCTGCCGCGCCACGTTTTGTACGAGACCTGCCGTGAAGCCGGCTCGGCCCGGGGTCGTTATATGGAGCCTCTGCCTCCAAAAAGAGGCGCCTGCGCAGGCGGTTGCGGTCTCTTCGGCGGCGTCTGAGGCGCGGCGCGCCGCGGCGCGTCTTCGACGGTTTTCTTGGAAAAACCCATAGAGAGCACATGCTTGATGACATTTACCGGTATGGCAAAGCCTATACCCATATAGCCTCCGCTGCCAGACAAGATCGCGGTATTCATTCCCACCACCTCGCCGTCGATATTCACCAGCGGTCCTCCGGAATTGCCCGGATTAATGGCAGCGTCTGTCTGGATAAAATCCTCATATTCCAAGATGCCCATCCTGGAGCGGCCTTTTGCGCTGACGATCCCTGAGGTCACCGTTTGAGTGAGTCCGAAGGGGTTTCCGATGGCCAAGACCCAGTCGCCGACATCCAAGGTTTGCGAATCCCCGAGTTTCACATGCGGTAGGTCCTTCCCATCGACTTTGATGACCGCAACATCGGTCTTTGGATCTGCGCCGATGATCCTGGCCTTCATCTTCTTGCCCCCTTCCAAGGTCACTATGATCTCGTCAGCGCCTCTGATGACATGGCGATTCGTCAGGATATAGCCGCGAGGATCATAGATGAAGCCCGAACCGAGACCCTGCTGCCTCAGACGCTCTCCCTGCCTAGGATTACCAAAAAAACGCTTAAAAAACTCGTCCCCAAAGAATTCACGAAAGGGATGCGTTTCGAAAAAAGGGTCGAGTTCGGACATGGGGCTCCGAATGGTGGTGATCTTCACCGTGGATATGTTTACCACCGCAGGTTTGACCGTGCGGGCTATGTGCCGAAATGTTTCCTGCAATTCACGCAAGCCTTTGGACGCATTTTGCGCGTGGACGAACGCTGGCGAGACGATACACAGGGTTGCGACAAGCGCGGCGAGTAAGAGCTTTGAATAACGAGAGAATTTTTGATGATGCTGTTGTCTTATCCGTAGGTCGTTCATGAGGTAATCCTTATCACTGACGATAATCTGCACGATGCAGGGGACAAAATACGCCAGGTTTATTTCTAAGGGTAGGGTTTTTTTGTCCTAGGAATTACAGACCTCAACGTGGTCGAGTAGTTCCTGGGGATGAAGCGCAATGTTTTTTTTCAGGAGCGACACTTTTTTCTAGACATGTGCGCCAGGAGTGTACATACTGACAATTTATAGTACAAAAAACCCAAAGGGTTCCAAACTTACCACCACGTGGAGGAAAGAAAATGCAGTGTATAACCTTGAAGCAAGGTGTAGAGTGCGCTTTCATGACAAAAAAAGGGTGCAATTTTAACGGCGGCCGTTGCCATACGGTCGTCGAGCAGTGCCAGGGCTGTTCCCGGACAGTGGCCTCCCCTGAAGGGCTACTCTGCGCGGTAGCGCCTGATCCCAAAGCCAAATGGGCTCGCGGCGCCTGCAACTTTGCGACCCACATCCAACGTAAAGCCTCTGAAGAAAACCAAAAAATCAACCCCCTCAAAGCATCGAAACGGGCCGCGGCTTCCAAGAAATAGCAAGGTCTCTGTCCGGAAGGGGAGACGCCCTTCCGGAACCGCAGCACGCTTCACGGCTGTCCTTGGGCTGAGGACAGAGAAGGCCCTGATCCGCGCCTCTCGGCTCTACAAGATATATCTGCTCAGATCGTCGCTTGTCACAATGTCCTGGAGGCGCTCCCGCACCATTTGAGGCGTTACCGTCACCACAACGCCCTGCATGTCGGGCGCCTCGAACGAGACGTCTTCGAGAAGTTTTTCCATAATGGTGTGGAGCCGCCGCGCCCCGATATTTTCTGCGCGATTGTTCACCTCTTCTGCCAAGGCGGCAATTTCATCGATGGCGTCGGGCTGAAATTCCAAGACGACGCCCTCTGTCTTGAGCAATTCCTGATACTGCACGACGAGCGCGTTTCTGGGTTCAGTGAGGATGCGCACAAAGTCTTGCCTCGTCAGAGGCGCGAGTTCAGCCCTGAGGGGAAATCTCCCTTGCAGTTCAGGGATGAGGTCCGAGGGCTTGGACACGTGGAAGGCTCCTGCAGCAATAAACAAGATGTGGTCTGTCTTGACGACGCCATGCTTGGTATTGACGGCGCTGCCTTCAATAATCGGCAAAAGATCCCTTTGCACGCCCTCCCGAGAGACATCGGGGCCGGCCATGCCTGCATGGGACCCCGCAATCTTATCCAGCTCGTCGATAAACACGATGCCGGTTTGTTCGACTCGTTCCTTGGCTTTTTTGGTCACCTTGTCCCGGTCGATGAGTTTATCCAATTCTTCCTGCAGCAGTATCTGAAACGCCTCGGGAACCTTGACCCGTCTGCGCTTGGTCTTGCCGGGAAAGATGTTGGAGAACATGTCCCTGAGATTGATATCCATCTCTTCCATGCCGGCGGGGGAAAACACCTCGACCACAGGGATCATGCTCGTCTGGGCCTCGACTTCTACTTCTCTGTCGTCAAGCTTGCCGGAGCGGAACATCTTCCTGAATTTTTCCCTTGTGCGCATGGCGAGTTCCAACTCTTCGTTTTGTTGTCCGCTATTCGAGGCCAGGTTATTTCTACGTAATTTCCGAGGCGCCTTTACCGGCAGGAGGATATCGAGGAGCCGATCCTCGGCCAAGGCCTCTGCATTAGGCCGCAGCATCTCATACTCCTCTTCTTTCACCATGTTGACGCCGATCTCCATAAGGTCTCGAATCATGGATTCGACGTCACGCCCTACATAACCAACCTCAGTGAATTTTGACGCCTCCACCTTGAGAAAAGGCGACTGGGCCAATTTGGCAAGCCTGCGAGCGATTTCTGTCTTCCCCACGCCAGTGGGGCCGATCATGATGATGTTTTTGGGGGCTATCTCATCCCGCAACTCCTCCGGGACCTGGGTTCTCCTCCACCGATTCCTGAGCGCGATGGCCACCATCTTCTTTGCAGTTTGCTGCCCAACAATATACTTGTCCAGTTCAGCTACTATTCTTCGGGGGGTGAATCTTTCCATGAAACCTCTCACTCTCGTTGCACGAAGGGCCCAATCCACTACGTCTGAGGACACAAAATCCGACAGAACCCGCGCGTCTGCTCCTTTCGCCGCGGCGATGCCGGCTAAGTCGTCCGCAGGACCTCCATGGTCACACGGTCGTTAGTATAAACACATATCTCTGCGGCAATGGCCATAGCGATCTTTGCGATGTCTTGCGCCGGGAGCTCCGTATGGGCTAACAACGCCCTCGCCGCAGCCAAGGCAAAATTGCCCCCGCTGCCGATCGCAATCGTTCCATCGTCTGGCTCGACCACATCGCCAGTCCCGGAAATAAGGTACGTCTTGGCATGGTCTGCCACGATCAACAGCGACTCCAGTCGCCTCAACATCCGGTCTGTACGCCACTCCTTCGCAAGCTCTACCGCGGCGCGAGTCAAATTCGCCGAGTATTTTTCCAGCATTTGGTCGAATTTTTCCAGGAGCGTCAAGGCGTCTGCCGTGGAGCCAGCAAAGCCGGCGAGGATCGTACCGTCCTTGCCAAGGCGTCTGATTTTCTTGGCAGAATGTTTCATGATCGTCTCCCCGAGGGAGACCTGACCGTCGGCCGCCATGACGACTTGGTCGTTGCGGCGCACACACAATACCGTGGTCGATCGGACCCGTGCTCTTTTCATAATACTCTGGTTACCCCACGTGATTACGCAAAACCGTCTGGCCTCTCCACCGCGCAGGCAGCGCGGGACGCGCCTCACGTTTCATCTTTGTGAAAACCGCTTCTGGGGTGCGCTTTATCATACACGTCCATGAGCTTCGCGAGGTCAACCTTGGTGTAACGCTGGGTCGTTGAAAGGCTGGAATGCCCCATCATTTCCTGAATAGACCTCAAGTCCGCGCCCCCGTGAAGCATGTGCGTAGCAAATGAGTGGCGAAACGAGTGAGGCGACGCATCGAGCGACAAACCCGCGTCCAAGAGGCGCGTCTTTAATATACGCCGGATACTGCGGGAAGACAATGGGCCGCCTCGGGCGTTGAGAAAGAGCTTGTCCGTATAGGTCCTGATTGAACCGCCTGCGCGACCAGCCATTCGCACAGACAGATATTCTTCTACCGCCGCAGTCGCTCGACTGCCGACGGGCACGTACCGTTCCTTGCGGCCCTTGCCCATCACCCGCACCCATCCGTTTTCCAAGTCGATGTCCTGCAATTTCAGCGACGTCAATTCGCCCACTCGAAGTCCGGATGAATAAAGCAATTCGAAGATCGCAGCATCTCGCTTGGACATGCCAGGATTGCGTCGAAAAAACCGGTCCATGTCATCGACGCTCAACGCCCTCGGCAATGGCCGACTTCTCTTGGGCGGTCGGATGGCCGCGGCCGGATTATTCTGGACAATCTCCTCTCGCAGGAGGAATTTGAAGAATGAGCGGATGCACGCCACCTTGCGGGCGAGGGATTCCTTGGTGAGATGCACAAAGCGGTCGGCAAGAAATTCTCGAATGAGCATCGCGTCGATGCGGCTGATGTCGGATAGCGCCCCGGGGTCCACGCCGGCTACGAAGCGCTGGAAATCTTCCAGATCAGCCCTATATGCTCGACAAGTCTCTGGCGATCGCATCTTTTCGGACTTCAGATACTGCGAGAACAGCGCAACCGCCTCTTGATATGACACGTTTCCTGCGCCTCCATTCGAATTCGAGAAAGCGAGACAATCCTATTGACGCGGTTGCGGCTCAGCAGGCGGAGTTTGAGCTTCTTGGGACTCCTCTTCGGGCGTGGCTTTCCGGTGAGCTGCCCCGACTTTGTCTGCCAAGTTTGCGCGGGCGCGCTCGTCCGGCGTGAGCTTCAAGGCATGCTCATAGTCGGCCAAGGCTTGCTTGGCGCGGCCTTTAGCCGAGTGCACCAGGGCCCTGTTCTCGAAAAAGGTCGGATTGTTCGGGTCCAGCGCAATCGCCTTGTTGTAGTCTTCGAAAGCCCTGTCAAGGTCATGCATCTCGTGATAGATGAGGCCCCTGTTGTTGTACGCCACCGCATCGCGAGGATTGAGCTCTATTGCCCGGTTATAGTCAGCTATGGCCTTGTCTGGATCCTTGAGTTTGTAGTACGCGTCGGCCCTGATCCGGTAAATCTCTGCATTGCCGGGGTCCTTTTCCAAGGCCGAAGTAAAATCCTCAATGGCCTTCTTAAACTGCCCCAACTTGTAATACGTCAGACCACGGTCTCGATACGCTGCGAGCAACGTGGGCTGCACCTTGAGAGCCCTTGTCCATAACTCGATGGCCTGCTTTTCTCGTCCTTGGCGATAATTGTCCAGGGCCTCGCGACAAAGCTCATCCGCTCGTTTTGCCCTGAGTTGTTCAATCCTTTGTTCGACGTCTCGCTGTTCCTGGCCAGCCCCTGCGAGCTGAAGGTACGCGAGGTACTGCTCAAGAGCCTTTTCCAAATCGCCCTTCTTCTCATAAATGGCGCCCAATGTCCTCAGCGCCAAAAGATTCTTCTTATTCATACTGAGGGACTGTTTGAGGTCCTTTACTGCCTGGTCGAGGTCGCCTTTTTCGCTGCGCACCAAGCCGAGCGTGGCATAAATCACGCTGTCTCGCTTCCCATATCGCAACGCGGCGAGAAGGTCATTAAGACTGCCCTCCAGGTCTCCCCCGTGGTACTTCGCCACCCCTCGATTCGCCAGCGCAAAGGCGTAGTCAGGCTTGATCTCCAAGGCTCGATCATAATCCCGGATTGCCTGCTCATACATCCCCTTGCGTTTGTACGCGACCCCCCGATTGTTGTACGCAAGGTGATCACGAGGATCCAATTTTATGGCTTGCGAAAAAAGGGATATGGCGTCGTCCAACCTATTCTGGGTGAGGGCTTCGACGCCCTGATTGTACACATCCACCGCCTCCTGAGCCTCCTGCTGCGCATAGGCCGGCAGGGTCAGGAACATCAGTACGATTACCAAGCACACGCTCGACCTTCTCATGCTTCTGCATGTCCTTTCATGCATGACTGATCCACTAGGTGTTTCTGCGGCAACTCGTTGCGCTGGTGGCAAGGGCAAAGCGGTCCAGGAGAAACACCCATTCTTCTAATATATTCTAGCATAAAAAATCAAATAAAATAATATAGTAAGATAGCTAAATTAACAACCCAGCCAGTTTTTGTCCTAAGCTAAGATAATTTATATTTTTACTTGACATGCAAAAATGACCGTGTTAAAGCCCCAGTTCAGCTCAGCCCTACAAAGGGCTAAATTCAGTTCCATTCACTCAAAACTACGCTCTAAAGTAATCTGTGAAGGATCTGACTAAAGGAGGATGAGGTATGGTGATAAGAGTTTCTGCACTCATCGCGTGTTTCTGCATCGGTATTCTTTTCATTTCTTCTTATGATACGACAGCGGGAGGCCCCCCGGTACCTGCGGCGCCTGCATATCAATGCGCTCCGCCGGTGTGCGGAGTTCCTGCGTGCGGTCCGCGTCCTTTCGCGTTGTGCAGCGGAGTGCTCCGTCTTTGTTCACGGGTGTGCGGTACGGTGCTGGGTTGTCCTGCAGCTTTGGCGTCAGCGATCCTTGATCCTCCTCCTCCCGTGTTTCCACGGCGTCGCGCATTCTGTGCGCCGCCTATGTGCGCGCCAGCCCCGGTCTGTGCGCCGCCAGTGTGTGCGTCGCCTCCCCCAAGGCCTATCACGAAGGTGAAACCGCAGGCCGCGATCACGGTGGCCCCGCCGCCCATGGCCTGTGCGCCGGCGCCTGCGCCGTTCCGCATGGCTCGGTGCGCCCCGAGAAGGCCAGTTCTCGGATGCGCGGGCCTGTGCGCGGCAATTCTCGACATGCCTTTACGGCTATGCGCGGGGCTTCTCAGCGTGTCTGACGGGCCGATGGGGCCGGTGGCCGGAGCTTTTGAAACGACCATGACCGCGTATGAGGAGTTGTGGTGAAGTGCACAGGCAATTAATTGCCTGATTCGCCGCGGCTCCCGCGTGTATGCGACATCGAACACATCGGCAGCAAGGCTCCTAGTCCATATATTGCTACCGATCTCCATGGAATGGATAAAGTGGGATCCATTCCGCTCCTGAACAAACCCCAATTCCTCCTAATCTTGGGAACGCCTCGCGTTCCCTTTTTTTTTCTACGATCGTATGAATTGATCCTTCGCCTCTTCTTTGAGCCTTCTCTTTCGATCGCGCTCCGCTTGACGGGCCGCTGTCTCCTCTCGAAGACGTTCGGCGCGCTCTCTTTTGAGTTCGGCTTCTTGTTCCAATTGTTTTTCCCTTTGTTGCCGCTTCAATTTTTCTTCTGCAATTTTCAGGCGCTGCTCGTCGAGCATAAATTCATCGAGTCTTCTCCCCTCTTCGGTGGAGGCATTGCATTGTTGCAGGTGTTTGTGCACAAGGCTCCCCGGTACATTGATGATGACGGCGCTGCAATGGGGACACGTGCGCATCCCTTCAATTGGCTGGGGATCGATGCGCGCGAAGCCTTGGGCCAAGAGGTCTGACTCCGAAAGGGTCGTGGGCGACCATAGGTCTTTTCTTTTCAGAAGGCCCCAGCCAGGCCTTTGCACCCATAGCGTTTCCCATTCCCGGTCAGGCCGCGTGAGACGGTAGGAAAACGTGGCGCGATGCACCCAGATGCGAGGGGCGTGGATCGCGATGTCTTCTTCCCTGCTGACCATGTGGCGCTCCTTGACAAGGCGCATACTGTTTCCCTACTATCGTTTTTTAACTCATGCGAAGAGTCTTGTGAAGATTTCATTTAACTAAAGGGAATCATTAAAAGATATGGACCAATATGCTGACGCCTCTTCGCTGCCCCGCCGTGTGGTCACTGCGGTGGGCAGCCTGCCCCACGTGGACGCCGACCAGGCGGTGGAGCTTATCATGAGCTCGCTCAAGACTGCGCCTCACGCCCCTCAACTGCCGCGCATGGATCCCCGGGAGCAGATGTGGATACAGTTCGGCGAACATATTCCCCGCTTCCGAATAGATACGGACACGCTCACTTATTATTTCGATACAACCGGCAATGACTATCCTGAACTCGAGGGATTTTACGAAGCCTATTTAAGGATTACGGAAGGCGGCGAGTCAGCGGAGCAGTTCGCAGTTGGTTCGCAGCATGGTCTTGGCATCGAGGCGTTCCTGACCCGCCTCTCCGAAAACGGCAAAAAATTTCCGATCATAAAGCTGCAGGTCACGGGACCTTTGAGTTTCGCCTTGACCGTGACGGATGAAACTCGCAAGCCGATTTTTTATCACCCGGTATTTCGAGACGTCGCGGTGAAGGCTATGGGGCTCAAGGCCGTCTGGCTGCTCGAAAAGTTTCAACCCTACGGTGAGAAGATAGTGGTGTTTTTTGACGAACCTGGTTTGAGCGCGTACGGGTCGTCGGCGTTCCTCGGCGTCTCCCAGGAGGACGTCGTCGATTCCCTCGCCGAGGTGATGGGTATGGTGACGGATCGAGGAGGCGTCACCGGCGTGCACTGCTGTGGGAATACGGATTGGGGTTTGCTGATGAAATCTCCGACGCGCATCATCAACTTCGACGCTGTTGACTACATGGAGAGCATGTCCATCTATTCGGTGCAGCTCGAAGAGTTTCTCCGGAAAGGGGGCGTGCTTGCGTGGGGGGCAGTGTGCAATGATGAGAGGGCTGCCGCGGAATCGGCCCAGGACGTTGTGGCGAGGCTGGAACGCGGGATGTCGCTCCTGGTGGAACGCGGGGTTGATGCCGACTTGCTGCGGGAGAGATACATGGTGACGCCGGCTTGTGGATGCGCCAACCTCGACGTGGAAATATGCGAGCACGTCTATCACACGCTGTCGGAACTCGAACGCATCCTCGCAGGCGCATAGACGTTCGCGAGGCGAAAAAAAAATCGTGTGCCACAAATCGTGACAGTGGATTTCAGTATTTCATCCACGCCATGCTGGCGTTTGTGGCAAGAATGATTACATTTGGGAGAAACTTGGCCGCCCGTTTCCGCAGCGCACGCCTGCTTCTTTGTCTAAGCAGCGATAGGGTCCTCGGAAAAGGGTAGGGAAGACGCGAGAATCCCATTGATCGTCGCCTCGAGAGCCGACGATCTGTTCATGCGAAAAGGAGCCTCCATGGGAACAACCATAGCCGTCGCCGGCAAAGGCGGCGTAGGCAAGACGTCTATCACCGCGCTGATGATCAAGGCCCTGATCGAAGCAGGCAAGAAGCCCATTTTGGCCATCGACGCGGATTCCAATTCAAATCTTCACGAGGTGCTGGGAGTGCCGCAGCCGCGCAGCGTCGGCTGTGTGCGAGAGGAAGTGCGGAAACTAGGGGATGAAATCCCCGGGGGCATGTCCAAGGACCGATTTATGGAATATCAGATTCAGGCGTCTCTCGAAGAAACCAAGCACTTTGATTTCTTGTCCATGGGCAGGCCGGAGGGGTCCGGCTGCTATTGCATGGCCAACAATATACTGCGCGAGATCATCTCTAAGCTGACTTCAAATTATGCCTTCGTGGTTGTGGACAACGAAGCAGGCATGGAGCACTTGTCACGAAGGACAGAAGAGGAAGTCGATCATCTCTTTGTCATCTCCGATCCCGCGCCCCGAAGTCTGAGGACCATTGCAAGGATTGCAGAACTAATCGACGAGTTAGGGGGAAGAATTCACCATAAGCACTTGGTATTGAGCCGCGTGCAAGGCGATTTGGAGGAGCTGCCCGAAGGCACGAAAAAAGAGATCGAGCGACTTCCGTATCCACCTGAAGCGGTCATTCCCTATGACGATGCGCTGGTGGATTTGGATCTGCGAGGAGAGCCGCTTCTCAAGATATCCACCGATGCGCCGTCATTTATCGCGGTGGATGCCCTGATGCGATCGGTAAAGATCCTCCCGTGATGAATGCCTTTCATGCCCTGCGCGGCTGGCGAAATCGAAGCGTCCTTATGAGGCCTTGTCATGAGGCTCGTTAGCCTTCTGATCCTCGCGTGTTTCGCGCTCATTGTGGGGAGCGCTCACAGCGGCGCTGAAGAATCACGCTTCTTACAAGCGGACCCTCGTCGGGCGCTCGAATTTCCCCGCGACCACGGAAAACACCCCGATTTTCAGACGGAATGGTGGTATTTCACGGGCAACCTCACGTCTCCTGACAAAGACTTTGGCTTTCAGCTCACGTTTTTCCGCCGGAGCCTCGTTCCCGAGCCTCCTAAACTCGACTCTCATTGGAGCGCCCGGGACCTTTACCCGGCTCATTTTGCCCTCACGGACAAAACAGAGAAACGCTTTTATCACTTCGATCTCATCGCGCGTGAGGGGCCGAATCTGGCAGGCGCCGCGGCAGACGACCTCGATGTGTACGTCAGGAATTGGCGTGTGAAGCGTGCTGGCGCCTGCGTCATGTTAGATGCGCAGCAAGGCGACGCTGCCATAAAGCTCACGCTGACTCCGCTGAAACCCATCGTACTCCACGGCAAAAATGGCTACAGCAGAAAAGGCGATGATGAAAGCCAATCTTCCCACTACTATTCGTTCACGAGGCTCGCTGCGCGAGGGACGGTGACGCTTCAGGGCAAGGAGTACGCGGTGGAGGGTCTTGCATGGATGGATCATGAATTTGGCTCAAGTATTCTCTCCAAGGATCAGGCGGGGTGGGATTGGTTCAGCCTTCAGCTCGACGATGGAACAGACCTGATGGTCTTTCACTTGAGGAAAAAGGATGGCGCTTCCGAAACCCCTTTTGGTACGCTGACGTCCCCAGACGGCTCAGTGACAAAGCTTGCGGGAGACGATATCACGATCATTCCGCGAGGCCAGTGGAGGAGTCCTGCGACCAACGCGCTCTACCCGGCCGCGTGGACGATATCAGTCAAGAAAACCGACACCACCCTCGAGGTTGCGCCGGCTGTACCTGATCAGGAGTTGTCGGCACGCAGGTCCACCCAGGTAACCTATTGGGAAGGGGCGGTGAATCTTCGGGGCCGTCATCAGGGCAAACCGGTCACGGGCGTCGGCTATGCCGAACTCACAGGCTACGCTCATTCCATGGGAGGAAGGCTCTGACAGCCGGCCAAGAGCTTCTTTCATCTCCAAAAAAATATCAATGGATTTCTATTGACACGGTTCCCCATTAGTGAGTAAATTCAGACTCCGGAGGTGAGGGACATGGAGATACTCTTTCTGGTCTCAGTCGGGACAGCCGTGTTATGGCTCGCCTTTGGAAACAAGAAAGACTGGACCGGAATCTAAAAAAGAAGATCAAAACACTGTTGACCATTGCGTGACCGGAGATGCCTGAAATGAAAATAACGCCAGGTATTTCCGGTCAACGTTTTTTAGGGTAATAATATTTTTCACGGCTCCAGAAATCCAAGACGCTGAAAGCCTCCAATGGCCTTGCTTCACATGCATACACAACCCGATATGACGCGTCACGTCGTGGAGAAGCGATTGTTTGTCGATGAGCCCGTGATTGTCGTGGATGTCGGCGCGAGGGGGGGGTATGACGAGGCGTGGGACGCGTTCGGGGATCAATTGGCGGTCATCGGCTTCGAGCCTGAACCCGCGGAGTGCGAACGACTCAATACCAACGCGCCTCCTCACGTCGCATACCTGCCATATGCACTCGGGGCAAGGGAAGAGACGAGAGAATTTTACGTGGCAGCGTTTTCAGGCTCAAGCGGTTTGTGCAGCGGCGACACCGAATTCATTCAGCGGTTTTTCGAGGGGGACAACCTAAAAACGGTGCGCACCGAGTCAATCCAGGTCCATCCATTGGATTCAGTACTGGCTCAAAGGGGCATGGGACCAGTGAATTTTATCAAACTGGATTGTGAAGGCGCGGATTTGGAGGTCCTTCAAGGGGCGGAGCGGATCCTCCATCAGCCGCAGACCCTCGGCGTGCTCGTGGAAGTGTGGTTTCAGAAAGAATCGAGGCGCTGCGGATACACGTTTGTCGATATTCACGAGCATCTCACCGAACGCGGTTTCTTCCTCTTCGACATGGACTCGTACCGGTATAATCGACGGGCGATGCCGTTCCCCTTTGTCTCGGATATTCGGGATGAAGCAGGTCGTTTGATACCGGGCCAGACAACGCATGGTCAAATAATCCGGGGAGATGCGCTCTACTTCAGAGATTTCATCCAGAATCCTCTCCAAACGCCCCGCGACGAAAACGCGCTGCTGCTCCTCAAGCTTGCATGCTTCTATGAAATATGGGGGCTCCAGGACTGTGCAGCAGAGCTCCTTCTGCATTACAAGAGCGACCTCTCCGCCCTGGTCGATACCGAGCAGCTCTTGGATTTACTCACGCCTGAGCTCGGAGGCATCAAACTGAGCTATCGCGAATACGTTCAGTGGACTCAATCAAACCCTTTGAGCCTGCGGCCATCGTTGTCTTCTGTGCCGGATGTTCTAAAGCGGGGCGCAGAGGTGATTCTTCGTTTTGAAGGCAAACCGGGCGCTATCCTTCGACATGGTCTCCGTTGGTTGGCGCAACGGGGAAAGAAATAGTGTCGAGGATGCTTCAATGAAGGCGGGGAGCAGTTTACTAAGGAACACCTTGGCGCTCTCCGTTCCCAACGCCATCAACCCCTTTTTAAGTTTTATCCTCGTCTTGGTGATCTCCCGCCGACTCGGCGCGGAGGGGCTTGGCGAGTATTCACTTCTCCTGTCCTTTTCTCTCATATTTACCACCATATCGTCGCTGGGCCTTGGCAGCCTGGTCGTACGCGAAGTCTCACGTGAACCAGAGCACGTCCACGCCTTTTTCGTCAATTCCATGGGGTTCGGCTTCGTTTCCTCGATAGTGGGTCTGGTGGTGATGAACCTGGTAATCCATGTGATGAACTACGACGCAGCGGTCGTGCTCGGAGCCTTTTTCTGTTCGCTTGCCCTGATACCCGGCACGGCAATCAGGTATATGGAGTCCATTTTTCGAGGGCTTGAAAGATCGGAATTCGTCGCCGCAGGTTTTGCCTTCGAGAATGGCCTGCGCGTGTTGGTGTGCGTCCCCTTGGTGCTCCTGGGATACGGGATAGTCGCTATTTTCGCGGTCATTACCATCATACGACTTCTCGGGTTTTTCCTGCTTTACTATTTTTACGTAAAGATCAACGGACGTCCCGGGTGGTCGTTCCGACCAGATATATGGGGGCATCTTACTCGGGAAGCCCCTACCTTTGCGGGCATCGCTATCTTTTCGACGTTGCATTTGAACATGTGCGAAGTCATGCTCTCAAAGCTCCAGAGCATCGAGGCGGTGGGCATTTTCTCCGCAGCAGGCCGCATCATCAACATGTGCCAGACCCTTCCTCTGGGGTTTTCCCTTGCAGTGCTGCCCTTCTTGACCAAGAAATCCGGGGAGGGTAAGCGCGACCTTTTTCGAGGGTCCGTTGACTCTCTTCGATATGTATTTATCGGCGTGTGTCCGATGGTGGTCGGCGCATTTGTCCTGGGAGACCAGATCATCGATCTCGTGTACGGGGCAAAGTTTGTCTCTGCAGGGCCTGTCCTCCGGTATCTCGCGTTTGTGATGCTCCCCTACACCATGGTCTTGATTCTTGCTCAACTCTTGATTGCGACAAACAACCAACGCGTCGATCTCATGATAAATATATCGGCCGTGGCGCTGAGTTTTGTGTTCAACTATGCGTTCATCCCCCGCCTTGGGGAACTTGGGGCAGTCCTCGCCGCATTTCTGACGCTCGTGATTCTAAATCATCTGCAATATCTCTCCATCAAAAAACTCCTTTTCGAGATGCCGCTCCTGCGCATCCTCTGGAAACCAGCGGCTGCGAGTATGGCCATGGGCGTAGGAACCTATTTCATGCAAGGGTGGCATTTGTTCCTGAATATCGGCGTATCAGCCTGCCTCTACGTCGTATTTGTCATGCTGTTTAGGATATTCACCCAAGACGAGTTGATTCGGTTACGCAAAGCCGTTCATTTTGGAATATAGGGGGCGCCGTTATGATAGCATGGCTCAAATCTCTGGTTCGGGATTCGTCCTTCCCCTTCAAAGATATACTTCACAGCGCTTATAACGCCCTGCCGCCGTCCATTGCCTACGGCAAAGTCTATCGAGATATGCTGCGCCTTTTCCAAGAGAGCGAGTCGTGGGATAGACGCACATACGAAGACCACCAAAACAGCCGGCTTTCACAACTCATAAAGCATGCCTATGACAATGTCCCGTACTATCGAGAAGTCTTTGACGAACATGGTCTGGCTCCCAGGGACATCCAGACCGTCTCGGACCTCAAAAAACTCCCGCTCCTCACGTCGGATACCATCAAAAGCCGCTGGGATGACTTCGCGGCCAAGAATGTGTCGCAGTTCCAAAGAGAGATGTCGCACACCAGCGGCAGCACAGGCCCTGCCCTCTATTTCTATTTTGACAAGACCACGATCCCTGTGGAACGGGCCCAAGCCATGCGCCATCTCCTTTGGTTGGGCTACAAGGCGGGGGACAAAATCGCAGTGATCAAAGGTCAGCCGCTGCAGACCACGGAGAAGATGTTCAAGTACCTTCGAGGCGCAAAAGAGCTCCGAGTATCGTTGGCTGAGCCTACTGAGGAGAACCTGCGGCAAATAGCCGAGGCGCTGGCGCAGTACAGGCCCGCGTTCATCAGAGGTTGGCCGTCAAGCATTTACACCATTGCGAGGTGGATTTCTGAGAATCGCCGTCAAATACCCCGCCCGAAATACATCGTGACGTCCTCTGAGAATCTTTATCCTTATATGAAAAAGAGGATCGAAGAATCTTTTGACGCTCCGGTGGCCGACGCGTATGGTCAGAGCGAATTTGTTGCGTACGCGCTCCAATGCGCATACCGCAAGGCGTACCATGTCCAGATGGAGACGAGCATCGTCGAATTCATCCCATACCGGGGAAATTTGTGTGAGATTGTGGGTACATGTCTATGGAATACGGCCATGCCATTTATTCGGTACAAGACAGGGGATCTGGCCATCAAGGGCGGCGAACCGTGCCCGTGCGGGAGGCAATCAGACACCATCGCGGAGGTGATCGGGAGGACTTCTGACATTGTATTCAGAGACGAAACATCAGGCGCCATCTCTCCCATCTCTTCCTGTTCCTTTTATGACTCGGAAGAGATTAAGGAAGCACAGATACTTATTGAGGACGACGGCGCGGTGAGGGTGCGGATCGCGCCGAGAAACAGCCCACTTGGCGCCCTTCATATCCGGATAAAGGAGGAGATCGCGAAGTGTCTTGATGTACCGTACGAAAAGATAATCGTGGAGGAAGTGCAGGCCATTCAACCCGCAGAGAGCGGGAAAAAGGCTCTTGTCGTCGGGCGATCCCCAAGTCTGTGACGACCCCAACGCTGGTGGACGTGACGGGCGTTTCCCATGAACGCCGGAGCGCAAGGCGCTGCACGCGACTCACGTTGCCCTTGATTTCGCGATGAACAGAGAACTGTGCTTGATCAGTATTTGAGCTGGCGTTTAGAATGCATTGCGACGAGCTTCTTGAAACTATCGCCCCGGAACTCGATGATTTCGAATCCCGCGTCAAAATCCTCGTCGGGATCTCTTGGCTTGAGCCAACGGCAATGGGCCTCCACTTCTATACCCTGCCTTGATTCTCCGTCGGTCAATTGGAAAACGAATTTCTTCCTCTCTCCCAATTTCACCGGCAAACCCATCACGCGAAATCCATGCTCCGATACGTCAACCACGTATCCCGCTTGCTCTTGTTTGCCGACCTCGAATATCGGCATGGGCGGCTCGACCTTGTGGCGTTCTTCTTTCCTCAGTTTTTCGTCAACTTCCAGGGATGGCACGAGACTGAGCAACTTGTCCCAGTTGTCTTGCGAAATGGCGATGATTTCAAATCCCGCGTCTAAATCATCTTCCAATGGATAGGGCCTCACCCAGCGACACACTGCCTGAACCTCGCACGGTTCCACAGGAATCGCTTCATCGCCTTGAATTACGAGCCTCTTTATCTCGTTCACCCTCGCCCGCACGCCGACCACGCCAAGCCCGTGCTCTGATATGTTATGCACCCAACCCCTGTTGTCAGGGCATGACGGTTCGTACACCAAGAGCGGCGCTTCAAGGTATTCCCTTCCTTCAGCCCTGAAATCTCCGCTGACATCGGCGTCAGCGCCGCTTCGACCAGTTATCACCGAGGCGGAGTCGTACCCAAACATATGCGCATTCTCTCTTTCACTGCCGTTTTTCCGTGACAGACGCGCGCCGGCGTGCGCAAAGCCCTAGGGTTGATGGAGTAAAAAGCTATTCAGCCGAGGCGAGGATTCCCCTTTGCCTCTATGATGAGACTAAACCGCATATATAACGGTGTCAAGCATATTCGAGCGCTTTGCAGCAAGGCCGAGAAACGAACTGCGTGCATCGCGCCCGCATCGTCCCCGCGCGGATTGCGTCCCTACATCACCACGCTCACGGCGTGCTCTACATTAAACTGTTACATAAGATATCATGAAAAATAGTAAAAAAATATTGATTTATTTGACTGCCTTTGATAGGCACCCCTCTATGCTGAGGTGATCGGCATCATGCCGATTAAGCCGTAATTTTGCATAACAAGGCGGTCATTGATGAACGGGGAACATGATTTTACCGTAAGAGACTTACTTAACATCATTTATCGTCGAATTTGGATCCTCAAGGTGGTGGTGATCCTCTTCCCCCTCAGCGTGCTCATCGCGTGCCTCCTGATGACCCCAAGCTACGAATCAGCCGGCAAGATAGTGGTAACAGCCAAAAAAGACACCACATCGCTCCTGACTGGTGTGCCGGGGACCGGCCCCTCCCAGATCGTGAATCTCAATGTGGATGAAATGGACCTTAACACCGAAATGGAGATTCTCAGGAGTCTGGACCTGTGGACGGAAACCGTGAAGGCCCTTGGCCCGGAATTGTTGCGTGGCACAAGCCCTGGGCTACTTAACCGGTTAAACCAGGGCATCGGCTCTCTCCTGGGGGAGGCGCCCACTATGCCTGGGCAGACTCCTTCTGAGCAGGCCGACCAGAACGACAGACTCAGGAGTATCGCCAAATCGCTCTTGGCAAATTTCAATGCGGTACCCACCCCTAAGTCCAAGGTCATCGATGTCTCTCTGCGCTATCCTGATGCCCTTATGGTTCAAAAGATCCTGACGACGCTCCTCGATAAATATATCCCCTATCATCTCAAGGTGTATTCGCTGCCCCAGGCGGAACTATTCTTTGCGGAGCAGGTCAAAGAAGCAAAAGAAAACTATGATCGCGCCAGCCAAGAGCTGACGGAATTCCGCAAACGATGGAATTTATCACTCCCAGAGCGGCAAAAGCAGGAACTCATCGCCATGATCAAGTCTGTGGATGACGCCCTCTTGGACGTGAATTCGAATATAAGCCAATACGAGCAGATGATGAGCATCATGCAAGCTGGTGGTATGGCGTCGGGCCAGCTCAGCCCGAGTATGCAAAGAGGCGGCGAGAACACGGTCATCAATGTCATGGCCGTTCAACTGCTTCAAGCGGAACAGAAACAACTACAGGTAGGGGAAATCTTCACCGCGGAGAGCAGAGATTACCGAGCAGCCTCTGAACAAACGAGGGACTTGACGGCCAAATTCAGAGACCTCCTCTCCGGAGAACTGGCGATCCTGAGAACCAAAAAGACCACCCTGGAGAACAACAAGAACGCCCTTCTCGAGGAGATGCGCCTGCTCGTGGCCAAGACCGAAGATGCGCGTGTACTTCAGCTTCAGGAGACCATCGCCAAAGAACAGTATCTCCAGATGGTAAGCAGAGCTCAAGCTGCCAGGATGGATAATGTCGAAAACCGTCAGAAGCTCGTGGATGTGAAGGTCCTGGCGCGACCCTTTATCCCAACATCGCCTGTATTCCCCAAGACCGGCCTCTTCTTCCTCGCAGCGCTGATTTTTTCTGTTCCGCTTGCCCTGGGGATCATTTTCACCGCTCACTTCTTCGACTACACCTTCGACAGCCCGGGCGCGTTGGAGAAGGCGACTGGTTTCAGGGTGCTGGCAACCATCGGGAAACTCAAGAGGGGCAAGCCTTTGAAACAGGGTGAGGAATGACATCATCACGGACAAGGCGCGGTCTGTTGATAGTCCTCTGCGCGGCCGCAATGGCATGGTTTGAGGATCCGTGCACTACCTGTGCTTGGATCAGCGATGTGGACACGGGCGTGATCGCCGCCCTGAGCGACGACACAGTGTATATGCAGGGCCAGCAGGGTGTACATGTCTTTCAACTCATGGGAATATGCTCATGGTGCGAAGAAGGAGCAGATTTGGCTGCCGTGTTTGAGGGGCTCACCCATGCGACCCTTGCGCCCTATCCCAATTACTTCGGCAAGCCGCCGGTAAGGGCGCTGGTGGTAAAAGACGGCCGCGAGGAATTCTAGGAATCTTTTCCCCTGGCCCGCAATTTTTCGTACAGGTCCACGTACCTCTGGACAAGAACGTTCCAGTCCCGATTCGTTTCGACCCATTTCCGAGCCCTTCGCCCGAGCTCACGTCCCAGGGCTTCATCCTGCAGGACCGTCCGACATGCGTCCACAAGGCTGTCTCTACTATCTGACTTGAAAAGCAGTCCATTGACTCGGTGCTCAACAATCTCGAGGTGTCCGCCGACGTCGCTGGCCACCAACGGCTTCCCCATGGCCATTATTTCCAGCGGCTTGAGAGGAGTCACCAAGGAGGACTCTCTGCCGAGCCTCCGCGGCAGCGTCAGCAGATGAAACAAGCGGTAGTAGTCCAGAATCCTGTCGTGGCTTACCCTGCCGGTAAAAACGACGCGACTGGCAAGCCCGCTCTCCTTCGCCATTTGCTGGAGGGGCGCCATGAGTTCGCCGTCGCCTACCAAGAGCAGCTTCAGCATGGGAAACTCGTTGGCCAGCGACGCAAAGGCCTGAAAAAGAAGGTCCAGCCCCTCATAATGAAAGAAATAGCCAATGTATCCCATAACCAGCGAATCTTGCAGTCCGAGGCCGCGTGCAAGGTCCGGATCAGCTTCTCCCGGAATGAAACGGCTGCAGTCCACGCCGTTGGGTATGACTGTAATACGCTCGGGTGGGACGCCTCGACTGACCACCTCCTTGCTCAGGGCGTCTGCGATTACCACGCAATGATCAGCATTTCTCAATGCGATGGTCTCGAGGCCGCGCACGCCCCGGTATCGCAAGGACGCCTGACTGAGGCCATAACGACCCGTGTGCGAATCCTCCCAGATGCCGCGCATCTCATAGACAGCAGGTATGCCTCGAATATGACCGACGATATCGCCCACCAACCCGCACGTAAACGGCGAGTGCGCATGGATCACATCCGGGGCAAAAGATGCCGAAAGTCGGAGCGTCATACGGAGGAGCGAAATATTCTGGACCACTCGCAGCGCAGACCGCACAGGGCTGGGATCATACACCTCCGCATGGGGCGCCAGCAGTTTGCCGCAGCTCCGATAATATCTCACCCCATGGATAGTTTCGCTTCGATCTGCGTCAAGCTTGCCAGCCGGGGCCTGCGACGGCGAAGTGACCACAGCGACATCCAAGCCCTTCGCCGCTTGTTTGCCCACGATCTCTTGGCTGCGAACCGCGTACCCGTGCGTCCCAGGAACTGATCGGTGGAGTATGTGCAGGACTTTCAACGCGCCTCCTCCCTGCATAGCCTGTATGGGCCGTGGCAATTGTAACCCTGGTCGCCATGAGTAGCGAACTGGCGTCCTGTCCCTCGCAAACACCCACGCTGGGGCGCTGTGGTTGCGGGGCCTCCCAGGCGACGCAACGCGGGCAGTGCACGAGGCGTCACGCGCAAGGCATCCTCGTCCAGGACAATCCTTTTGGCCATCGTTTTACCGCGGGACATTTTCCCAATCTCCAAAACATTCCGCAAGTTCCGGCGGAATGCGCAAAAAACGTTGGGGAAAATGGACTGCAATGAGCGTCCGAAGAGGAAAGGTCGCATGAACTCGTATCTTCAGCGAGGTGCAGCTCTCCAATCTGCCGTACGCAGAGGAGTACCACCCCGCTATGGGGTCGAGCGAACCGGTGTAGGCGCGAAAATCTGCCGCGTCGAACCCATAAAAAAAGATATCCATGGCGAGGTCCTCGTGATAGGCGGTGAAGCGACCTGCGGCCTGTTGCACCACCAGCCAATCCGGATGGAAATGGAGATGCCATTCCACGACGCGTCCGCCAGTTCCTTGGATTTCATCGCCCACCAAGACGCCGCGCCCATACCAATGGACAATGGATCGAGTGTGTACAACGGCTTTGGTTTTTTGGGTCGCCCGCAGCAAGCGCCATCCATCGCCGGACCGAGACGCTCCCAGACGGGCGTCCACCGGATTTGACCAAAGAAATGTGGCGATGGGTCGCGCGGGCTCGGTTCCCTCAACACGCACGGTATTGTGCGCGGACGCCCCTCGAAAATAATCCCGCCAGATCGGCGCTCCATTGTATCGCATCGCGCCTGGGTCCACGAGAAAGGGGCGGCCATCAACGGTCAAGATGAAGCTAAGCGCGTCTAGGTGCCCATGCCCGTATCCTGGCGCAATCCCCAGCGGCCCTCCGTCAAGGATCAGGTGCAGCCTCGAATCCGCGCTGACCTGATAGCCCCCCACAGGGAATTCGTGAAACGCCGCGGGTTGGTTCATCGAGGTCTCACGGTTCTCGAGCCCTGCGAGCTTCGAGACGTACCCTTCTCGACCATTTATCCCTGCCATGAGGAACGACTCGGCAGGAAATCCGCCGCCCACGCGCGGCGGGAAAGATTCTGGCGCCAGCCCCCAAAACGCCTTGACCAGAGCCGAATAGTCCCAAAAATCAGTAAGCCGCCATCCGACTGCGCTGCCAGAGTCGCAATCTCCAATGATAGGAACACCCCGCAGGTCTGGGGCGAGGCTGCAGAGGTAGTTTGCCGCCGCGGTGAGTCTCTTGAAAGTTTGCCTCGAGAAGACCAAACCTGCGCTGTCCATGACGTGCAGCGTGGTTACAAGAAATTCCAAGACAAACTTCAGATAGCCCGTGGACTGCTCGGCGTACACGCCGTCCTCAAGTATCAATTTTGGAAGCAGCCTTTCGATGATCCTTGCGGCCCGGGCCAGGCGTTGGCGCGTCCTCGGCAATCCATTGTAAAGACTACAGATTTGCATCAGTGAGCAGACCTCGCCCAGCAAATGGTTCCCAGGCGTATGATGGATGGTCAACTCATGCTCGACATGGCATACATGCGCATACAAACAAGGAACAAATTTGAGCAGGAATTCGTCGTCCCATGAAGCGCTCCCCGCGCACATGACGTGGCAGCGGGCCCAGGCAAGCATGCGCAATGCCACCTCGAGATTGCTGCTCCACTGGATGCCCAGGGGGTATTGGACCTGCGCCATCCAGCTCTCGATGTGTTCACGCGCAGTCCACGCATACGATTCATCCCGAGTAATGCGCCACGCGGCGGCGAGCGGGAGCAGGTGCTGGAAGCGGTTCAACTCCCAACACCATTTCACATCAACGTGGGCGAACTCGGGGTGGCGAAAAAAATCTATGGCTGCGTAGTGATCCTTCGGCCATTCCAACCCAGGATGATCCGGGTCCAGGACATCCGACCACGAAATGGGCGGCGCCGCTTCAATGTCCTTCCAGCCGAAAAGCGTCAATCGACCCGACCGAATTGCGTCAGCCTGGGCTATAATTTGCGCTGTCTCAGGGGGGTATGATGCGCAAAACTCATCCCAAAACGCGTCGTCCCCAAGCCAGCCGGGCGCGGCGATCGGCCCCACGGCTCGCACCCCTGCCGCGGTGGAGAGTTGTCGGAAAGCAGCCTGCTCCCCCGGGAAAAAACGGCTCAAAACGTCGTCCGTCTTGGCTGCCTGCAGGCGCCGGCGATGCCAACGATGAAATCGCCATAGCCGCAGCCTTTGCGTGATATCCGTATATTTGAGCCCACTGAGCCGTCTCAGATAGTAGGCCATCATGCCCCGGTTCATGGAGACAAGCCCTTCCGCGTGTATTGTACAAAACCCTCATGAGACCGCGTCAGGCTCGCAATGAATCGTATGCGCGAGCCCAGGCGGTTTTGGGCCCCGCGTCTGCAGGACGGGTGAGGGCGGCCCAAGGCAACGCCCTGGGAAGAAGGATACACCCCTTGTGGTTTTTCTCAAAAAAGTTATGAAGAGACGGCTTCGCTTCGCTCACGACAACGCTCCCATGCCTTTTTTGTCATTGCGAGGAACCGAAGGCAACCGAGCAATCACACTTTCGCCAGTTGCTGCACGATCATCGGAGAGGTCCGACGCGGCGTCCTTGCGCCTCAAAACCCAATCAACAATCTTGGCGCCCGACCAGCGACTCGACAAGTGCGCAATATGCCTTGTACTGGGCAGGCCAGTCCAAAACCGCGGCTTTTTTCAAGGCGTTTTCTGCGAGACGCTTGCGAAGCTCGGGCTGTCGATACAGCTCGATTATCTTGTCTGCCAGGGCCTGGGGATCGCCAGGAGGCACAAAGGCAATGGCTTCCTCGCCAAAGATATCCTCCAATACAGCCAACCTCGTGGCCACGATAGGGAGCCCCACCGTGGCCATTTCAGGCACCTTCAGGGAAAGCGCGTCATCCATGTGGCAGTCTTTGAAGGCAGGGTAGATACCGATATCCGCCGCCTGCATGAGGGCCGGCATCTCTTCCAACGGGATGGGGGGGTGCACCTCGAACAGGTCAGCGACGCCCAGGTTTCTCGCAAGCTGCACGCACGCGTCCAAGGCCTTCCCTTCATGGACGATCTTTGTATATACCGCTAACTTTACACAAGGGATTGCCTTCCTGAGCGCGGGGAGGGCCTCCACGGCAATGCTGAGCCCGTACCGAAACGCCACTGTTCCCACGTACAGTATGACAAAACGCTCCTGTTCCGTGGGAGATGGAATGGGTTTGAGGCTTGGCCGAAAGACCCTTGGGTCCGGCGCATTCAGAATGATGGAGATCTTTGCTTCAGGCACCCCCCGGGCCATAAGCCTCTCTTTGAAGACCCGCGTGCTGGTGATGACGTGAGAGCTAAAAGAGATGGAGATTTTCTCCACGAGCAATTGCGCGCGGATGGAATAGTGATCCGGGGGCAGGCCCAGCTTGGAGCGCGCCAGCTCAGGTTGAGGATCGTGGATGTTGAGGATTACGGGCGAACCTCTCAGACGGGCGAGTATCGGGCAGAACACGAGGAAATCCGGCATATTATGAACGTGCACGATGTCGTAGTGACGCCGGATCTCGAGAACCGTGCTTACCACAGCCATCATCAACGCGGTGAGGGCCCAGTTCATCAGCAGCGCCAACCCCTCCCTGCGGGCACGAGAAAAAGGCAGCGGATAAACTCTTATGTTGGGATGACTGCTTTGAGGGCCCCTGTCTTCTGAGTGAAGACAAATGATATCGACGAAATGGCCTTCCTCTGCGAGATACTCGCTGTACCGCCTCACCCGAATGTCCCGGGCATAGACGCTATGCGTGAGCATGAGGAAACGCAGCGGCGGCAAGTAAGGGCTTTTCTCCTTGTCCTCCGTTCCTACAGGTACCGATAGAGCCATTGCGGGATGTGGAACTGACGCTTGTTCAATACAAGCCCTAGGATCTTCCCCTGCACGGCTGAGAGCTTTTTCAGCGAAAAATCGACGACCTGAGAACGGGTCACCTCAGCCTCCACCACGAAGAGGATGCCGTCGGTCATGGTAGCAATGACGTTGGAGTCCCGGAATGGAATCACCGGCGGGGTATCCACGAGGATGTAGCGGTATCGGCCGCGCAGCTTCTCCAATGTCCTTCCTATATTGTTGAAGGCTGTTTCCACTTCGCCGCCTGACGGTACGGCATCGGCCACTGATCCGGCGGGCAGCACCGCGACGCCCAGGGCTTCCACGGTCTGAATGTGCGGCCAGACATCGTCCCCATGACCCATCACTCGGGCCAGAGACCCACCAGATTCAAATGATAAAAACCGCTGAACTGAAGGATCCCTGAGATTCGCTTCTACCACGATGACGCCCTGCTCACGCTGGGGACTGGCGGCAATAGTGGCGGCCAGGGCCAAGGTGGTCGTGGTGACGCCTTCGGAGAAACGGGAGGCAGTGATCTGAATGACGCGTCCGGTCTGCATTTTGTCTTCAGGGAAGAGTTCCCACTGGAGCCTGTGGAATTCATCTGCATAAGACTGAGCTAATTCCTTGATCATGTTGGGGATGCCTCTCAGAGATTTTAATCAATGATAATATTTCATAGGCTGCAAAGTCAAGATGAATCATTACTTAAAGAAAGTCACTAAACCTATTGACATAATGGACGATTTTTTGATATACTCACGACAGTCATGATTACTTGCATGAAAAATGTATTAAAACAAGAATGTTATAGCAGAAAGCTCAGATAAATACAAAAGCATAAGATGAGATAAATGAAACAACTAACTAAAATAACACAT
>Ga0123519_10002654_pt1 | contig 30051 bp, 36 predicted proteins | sample YelNatPaOPRAMG02_FD_87396 | JGI IMG/M metagenome (GOLD analysis project Ga0123519, IMG submission 87396) | Hot spring microbial communities from Yellowstone National Park - Yellowstone National Park OP-RAMG-02 (version 2) | ecosystem: Environmental > Aquatic > Thermal springs > Hot (42-90C) ... | reverse complement strand
ATTACCGCTGTTGATTGAAGTAAGTAGGAGTAGCTCTCCAAATCCTGTGGCGTTACTCTTACATTTCTCGCAGCAGTGGATGAGAGGATGTGCTGCCGTAAGTATTGGCTTTTTGTTATCTGCTGCCAATCCATTATTGTAAGCTCTCTGGCGTATATGCTTCGGTTATACAAATCCTTTGAACCTGGGTCAACTGAGAGTTTTATTAACTCTGTCACCTGCGCGGAGCCGTTGGTTTGAATCTTTACCGTAACGCTAAGCGATAAGTCATGAAAATCCGCTCTTGCGGTGAGCATTAGCAGGAGCAGTATGCATAGGGTGGTTATTTTTCTCATGGAATTGATTAAACAGTAGGTATATTTAAATTTTCAACCCAATCTATACATACGGGGAGCAGATGGGGCATATCTGGTATCTTGGTCACTCTGGGTTTGAGATAGAAATTGGGGGGAGTGTAATCTACATTGACCCTGTTCTTGAGTGGAAGGAGATGAGGTGTGATGTGAAACCACCCCTGAAGCCAGAGGAGGTTGACAGGGCAGATTTGGTGATGATAACGCATGAGCATAAGGATCATTTTGAGAGAAGCACAGTTGAGAGAATTGTTGCAAAAACAAACGCAACTGTCATCGCTCCAAGAACGGTGCTGAAAGAGTTGGAAATTCCAAGCTCGAATAAAATGGCTGTATCTGTTGGGGAGGAGTTTGTGGTGAAGGGAGTTGAGGTGAAAGTTGTGAAGGCAGTTCACCCCCAGTCAGAGTATCCTGTTGGTTATATAATAAAGAAAGGTGGGAAAAGCATTTACCACGCAGGTGACACATATGAGTTTGGAGGGATGTTTGACATAAACGTGGATTATGCGTTGATTCCAATTGGAGGAACGTATACAATGGATGTCTTCTCTGCTCACAAAGCTGTGAAGGAGTTAAAATGCAGATACGTTATACCGATGCATTATAACACGTTTGATAAAATAAAGCAGAGCGTCAGCGACTTTGTGAGGGGCGTGGACAGCGATAGGGTAAAACCAATTGTGATGAAAGTTGGCGATATGATAGAAATATGAGGTGATACCGTGATAACAGGTGGAAAAATTGTGCAGGTGGAAGCAAAGAGGGACAAGGAAGGAGCAGTGAGTGGAATGAACATAAACATAGGGATAGATGATTTGGTTGTGAAAGGAGACGAGATAACCATTCAATACACATTCCTTGTGGAATACCAGGAGAAAGTAGGGCATCTTAAAATGGTGGGAGTGCTTTATGCGAGCGAGGAGAGGGAGAAGGCGAGGGCAATTGAGGATATGTGGAAGAAAACAAAGAAGCTGCCGGAAGATTTTGCAGAGGTTGTGCTGAACACAATAAACTACACGTGCGGTGTGAATGGCACATTTGTCGTTCAGCCTGTGAGGTTAACTCCTCCAATGCAGCTCCCTAGAGTGAGGGTGGAGATGGCGCCTGAGGAGAAGAAAAAGAAGCCTGAAAAAGAAAAGGGAGCTGCTTAGGCAACCCACTCTGGAAATACCTCTCTGAAAACCTTTCTTCCTTCTTCTACAAATCTCTCCAGCTGCTGCTCTGTTGGCCTGTTCGGTGAGCTATACGCTTCCCTTATTCTCTCAACAAAAAGCTCATGAGATTCTGAGCTGAGCGCCCTCATCTCAATTAAATGCTGAAGCTGCCTCTCGAGGTTTTCTGGTGAGTTCAAAACCTTTGACATATCCCCTTTCGCTTTATACAATCTCTCAACAATCTCTCTCTTTATATTCTCCTTATCCTCCACCTCCTCCTTTGTTTCGGCGGGAATTGCTTCGTATGTTCTTCTCAGATCAAGCAGCTGTTCTCTGTAAGTTCGGAAAGTGGGTTCATAAGCACTTTCATCTATTCCAATATACCCACCATTTCTTGTATAATCTGCATTGAATAACGCTCTGTTGAGGTGCAGTCTCAGCCCCATTCCTTTCACATTCCGGAGTTTGCGGTGGATGTTCAGGCGGTGATTGCCATACCAGTAGCTTTCTCCCTCAAACTTTTCATCAAGCTGGTGTTTTTCAAATCCAATGTGGCTGTCAAGCTCAAAATCGGTGATTGCGTGCCCACCAGGCTTGAGGTTGCCAAGTAGCTTTTCAGTAATTTCAGAAGTGCCAAATCCCTGAGATTTCTTTTCAAAGTAAACGTCATACTGCCCAACTTCTGCAAGCAGCTTGTCAATAGATTCTTTGTTAATTTCAACGTTGTGAAAGACTAACTTTCTGTTTCTGCCATTCCAAACAAAATCAAACTCTGTTTTATTTCCAATTTGAAATACGTTTGTAACCTGCCCTCCAACTTCCTTTATTTCACGCAGGATGTTCACTCCGTGTGGATCCTTGTCAACAAGAATGAGCTTTTTTGCATCTGTCGCAACAAGGACGTTGGCAACATCCGGCCCAGAAGCAGGGTAGAAAACGGTTATATCCGCTCTATGGGGGTTGACTACTTTTCTTGCGGCTTCTAAAAGCTCAACTCTCCTCTCCCCAAGCTTGTTTGCGAGGTTAACCTCTGTGGGGCCGTATGGCGCAACAGCAGTTTTCATGGGTTGCTTCTCAAGCTCCTTCTCCATGCTTATTTTTTTCTCATCCGGAGTTAATATGTCTTATCCTGCAGTTAGGTTTTATGCATAACTCACCCTTTGAATAATTTTACTGGAAAGTTACCCCCTTCGGGGGGTTATAAAGAAAAAAATCGACGTAAATAACGTCTGCTGGTGTTAGAATGACTAATAAAGTTACGATTCCCATTTCATTGGATTTAGATGAAGAGTTGGCTTGGTGTGTAGGGTTCTATCTTGCTGAAGGAGATAAAACAAGAGACTACATCGGAGTTTCTAATTGCAATGTAGATTTGATTAAGAAATTTGAGGTTATTATGGAGGAGATTTTTAAAATAGACAAAAATTTGTGGAGAGTTCATGTAAAAACTTCTAATAAACGTTTAGACGATGTAAGAGCTAGTTGGAAAGCTTCACTAGATTTAGATGTCATTAATGTTTTGTATAATGGGTTAGCAAGAGAGGATAATATTGAACTAAGACTTAATAGCAGATATTTTGCTGAATTCTTTAATAGATTATTAGAAGAGTTCTCACGAAGAATTTTAAAAATTAAGTCTCTTTCATTATCATTTTTAGAAGGTTATGAAGTTGGGGATGGATCGGTTATACGAAGAAAAGGATGCTTATATGGCATTGCATTTACGACAAAAAGTGAAGTAAATAAAGATTTGATAGTAAAAATATTTGAGGTGCATTATGGCAAAAAACCTAGAGTTAGAGTAAATAAAGGTTGTTTTGAAATAGAAGTTTGTGGAGTTAATTTAATGACAGAGTTCATAATAGACGGACATTTTAGTTCTCATAAAAATAAACGCAGGGATTTGATTAACTCGTATTTGAAAAAAGAGTATACGAGGTCGCATGTGAGATACTGGAATGCATTAGGGAGTGGTCCTAAAGGCATTTTTGATATAGCTGAATCAGTCAATAGGTCTCATTGGTCTGTTAGAGAAGCGCTTAGCAAAGATTTTAAATTGGGTCTGGTGAATGTATTAAATAAAAAGCCAAAGATCTATGAACTATCTGGAAAGGGTAAAAAATTATTAGATATATTGGGAGGTGCTAATGTATGAAAACTAAAGTACTAATCATTGGGGCAGCAGGTCGCGATTGATCAAAAGCTTTTGTTTTTGGTCCGCGAATTCCACAACTTCAACATGCTGTACAGGAATGACGACAGGTATGAGGTTGTGGCTTTCACAGCTGCACAGATACCGGATATTGAAGGTAGGATTTACCCTCCCGAGCTGGCGGGGAAGAATTATCCAAATGGAATAAAAATCTACCCGGAGGAGGAGCTTCCTGAGCTGATTAAAACGTATAAGGTAAACCAGGTGGATTTGGCGTATAGTGATTTGAATTATGTTGATGTGATGCACAAGGCAAGCATAGCGAATGCAGCTGGGGCGGATTTCAAGCTGATTGGGTGCGAGAGAACAATGCTGAAGTCAACCAAACCAGTCATCTCTGTTTGCGCAGTGAGAACTGGGTGCGGTAAAAGCCAAACCTCAAGAAAGGTTTGCAAGGTGATTAAGGAGATGGGTTTGAAGGTGGTTGCGATAAGGCATCCCATGCCATATGGTGATTTGAGGGAGCAGGTTTGCCAGAGGTTTGAGAGTTATAAGGATTTGGATAGGTATAAAACAACAATTGAGGAGAGGGAGGAGTATGAGCCGCATATTGACAATGGAACGGTTGTGTTTGCAGGGGTGGATTATGAGAGAATTCTGAGGGAAGCTGAAAAGGAGGCGGATGTAATTGTTTGGGATGGAGGTAACAACGACACTCCGTTCATAAAGCCGGATTTAAGTATTGTGGTTGCAGACCCTCACCGAGCAGGGCATGAGCTGCTTTATTACCCCGGCGAAACAAACGTAAGGTTGGCGGACGTAGTTGTGATAAACAAGGTTGACAGCGCTGAAAAGAAGAATATTGAAATTGTAAAGAATAATATAAGGATGCTCAACCCATACGCCAGAATTATTGAGGCGGATTCGGAGATAACGGTGGACAACCCAAATATGATAAAGGGAAAGCGAGTGCTTGTTATTGAGGATGGGCCAACGGTTACTCACGGAGAAATGAAGTATGGGGCTGGGTTTGTTGCTGCGAACCGAATTGGGGCGAAGGAGATAGTAGACCCGAAACCATATGCGGTTGGCTCTATTAAGAAAACATTCCAGAAATACACCCACCTGAGCAATGTTCTCCCTGCAATGGGGTATGGAAAGAAGCAGATTAAGGAGCTGGAGGCAACGATTAATGCAGCAGACTGCGATGCGGTGCTTGCTGCAACTCCGATTGATTTGAGAAGGGTGATTGTTGTCAACAAGCCAGTAGTGAGAGCTAGGTATGAGCTGAAGGAGAAGGGGAGTTATGGAGTAAAGGAGGTTGTTTCGGAGTTTTTGGCGAAGCACAATTTAAAGCGCAAAGTTTAAAAACTGCAGTTTACAAAGTTCTGGTGGGTTTTTCTGCAGGCGAAGGGAGTTGAGTTGCTGTTTTTGGTTGGTTTACTCCATCTAGCTTTCTCCCTAGCGATGGGTGAGTTTGAATGCCGAGAAGAGAGGAGCTGAAAAAGGTGCTTGTGATAGGAAGCGGTCCCATTGTAATAGGGCAGGCTGCAGAGTTTGATTACTCTGGCTCCCAGGCATGCCAGTCATTGAGGGAGGAAGGAGTAAAGGTTGTTTTGGTGAACTCAAACCCGGCAACAATTCAAACAGATTATGAAATTGCGGATGTGGTGTATATTCAACCGTTGAGAGCAGGAGTGCTTGCGAAGATTATTGAAAGGGAGAAACCGGATGGAATTATTGGGACGATGGGCGGGCAGACTGGTTTGAACCTTACGATGCAGCTGTATGAAAGGGGTTTTTTGAAGGAGTTTGGGGTTGAGGTGCTGGGAACTGGAGTGGATGCGATAAAAACTGCTTCTGAAAGGGGCAGGTTTGCGGAGCTGATGCACAGAATAAATGAACCTGTTTTGGACAGCGTTGCAGCAAACAGCGTGGAGGAGGCTGTGGAGTTTGCGCGAGCCCATAGTTACCCATTAATTCTAAGACCTGCGTACACGCTTGGCGGAACAGGAGGCGGGATTGCTCGTAATGAAGAGGAGTTGGTTGAAAAGATGAGGTTTGGGATGAGGCTGAGCAGAATTGGGCAGGTGCTTATTGAGGAGAGTGTGGTTGGGTGGGGGGAGTTTGAGTATGAGGTGATGAGGGATGGAAAGGGGAATTGCATAACTGTTTGCAATATGGAGAATATTGACCCAATGGGAGTTCATACTGGGGAGAGCATTGTTGTTGCTCCCTCCCAAACTCTTTCAGATGATGAGCATCAAATGCTCAGAAGCGCTTCGCTGAAAATAATCAATGCTTTGAACATACGGGGAGGTTGCAACATCCAGTTCGCGCTCAATCAGAAAACGGGTGAGTATTATGTAATTGAGGTGAACCCAAGGCTTTCAAGGAGCTCGGCGCTTGCAAGCAAGGCAACGGGCTATCCGATTGCGAGAGTTGCTGCAAAAATTGCGCTTGGCTACACATTGGATGAGATTCCAAATGCAGTCACGAAAAAAACTCCTGCGAGCTTTGAACCTGCTTTGGATTATGTGGTTGTGAAAATTCCCCGCTGGCCGTTTGACAAGATGCCGGAAGCGGATAGGAGGATTGGCACTCAAATGAAGAGCACTGGAGAGGTCATGGCAATTGGAAGAAGTTTTGAGGAGGCGCTTCAGAAAGCAATGAGAAGTTTGGAGATAAGGGGCGGGTGGTGGGAGAGCGACTTCAGTTTACAGGAAATTTGGGAGCATATAAGGAAACCCACAGACATGAGGTTGTTTGCAATATATGCTGCTCTGAAGCGAGGAGTGAAAGCAGAAAAAATTTCGGAACTTTCGGGAATTAATGTTTGGTTCATCAGGAAGATTGAAAGTATAGTGAGAGTTGAGGGAGAGTTAAGAAGGGCTGGGAGGGGAGTTTGCAGGAAACCGGAGCTTCTTTTGAAAGCGAAACGGTTTGGTTTTTCTGATAAGCAGATTGGGAGTTTGGTTAAGGCAAGCGAGGTTGAGGTGAGGAGAAGCAGAAAACTGCTTGGAGTGAAGCCAGCTTACAGAATTGTTGACACGTGCGCTGCAGAGTTTGAAGCATCCACCCCGTATTATTATTCAACGTATGGGGAGGAGGATGAGGCAAACCCAAAAGGAGCGAGGAAGGTTGTTGTGATTGGAGCTGGCCCAATAAGAATTGGGCAGGGGATTGAGTTTGATTACTGCTGCTGTCATGCTTCGTTTGCTTTGAGGGAGGAGGGAGTGCAGTCAATAATGATAAACAACAACCCTGAAACAGTGAGCACGGATTTTGATGCAAGCGACAAGTTGTATTTTGAACCATTGACGTTTGAGGATGTGATGAATGTTGTTGAGAGGGAGGAGCCGGACGGTGTGATTGTTCAGTTTGGTGGGCAGACAAGCATTAACTTGGCAATCCCTCTTGCTGAAGAGGGGGTGAGGATACTTGGGACAGGGGTGGAGGGAATAGACATTGCAGAGGATAGGGAGAAGTTCAGAAAGCTGTTGCACGAGCTTGGGATACCGCAGCCAAGGAATGGGACTGCAAGATGTTTTGAAGAGGCGTTTGAGGTTGCGGAGAGAGTTGGGTATCCTGTGGTGGTAAGACCGAGTTATGTGATTGCTGGGAGAGGAATGCAGATTGCGTATAACGCGGAGGAGCTGAGCAGGTATATGCAGGAAGCTGTTGAGGTTTCTGAGACAAAACCAGTGCTGATTGACAGATACGTGGAGGATGCGGTGGAATGCGAAATTGATGGAGTTTCTGACAGAAAAAGATTGTTCATTGCAGGGATAATGGAGCATGTGGAGAAAGCAGGGGTTCATTCTGGCGATGCAAGCTGTGTTACCCCTCCGGTGAAGCTGAGCAAAAAAATTCAAAGAAAAATTGTTGAGTATTCGCGTAAAATTTCCTCTGCGTTGAAAAACGTTGGTGCAATAAACATACAGTTTGCTGTGCAGGGGGATAGGGTTTTTGTGCTTGAGGCGAACCCAAGAGCAAGCAGAACCGTTCCTTACCTGAGCAAGGCGGTTGGGATACCGCTTGCAAAAGTTGCAACCAAAATTGCTCTGGGGCATGAGTTAGATGAGTATGGCTTAAAGGAAACTCCAAAGCTTCCTTACTACGCGGTGAAAAGCGTTGTTTTCCCCTTCTTGAAGTTACCTGGAACAGACTTTGTGCTGGGACCGGAGATGAAGAGCACTGGGGAGAGCATGGGAGTTGATGAGGAGTTTGGAGGGGCGTATTATAAAGCGCTGCTTGGAGCGGATCTGAATATATACACTGGCGGGAAGGTTGTACTGAGTTTGAGGGATGGGGATAAGAAGCATGCAAGGAAGCTTGCTGAGAGGTTTTATGAGCTTGGGTTTGAGGTTTTGGCAACAAAAGGAACAGCAAAGGCAGTTGGGGATGGAATTCCTGTTGAGGTTGTAAAGAAAAGCAGTGAGGGGGAGCCGAGCATAATAACAAAAATTCTGAGGGGGGAGATTGGGTTGATTATAAACACGCCGAGTAAGGGGAGGGATGCGCTGACTGATGGTTTTAGGATAAGGAGAAGCGCAGTTGAAGCAAACGTTCCATGTATCACAAGCATTGAAGCTGCTTTCGGGGTTGCTGATGCGATTGAGCATGTTAAAGGGAAAGGGATGAGAGTTGAACCTTTAAGCTACTACACAAAGAAGGTGAGGTGGGATGGGTAGGAAAGCGGTGCTTGTGCTGCGCGATGGCTCGTGTTTCCGGGGAGCTGGTTTTGGGGAGGAGGGAGTTGCAACAGGGGAGCTGGTTTTCAACACAGGGTTTTGTGGGTATCAGGAGACATTAACCGACCCGTCGTATGCAGGTCAGATTCTCACCTTCACCTACCCGCTTATTGGGAACTATGGAGTTAACTCTGAGGATTTTGAGTCTGATAGAATACATCTTCACGGAGTTGTGGTGAGAGAGCTTTGTGAAACTCCTCAGCATATGAAAATGAAGGAAAGTTTGGATGAATTTCTGAAAAAGTTTGGCGTTCCTGGTATATGTGGAGTTGATACAAGAGGAGTTGTGAGGAGGATAAGGAGCGAGGGGGTTATGCCAGCATCCCTTTCAGTTTACTCAAAAAAGGAGCCGAAGCTTGAGGAGCTGCTTCAGATGGCAAGGGAGTTGGATTACTCAAAAATTGATTTTGTTGAGAGAGTTGCTTCAAAAAAGAAAAAGGAGTATGTTGCTGGAGAAAGGAGAGTTGTGCTGATTGACTGCGGGGTGAAGGGAAGCATTGTAAAGGAACTTTTGAGAAGAGAAATTTCGGTAATTCAGGTTCCGCCAAAAACAGCTGCGGAGGAGATTCTTTCAATGAAACCAGATGGAGTTGTTCTTTCCAATGGGCCTGGCAACCCTGCGCTGCTCGGTTACGTTGCAAGCACTGTGAGGAAGTTGATGGGCAAACTGCCTGTTTTTGGAATCTGCTTGGGGCATCAGATAATTGCGCATGCAGCTGGAGGGAGGACGTTTAAAATGAAGTTTGGGCACAGGGGGAGCAACCACCCTGTGAAGGAGTTGGAGAGCGGCAGGGTGTTCATAACAAGCCAGAACCATGGGTATGCGGTGGATGAGAAAATTCCGGATGGGTTTGTGGTGACGCACAGAAACTGCAATGATGGAACGATTGAGGGAATGAAGCATAAGGAGCTTCCTGTTTTCTCTGTTCAATACCACCCAGAAGCAAACCCAGGGCCGTTGGACTCAGGGTATTTGTTTGATGTGTTTGAAAAGCTCCTTTAAAGCTCTCGGTTTATGAAAAAGTCCGCAAGCTCAAGAAGCTTTTCCCTTGCGTTTGTTTGAGGAAGCTGTTCAAGCCCTTTCTTTGCTTTCAGAACAATCTCCTCAGCTCTTTTCTTTGCATATCCATCGGAGTTGTATTTTTTCAGAATTTCAATTGCGTCATTAATTTTTGCTTTCTCCTTTGTTCTTTCTGAGAGAATTGAGAGAAGCTTCTCCTTATCCTCTTTTGATGCTGCGGCAAGAGTGTAGATTACCATCAGCGTTCTTTTTCCCTCGCTGATATCGCCGCCAATCTCCTTTCCATACTTCTCCTCCCTTCCAACTATATTCAGAACATCATCCTGAATTTGGAATGCAACCCCAACCGCATTCCCAAAATCCCGGAGGATTCTTTGCTGTTTTCGGCTTCCTCCTCCCAAGTAAGCGCCAACCTCGCAGGAAGCTGCAATAAGCGCGCCTGTTTTTCCAGCAACCATCTCGCAGTATTGCTTTTCAGTAATATCCCACAAACCACGGCTGCTCCACCCAATCTCCATCCCCTGTCCCTCAAGCACCCTTCTGAACGCATCCGCAAGTATTCTCTGAGCTCCAACAATTTTTTTCGGTGGCATTTCAAGCAGCAGAGTTGTTTCCCAAACCATTGCAAACAAACCATCTCCTGCGTTTATTGCAAGCGGTATTCCATATATCTTGTGAATGCACGGCTTCCCCCTTCTCATCTCCGAGTCATCCTCAATATCGTCGTGGACAAGGGTGAAGTTGTGGAACATTTCAATGGAAGCTGCAATCGGCAGTATCTTTTGGGAATCTCCCCCAACTGCCTCGCAGGAGAGCATGCACATAACCGGCCTGAAGCGCTTTCCACCCCTTCCAAGCAAATCCCATATGGGCTCATACACTGCTTTTGGCTCCTTGTTTTTTGGGATAAGTTTCTCTATCTCTCGGTTGACTTCCGCACCCCTCCATGCAATATACTCCATTATGTTCATCACATCGCCAGCAGGGTTTCCCTCACTTTACTTACTCCAATAGCCTCTATAAGCTTACCCATTCTTGGCCCCTTCTCCTTGTTGAGCAGAGCAAGGTAGAGCTGTCGGAAAAGCTCCTCTGGCTGCAACCCTTTCTCCCTTGCGAACTCAAAAACTAGATTGTGTATTTCAACTGCTTTCATCCCATCCCTCAGCTTCAAAGCAAACTCCTTCAACAGCTTCACATCTCCGTGCTTTGTTGGCTGGAAGGAGAAGGAGTATTCCTCTGGCGCAAACTCCTGCTCAATCCACTTTTCAACGTATGGTTGCAGATAGCTCACTCCCTCTGAATCATTGAGCAGCTCCCCAACCTTTTTCCAATCTCCGTACAGCTGTTTATACATCAATATATCTGAGAAGGATGCTCTCCACCTCATTTTTTCTGTTGAAAGGGAGAATGCGATTGCTTTCTTTCTATCTGCCCTGCTGAGCTGCTTGTCTGACAAGTCAAGAGTTGATGCGTATGCATAATCCTCAAACAGCCTCATCAGGTTATACCCGGTTGGGTCAATATCCTTGTTCTCCTGTATGTCTGGTTTGAACAGCGCGTATTTTATCAGCTCAGGCGGGATGAGCTCGAGAATGTCTTTCACTCCAAGCCCTATTCCCTTTGATTTTGAATACTTCTTTCCTTTCAGAAGGATGAAGCCAAATTTATAGCCAATTGGCGGCTCCTTTTTGAAAAGATGGTTATACACCGCAAGCACCGTATCCCACGAGCCTCCTTTGGTGTGGTGGTCAACTCCAGCTCCCTCAACAGTTGTATGAAAAACCTCCATCCACGAAGGCCAGTGCAACCTCCAAGTCAATTTGTATCTGTGCTCTGAAAGTCTGTTCTCTCCCTCATACCCGCATCCTTTTGTGTAGCCAACATCTTTCACATCTTTATATGAATATGAATTCTCATCAAACTCGGTGACAACGGTTGTTGCAATTCTCCCGCAGTTCTGGCAGACGGGCATCAGCGCATTCCACTCGGAAGGCAGCTCCGGCTTTAATGATGATTCGGCAACCACCCTTTTTGTTTCCTCGTGGTTTTTCAGAAAGAAACGCGCGAGGGAGTCAAACCTTCCCTCAGCGTAAAGCTGATTTGCTCGCTCAAGCTTTGGATGAACATCGAGCACGTTCATCACATCAACTGCCTCGCTGAAGAAGTGCTCGCCGTAAGAGGAGTGGCATCCTTCCGGATCCGGCACATCGCAGAGAGGCTTTCCAAGGTGGGGGGTGAGCTCCTTCTCGTATTTTATTAAATTTATTGGCACAGAGTCAAACGCGTCAAATATGTCTGCGATGAAGTGAAACTCTGTTGTGTATCCTTTTTCCTTCAGGTATTTCTCTATTGCGGAGGAGAAGAGGAATTCGCAGAGAGTTCCAACGTGTAAACTCCCGCTTGTCGTTATCCCAGAAGTTATTATGAATGGCTCCTCCTTCTCCGCAACTATTCTATCGGTAAGCAGCTCCACCCAATGCCTTGGCTCCTTCTCCATACAATCACAGTTTCGATTTCAAAAATTCTTTTGCTGCGAAGGTATTCTTAAAAACTTCCCTTGCATCCTCCACCATTTTTGAAATTGTTCGTTTATTATACAGCGGGTTGAAGTGAAAAAGGTATAATTTTCTCGCGCCTGCTTGCTTGGCAACCCATGCAGCCGTTTTGGGGGAGGAGTGGCCGGTGTTTATGCTTGCCACCCTGAAATCGTGCTCTGAAAAATATGTTTCATGCACGAGCAGATCGCAGTTTTTTGCAAGGTTTGCTGTTGAGCTGCATGGAAGCGTATCGGTTGCATAGACAAAGCTCCTTCCCCTATTCTCAATCCTAATTCCAAGCACAGGGTCTGCGTGTTTCAGAGGTGCAGTTTTCACAACTGAGTCAAATATCCTCTGCTTTCTTTTCAACTCTTGGAATTTCACTTTAAATTTGAAAAGAGGGGAGTTGAAGTAAACCGGAAAGAGCGGTTTTGTCATTATTCTGTCAACTGCTTCCCTCACCCCTTTCTGTCCGTAGATTGTAAGCTGTTTTCTTTTGTATGTTTGCTGGAGAGTTGTTATTCCCACTATGTGATCTAGGTGGAAGTGGGAAAGCAGTAAACAGGTTGGCTTGCTGAAATCAACAAACTCATCAATCCAGTAGATTCCAGTGCCGGCGTCAAGTATGTAGTTCCCTCCTGGCGTTTCAACAAGCACGCATGGAGTCTGCCCTTTCTTTGAATACCAACCTCTTGTTCCTAGAAACGTCACCTCCAAAGAATCACCAGAAGCGGGCCCGGCGCGATTTGAACGCGCGACCTACTGGTCACCCCGTAGTTTATAAGAGCCAGCCGCTCTGCCACGCTGAGCTACGGGCCCATGCGGAATATGTTTAATAGGTTAGAGAATAAAAAGGTTGTTTATGATTGCCGTTCTTCGGTTGGGGCACCGGGTTGGGAGGGATGCACGGGTGACAACACACATCTGTCTAGCAGCAAGGGCGCTTGGAGCGGATAAAGTTTTCCTTTCAGGTGAGAGGGATGAGTCGGTTATAAGGAGTGTGAAGGGGGTTGTTGAGAAGTGGGGTGGAAGCTTTGAGGTGGAGTATGCGGAGAATTGGAGAAGGGTGATGAGGGAGTGGAAGGGAAAAATTGTGCATCTTACGATGTATGGTGAGCCGTTGAATTTGAAAATTGATGAGGTTAGGAAGGAGAAATCCCTCCTGATTGTTGTTGGGGCGGAGAAGGTGCCAGCGGAGGTTTATGAGAAAGCGGATTACAACATCTCGGTTTCAGGGCAGCCGCATTCGGAAGTGGCTGCGCTGGCTGTTTTCCTTGACAGGTATTTTGAGGGAAAGGAGCTGGACAGGGAGTTTCCAAACGCAAAGCTGAGGGTGATTCCAGAAGCGCATGGGAAGTTGATTGAGGAGGAGTAGTTTTTCCTGCGAAGGGTATAAATATTCTCACATGCATAATATAGCGCATGAAGATGAAGAAGCGCAAAGCGCGCTCCAGAAAGATTGCGAGGAAAAAGGTGGCTGTTGCAAGGCGCAGGATGAAGGTTGTTAAAAAGGTGAGAAGGGCGGCCAGGGTTGTGAGAAGAAAGAGAGTTAACAGAAGGCTTGCGGATGAGCATATTAGAAATTTAATTCTCCAGATTGCGGGAGAGAAAGCGCTTGCAGTTGCCGAAGCGTTGGAGGAGCCGCTGAGCGATGAGGATTTGGCGAGCGCGTGCAGGATAAAGCTGAGCGAGGTGAGGGCAGTTTTGAATAAGCTGCACTCTTATGGTTTGACAACCTACGAGAGGAGCAGGGATAAGGAGAGCGGTTGGTATTCATATGTGTGGAGGCTGTCACTTCATAAAGCAGATAAGCTGCTGAAGAAGAAGGAAGCCCCTCAAAAAATAACTGAAGAGACAGTTGAGTTCTACACCTGCAAGTCTTGTAAGAAGGGGGAGGGAGTGCTGATTCCTTTTGATGTTGCGTTTGAAAATAAATTCAGGTGCCTGGACTGCGGCGCTCCGCTTGTTTTTGTTGAAAAGAAGGAAACTGCTAAATAGGTTTTGTTTTATAATTTTTCCATGAAGCTGCTTCTGAAGTATAAACTGCCGAAGAATATTGTTGAGCATTCAAAAAGAGTGAGGAGGACTGCTGTGAGAGTTGCAAAGGAAATTAGAAGGAGGGGATGGGAAGTTGATTTGAAGCTTGTGGAGGAGGGGAGTTTGCTTCACGATATTGGGAGAAGCAAAACCCATGGGCTGGAGCACGGTTACATTGGAGGGGAAATTTTGAGGAAGGAGGGTGTTGGGGAGGAGGTTGCGAGAATTGTGGAGAGGCATGTGCTCGGTGGGATAAGCAGGGAGGAAGCTGAGAGGATGGGGATGCCTGCGAGGAGCTTTATACCGGAAACAGTTGAGGAGAAGGTTGTTTGCTATGCGGATAAAGTTTGCGAGAAGGGGAAGGTGGAGAGAATTGAGAAGCTGCTTGGAGGAAGCGAGATGTTTGGTAGAATGAGGAGGTTGATGGAGGAGGTTGATTGGATGAGGGGGAGGGTGCAGGAGCTGAATGTGTACGTGGTGGTGCGGGATTCGAGGGGGAGAATTCTTCTTTTGAAAAGAAGGGAGCCGAAAGTTTGGGAGTTTCCTGGTGGTGGAGTGGAGTGGGGGGAATCGCCGGAGAAGGCTGCGAGGAGGGAGGTTTTGGAGGAGACGGGTTTGAAGATTGAAAGAATGAAGCTGCTTTGCACAAGCTCCAAGGTTTATAGAAAAGGCGATTTGAGGAAGCATTCGGTTTACATTGTTTTTGAGGGGAGGGGGGAGGGAAGAGCGAAGTTTGGCGGGGAGCACAGCATGGCGCTGTGGGCGGATTTGGAGAAAATTAAAAGGTTGAAGCTGGGGTGGAATGTGGAGCCAATAGTTAAATTTTTGAGCAGAAGTTCAAGCTGAAACAATAGTCGTGTTTTTAAAGGTTGAGAGGTAAATATTCAGTAAAGCGGGGTAGGGTAGCATGGAGATAGCTTCTTCTTGGAGGCTACCATAATGCCCGCTGGGCTCATAACCCAGAGATCCGTGGTTCAAATCCACGCCCCGCTACTTCTGCTTTTTCAAAATTCTTTTTGCAGTCCTTCCAAACTCGTTTACAACTTGGATAACAAATGCAGCAGATTCCTTGTCTGCAGAGAAGCCTGAGTATTGGATGTTGTGCCTTTCCAGACGTATTTTATCTGCTTTTTCAAAAAGCTCCCTGTGCTCCGGGTAAAGATGCTTCAGGGCGAGGAAGAGACACGCGTGGCTTCTTTCAATATATCCTGCATTGAAAAGCATGGCGCGGGCATAGTGGAAAAGCGCATTGTAGGATATAATTTCGCACACTTCATACTCATTCATCTTGAGATTATTCTCTGCACTCTTTGAAAATTTGTCTGCAAGAGAAAGCGACTGCTCCACTCTCTCTTTTGCGCTTTCCAATTTTTTTATGAGCCCTTTTCTGAGGCACTCTTCAAATGTCATAATGAAGCACCTTTCAGAACAACATTGTTTTTAAGCACTGAAAACATGAATGGATCGTTTCGCTTGTTGCTCTCCCACTTTTCCAGCGGTAGCACGGTAATTTGAAGCTTCTTCCCAATCTTGTTTTCGATGGTTTTGGAGTATTCATAGCGCACTTCCTCCTTCCTTCCAATGATCAGCAAATCCACATCGCTCTTTTCGTCGTATTCTCCCGAAGCATGGCTGCCGTAAACTGCTAGGGATATGACAGTGTCCTCAACGAGCGATTCCACCTTCGCTTCATTAAGAAGGTGTAAAAAATATGCTCTCTTCAAAGCTTTTACCACATAATGCTCATTGTTTAGGAAAAAAACCCGAAGATTTGCGTTGCGTTCGTCCTGCAACCAGTTTAACTTGATAAGCTCCTCACAGTATACCTTCACAGTAGGCGGCCCTAGTTTCAATTCTCGGCACAGCCTCTTGAAATGAATTTTTTGCGTGGGGTGTTTTAAGAACCATTCCAGCACCTTCAACCCTGAAAAAGAGTTGAGTTCCATGTTATAATTACCGTTTGGTATTTATATAAACTTTTCGGTATATTTGCATAGAGAGTGGTTAGTGAAGTGGTTGCCTCCTTTATAGAAAAGTTTAATAATAAACAATTCGTTTATTAACGCATGTCAAATTTAAAAACCTCTCAGGCAGTGCTGGATGCGGTGCTGGGTTCTCCGCATGGGATTACAACCCTTGATGTTTTGGAGAGCCTTAGGTTGAGTGATTCGTTCACGCTGAAAACCACTCTCAGTCGCCTGAACAAATCTGGCAGAATCATCCGTCTGAAGCGGGGGGTTTATTCTGCCAACCCAATGAGGGATCCGTATGCATGTGCGCAGGCAACATTTAACGGTTATCTTGGTTTCTCCACAGCTTTGTACCTCCACAGGCTTATCTCTGAGATGCCGTTTAGCCTGATTGTTGTCACAGCAAGCACATCAAAAGTGAAGCAGTTTGGTGAGTATGAATTCAGGGCTGTGGCGCTTGGTGAGAAAGCGATTGGCTTTGCCAGAATTGGGGAGTATGTGGTCTCAACCCGAGCCAAAACGCTTTTTGACTGCCTTTACCTGCCAAAATATTCTGTTGAGATGGATAAACTCATTAGTGCATTTAAGCAGGCAGAACTCACGGAAGAGGAGTGGAGGGAATTCAGCAGTTATGTGAAAAGGTTTGCAAGGGGCAGAGTTGCTAGGAGAGTGGAGGGGGCGGTGAGGTTAATTAGGGGGTGAGAGAGTGGAGATTAGTATTGACGCGTGCAGGAGCATGGCGGTGAGGTATGGCTTGCCTCTGCAGTTCATCGTGAAGGAGTTCTATCTTTTTGATGTGCTGAGCAAGGTGGCTGCGCAAAAACCCGATATTGTTTTCAAAGGTGGAACTGCTCTGAATAAAGTGTATCTTGAAAAGCTCCAGCGTTTTTCGGATGATTTGGACTTTGATTCTGGAACAGAGAACTTTGCAGAGGTGCGGGAAGTTTGCAGAGAGTTGTCCAAGGGAATTGAAGGATATGAAATTTTGGAATTCCGCAGAGTTGGTAATTCGCTGCAGTTTTACTGCGTTTATAACAGCCCACTTGGGGGAAGGGATCGTGTGCGAATTGATGTCGCACCAAAGAGGATTATAACTGATAAGCCTCTTGTGATGAAAGCAGCGGTATCCCAGTATACCCAGCAGCTGGTCAGTGGCTTTTATATTTACTCTCTGGAAGATTTGGTTGCGCGGAAGATGTATGCGCTTCGCACTAGAAGCGAGGGCAAGGATGTGTATGACGTATACAATGCGTTGCCCTTATGTGGAAAGATGAGGAATGCAATTAGGAGAATGCTGCAGGCTGAAAGGAGCGATGAGGAAGTTGGGGAATTTCTGAGCCAGATTATACAAAAGATTAGAAAAATGGATTATAGGAAACTGCATAATCTCACAAACCCATTCATCCCCGTAGACAAGAGGCCTGGGAGTTGGTTGGAGTTAAGGAATGATTTAGCGAGTAAGCTTGAAGCTATGCGGGAGCAGGTGTGAGTTTGCGAGATACAAAAGTTATATATACTCTCACTTACTAATTTCTGTCATTGATGAGGTGGGGCGATGGGTGATATTAAAAGGGTTCCAACCGGCATTGAGGAGCTTGATAAGATAATTGAAGGTGGTTTTCCAGAGGGCTCTGCGATACTTGTGAAAGGCTCTCCAGGAACTTTGAAGACAATTCTGGGCTTGCAGTTCCTTTACAACGGGGCAAAGCAGTTCAAAGATAGAGGGATTTACATTTCATTCACGCAGGGGGAGGAGAGCTTGAAGGAGCAGGCGGAGCTGTTTGGGTGGAGTTTTGATGGTTTGCCTGTGGAGTTCAAAAACTATGATATTACCAGAGAGCCGGATTTGGAGGGGTTGATTGTTTCTGATATTAAAACGTTCAAGCCTGCAAGGGTTGTGGTTGATTCCCTCACCTCTTTCCTGAGCAAGCTTCCACTTTCAAGGGAGGAGTTTGTTGCGGATCAGATATTTGAGGCAATTAAAAAGGTTGGGAGCATACCAATTACTGAGGATATGCTGCTGAGAGCATTGACTACAAGGTTTATAAGGAGGATGAGAGAGGCGGATAAGTGCACGGTGATGTATATATATGAGGAGAGAACGTTTGAGAGCGCCAAGGAAACGTGCGAGTATTTGGTGGATGGAGTGATAAAGCTTGCGAAGATAGAGGCGCTTGGAAAGAGGACGCTTGTTGTGGAGAAGATGAGGCTGACGAAGCATGACTTTTTGGCAAGGACGGTGAATGTTGGGCCGAAGGGAATTGTGGTGGAGAAGTAGTTTCGTAAGATAGTCTGCCGAAAGCTTTATATACTGCTTTTTCGTAAGATAGTCTGCCGAAAGTGATTTGTTGGCAGATATGCAAACCCATAAGGAGATGTACAACAAATTTAAGAGAGATGCAGAGAATAGAGGTTTGTTCGATGCAACCAGAGCAGAAGCGTATTTTCTAGCTGCCTACCATTTAGTGGAGGCATGCGCAGCTAAAAGTCGAGTGCATATACACAAACACCAGCTAGTTAGGAAAAGGTTGGAGGAGAATGAGTTTATATTTGGGGCGAAAACCAGGGCTGTGTGGGAGAGTTTCCAAAGAATAGAAAACCAGCTTAGACCAAAATTCGTTTACGGTGGGAGGGGGAGCCAGACGGACTTGGAAAGAATTGAGAGGGAGTTTAGGAAACTGGAGGAAATCTGTTTGGAGGTGTTGAGGGGTGATTGATGCAAAATTCAAAGAGCTTGTTGAAAAGATAAGGAGGAGGGTTGGCAGCTTGAAGGGAGTCTCATCTGTAATTGCTTTTGGCTCCGTCGCAAGAGGGGAAGCAGACGAAAGATCGGATTTGGATTTAGCAGTTGTGCTGGAAGACGCCAAACTGCAGGAGGTTGTCTCGAAGAAGATTCTGGAGTTGGAGGCAGAGCATGATGTGAATATAGAAGTTGTTTTCCTAAGCAGGAGGTTGAATGAGGTGAATAGGCAGCTTCTTGAAACAATTCTGAGGGAGGGGGAGGTGATTGCTGGGAAGATGCCTGATGTTTCTTTGAGGAAGCTTGGGTTTGAGCCTTACACAATAATAAAATATGATTTGAGGGGGTTGGGAAAAGCGAAGAAGGATAGGATAAATAGGTTGCTCTTTGGGAAAAGGAGTGAGAAGAGTTACGGAGGAAAGAGGTATGTGAGCGAGAAGAAAGGAATTGTGAGGGAGCTGCGTGGGTTGAGGATAGGGATAGCTTCGCTTCTTTTTCCTGAGAGGAATTCGTGGAAGGTTGAGAAGCTGCTCAGGAACGAGGGGGCGAAGGTGAGGAGGATTGAGGTTTGGATGACGAAGGTTTGAAGTTGCTATTCTCGCTGTTGATTTTAAATACTCATTATTCGTAATTATGTTATGGAAGTGAGGATGCTGAAGCACCCACTTACAGGTGTTGTTGTTAAATGCAGCCCGAAAAGCCACAAGGTGCTTGTGGATGTGCTTGGTTTGCTGGGGAAGGCAGGCATAGGAGTTTATGGGGTGATGCTTGAGAAGGATAGGTTGAAGTTCTATGTTAGGGAGGGGGAGTGCGAGAGGACGCTGAGGGTGCTTGATAAAGTTGTGAGGGGGGATGTGGAGTTCAGCATAACTAGGGAAGTTGGGATGATTACAATTTCTGGTGGGAGTAGGAGGCATTCTGTTAACGTGGATGTTCTTCTTGCTCCGGTGAAGAGTAAGGTGAAGATATTTGATTTGATAAGGAGCGATAACTCCGTGCAGCTGTTCATTGAGCTGAGGAATAGGGGGATGGTGTTTGAGGAAATTGTAAAAAGAGTGACGGATGGTTTCAGGATGACAAAGGTTTAATGCTTACTTTGGGATGGTTTAACAAAAAGTATAAATAGCACATTCGGGAGTAATCTAACTGCGACCAGATGTGATGAAAATGGAGTATTGGTTTTTGCTTGCCAGCTTTGCTTTCCTCGGGGCTGGGCTGAAGTATATTGACTGCGTGTATGATGAGGGAGTGTTTGATAGGAGAGTTGCAGTCCTGCTTGGTTTGGTTTGCGGAGTTCTGATGGGCTATGTCATCGGCTCGGATATGCAAGCATCTTCCATATTCCTTGCTGTGATAATTGGGGTTGCAATAACAAAAAAAATAGACACCAATCCATTTTTTATTGGCGCAATTCTTGCTTTTGCTGTTCCGCTTTTTCTAACGAAGAATATAATGATAAATTGGTTGCCTACGGCCATGCTTGTCTTTGCGAGTATTGTTGATGAGGTAGGCAACAACAGAGCGGATTTGGGGTTGATAAATTCAAAGTTTTTGAAAACATTCTTCCATTACAGGATAAGCATGGAGGTGGTGATGGGGCTGCTAGTGATTTTTGGTGTGTTTGAGCCAATCTACTTCATCGCCTTCTTCTTATTTGACTTGTTCTATCATATGGTTGGGGGATATGCTAATAGATTATTGAGGAGCAGATTTGAATTTTTGGTTATGGATACGCCAGATGAGATAATTGTAAAGGAAATTGAGGTGGGAGTTGGAGAAAATGGGATGGGAGAGATGAATGGTGAATTCCTGCTTAAGGAGTTTTAGGTGGTTTTATGCAATGCGATGTTTTAGTTATTGGAGCTGGTCCAGCAGGTTGCTGTGCTGCTATGAGTGCCGCTAAGAGTGGGGTTAAAGTGATTGGTGTGGAGAAGAAATTTCAAATAACTTCTCCCTTGCGTGGTGGTGAGGCCGTTTGTAAGCCATTTTATGATGAACTCTTGGAGGATGTTACATGTCTTAAAAAAGTTCCTAGATGGGAGAAGAGAGGAACCGTACTACAAACGAAATACTGCACAGTAGTGAGCCAGGAGGAGAAATGGAAAGCATACCTATTAGAACGAAGAGCGATGGAAAGAGTTCTGTATGAAGAAGCAGCGAATGCTGGGGCAGAAATGATGCTGGGTTCAGAAGTTTTAGACCTGAAATTCAAAAATGGTTTAGTTTCTGAGGCGGTTGTGAGAACATATAATGGTGTTAAAAGAATTAGGCCAAAAATTGTCATCGCCGCAGATGGATTCGCGTCTCTTGCTAGGAAATTGTTAAAGATAAATAAACCATGTAAAGATTGGGCAAGTGCTATAGAATTTGAAATGGTTGGGGTTAATTTCTCTGAGAAAGAATTTCTACAAGTCTTCTTTATGGAAGAGATTCCGGGAGGTTACTCATATATTTTCCACAAGACAGGCGGGAGGGGGTTGACTGGAGTTGCTTCACGACCACTATTTGATAAAATAGAAACAGCAATTTCAAAGTTTAATAAGGTAATTAATAAATACGAAGTGCTGTCGAGACAGCTTAAGAATGCGACTTTTATAGATATACGGGGTGGTTGTATAGATGTATCCGGACCGTTAGAAAATCCAGTACACGGTAATGTCGCGTTAGTTGGCGATGCAGCGAATCATAATTTTGCGTATATAGGGGAGGGCCTTATCCCAAGTATTGTTGCAGCAAAAATTGCCGGGGAAAAAGCTGCAGAGTCTATAAGTGGGGGAACCCACATCATCTCCGAATACCCAGTAGAATACAAGAAATTACCACTATGGAGAGAGTTAGTACAAACACTTAAAATAAAGGATAATATTGATGAGTTAATTTACAAAAATATCGATGTGAAACTTAAATTGATTTTGGAAGTCTTTCTTGAAATGGAAGTATTCGAGTGGAGTGGTAGGGAATTGCCGAATGCTTTGGAGTATAAATCAACTGATGAGTTAATAAAATTCGGAAAGGATTTAGCCAGCACGAAAAATATGAGTTTGGAAATTATGGAGTAATTATAATAGCTCCTGTCGGGCACATTATTCTACAAAACTCGCAGTCTTCTTTTGAGCATTTATTTATGTTTTTTTCATTAACAGTCACATTTAATCCTTTCGATTCGAATAATAGAGGGCAGAAGAATGTGCATGCCATGCAACTAATACATTTTTCTTTTTCTATTTTTACCATCATTTGAATCACCTTGGGTTTATGGTTAGAATATTAAAACTATAATTTAAATGGGTTGGTGGTGCACTTGGAAATTTTATGTCTTCGCCGGCCATGTATAAGAAGACAAAGGGCGTATTACCAAACAATGCCTTAAGTTTATCCCAAACTAGATAAACCTTGCTACCTATGGCTTCTAGAGATGCGATACAAGCGGTACCAACTCCTAGAAGTGGTTTTTCTTTACTCAACTCCTGTATCACACTTTCAAAGGATTTGTTTATGGCAGTGCCAGAGTAAGACAGTACTTCAATACTAGAGCTTTCAATTGGATATTCAAAGATTATATAATCGCCATAAAACGCTCCTATAACATGTGGTCGTACACTATTGTTTTCCTTGTAGCCGATTGGATAAAAAAATATTCTTCGATACAGTCTCTCATCTATAAACGTTTCGGGCCAATTTAGGATTCTCATTAGTTCTTGTTTTGCTGGTTTGTTGTTGATTTTACACACTATGTGGTCCCAGCATGCCTTTTTAGTTACACACATATCTGTAATTCCCGTGGGTAATGCATCAGTCGCAGATGCCAATTTTGGGGTGAGGTTGGTTGTAATGGCTAAACCAACAGCAGAATTGGCAAGTACTTCTTTACCCCAGAATTGAAAATTTTCGGTTACTTCGTTATTATCGGCTGTCTCTCCACCAACGATATAAAAATCATTTAATAGATTTCCTGCGGTATTAAAAAATTCTACAGACCTAGCAACACCATATTGTGATAACATAGTTGAAAGTTTGGAGAATAGGGGGATATGGGGGCCAGAGGGTATATTTAGAATTCTCTTGCTTCCGACGAAAGGTATTTTGAATACTTTAGCGCCGGATACCAAGGATACCAAAATTCGGTTATCAAAGTGTGTGTTTTTAAGTCCATCCGTTACTGTTTTTGCAAATTCCTCTGCTGCTTTTTTAGGATTCTTTTTAACATCATCACCTCTACCAATAGAGACGTCCATATTCTCGTAATGGGCGGCCAATGCCGTAACTCCCCTTGTAAAGCATCCGTATGGATTTATGAAACCTCCGACAGTTCCGCCTACTAAAGGAACATTTGAAGGTAGATGTGAGTAAACACCATCCAGAAGCTTTTGGAAACCACCATAATTTTTATAATGTATTGTTGGAAAGAGAAGAACGAATTTAGGAGTATTTTCCATTTTTTCTAGAGTATTTAGTATTACTTCCTCTCCTGCATTGAACGCTTCCCAACTTCTGGATAGACCTACAGAAGCCTCGAACATTTAACCACTTGTCTGAGCAAGTCTTTTTATTCTGCGTCTAGCATTCTCCATTTCAACTTCTAGTAAACCCCTATTAGCAAAAGCAGGAGTTATAGACACTAACGCAGTGTCGCCGGCTATGAGATAAAAAAGTACAACATAATTGCCAAGTTCAAAATAGACTCGATCTAATCCTTGATTAGAAAATTTCTCTATAATCACAAAAAAATCATCCATAGTTGATTGAAGAAGATTAAATATTGAAGGATCTTTCAGTTTAAATTTATCGGGTGCTGGTGTCACTGAAATTTCATTCTTTCTGGCAAGCATCACAGCTAACACGTCCTCCTCTCTTAATAAATCCTCTAAAACACTTAACATTGTTTCTTCGGGCATACTGATCGATTAAGTATAATAGTAGAGAGGTATAAATAAATTCGTATGTGGGATGCACAGTAGTTTTAAATACGAAAGTGGAGTATATATACTGTGCATGAGTTAAAACAACCTTTAGTAAGGGGTGAGGCATCAGTTTTTGGAATAGCCCTCAAAAAAGAACCGCATAGTTTAGAAGAGAACAGATTTGTGTTGGTGGGCAGGGTAGTTGATGAGGAAGGGAAAAAGGAAACTATGATTTCTCTGGGACATGATAAAAAAATAAACTGGCAGTTGAAGATAAGTGGAAAGGAACGGAGATTGGCGGGACTTAAGGAGGATGTTTTTCTGAGGTTTAGCGCAGATTTTAGTTTGGATGGTGAGTTGATAAAAATTCGTTCTGAATCTGTTGGAAGGTATGCAGACTACATAAATAAAGAAAGGTTGGAAAAGGAATTAAGAAGAGTTATTCAAACTCCAATTGGCGGAGAGTGGTTGGAAAGTGATTTGAAGGGTCTGGAAAGAAGAGGGTTCGTAGCTAAGCCTCTTGGTTGAATTTGGGCATACTTGAGGTAGTGCTCTCAGTCTGGGAAGGAGATGCGATTTGGTATTGAGTTTCAACAAATGACTCTTAGAAAACGAACAAGTGAACTGTAGGTAGAAAGATTTTTAATGTGGCGTAGTATAAATTAAAGATATGGGTCTTTGGAAGAAAATAATTAAAGAAAAGATTGATGAAATAGACCTCAAGATAATGAGTCTGCTTATAAGTGGTAGAGATCTCAGTGAACAGGAAATAAATGGGATCGCCAAAAAATTGAAAATAGATCCGCATGAAGTAAGAGATCGGATTTCAATTCTAAGGAAGAAGGGCATATTGTTGAAAACCTCTTCTGCACTTATTGACCCGATTAAATTGTGGGATGAATATCTTATAGTATTTATCAAAGCTAATTTATCACCACCGGTAGTGGGAGTTGAAATCGACTACCCCCGGGGGTGGACCGAAGTTGTGGAGAGATTAATTGAAACAGAGAAGAGAATGGGGATAAGTATAGTGCGGCAGGCTTATGCTTTACAAGGAACGGAATGGGATTTGTTGTTAATACTCACGACACAAGATTTAAATGAGTATCAAGAATTTGGAGAGAATTTGATCAAACAAGGTTGGATAGAGAAGATATGGAGTATACGGCCGTTCGAGTTAAAAGGGAAGTGGGTTTTCGATCCTGTTGAAGTGCCTTCGGCAACTGAATATGTTAAAAATGTTAAATTGCCTGTTAAGCATCTGAAGTGATTATATGGGGAGATATGAATGGGTTGACTTGTATAAGTCAGTTAAAGCACCGGAAGCATTTTATAAGGCATATCAAAAGAAATTGGATGTTGTAGACGAAAGGCATTTGGTTGATTTTATCAAAAAGTACCATCCGGGAAGTAAAAAAATTATTATAGATTTGGGGATAGGACCGGGAAGAGAGTTGGAGTGGCTTGAAAAAATTGAGGATGTAGCAAGTATAGTGGGGATAGATTTCTCAAAACCCATGCTGGATTTTTGCAAAGGTATAGCAAAAAGATATTCAAAAAAGGTGATATTGGTACAGGAGGACTTTAGAAATTTAAGTAAGACGGAGAAGCTGATTGGAGGTTCGGTTACGCCCAAGATATTCATCTGTTTGGTTAATACTCTGGGGAACTTTCCTCCCAGAGATAGACTACGGGTTTTAAATGCAGTTAGAAGGATTATGGGCGGGGAGGATAGGTTAGTTCTGATGTTATACAAATTACCTCAGGACATGAGGATAAATGGAAATGCAATTAAAAGGATACCACCACATCTAAGACCGAGAGGATATGATATCATGAAATATTTGGAGTTGATAGATTATAGTTTTCAAAATTGGATATGGGATCCTGTTGTTGAAATATTCGGTAGCCCCCCGATAATTACGTATGATGATGAGAATCAGGATATAGCTGCTTACGTGGGCGATAAAAAGGTTTTTGGCTCGCATAGGTGGGATAAGACGGAAATAAGAAATTTGCATAAACAAGCAATGTTGAGAATTGACAAAATAATCGAAGGTGATTATGCGTATATAGTAGTTTCAAAAAAATAGCTATTATTTATTTATTTTTTTAGCTTGTTCCTCGGCTTCATCAAGAATTTTTATTAATTTATAAACATCTTTATTTAAGGTGTAGCCAAGTAGTTCAGTTAGGGTTCTCCAAGGTTTCGTTTTATTTTCAATTATCATCGGGGTTAGAATTTTTTGGTTGGCTAAGTCCTTCATTGCTAAATATAGAGTGGCTTTGGGAAACCTCTTCAGTTCCCGGCATATCTCCACCGGCATGCGGGGCTTGCCGTCACTGAGCAGGTGGATTATTGCCTGATTTTGAGGCTTCACCAGCACCTGGAGGTGGCGCCATTTCTGCTCGCTCTGGTTGTTTGCTCGTCTCCCCATGTTCACCCAGAATAGATTATGTTTGTAGTGTTTTAAATAGTATTCTGTGTATTATAATTTATTGAGTATAAAAAATAATAATCAGTCTAAAAAAACGAAAGTTATATATATATCTTTCTATAAAATTCTACTCGCCAGCCAGTAAAAGGTCGCTTCGGAGGTGGTATGGTGGGGCTCCTCGCCATTATAAAAAACATGGTGGTGAAGGAGGAGAAGCCTGTTGAAGTAAAGCAGGAAGTAGAGGATCCGATTTCTGTTCTGAGAAGGAAGGTGCTTTCTGCTCTGGAGTACACGGGCAACTACCAGGAGGTTCTTCTTGAAAATGGGAAAATTGTTGAAGTGGAGAAGATGGAAAGGTTTGCAAGTGAGAGGGTGAGGGATGCGTTGTATCACGCTGGTTTTATCGTCCCTCCTTATGGAATGGCGGAAACAACATGGGGCGATGCCCAGTTTGACGCAATTGGGGTGAACTCAAAATATCTGGTTTTGGGGGAGGTTAAGTGGGGAGAGGAGGTATCAGAGGAGGAGGTGGAGTCTCTGCTCAGCAGAGCAGAAGAAGCTGAAAAAAGAGGGAGGGGAAGGGAGGTTATTCTTTTCATAGCTTCCTTAAGAAATCTGCGGAGCAGGGCAAGGGAGAAGCTGGAGAGATGCCAAAAGAAGAACTTCGTGGTGAGCTTTGAGGAAGTAAGGCCGTATAGTTTTGATGAGTAGTAAATAGTGGAGAAGAGTGACAGGTTTCAGGGGAGTTTGGATTAGTTGCAAGCTCGTAATGAACCCATTGTATTATATGGGGAGGAATGCATAGTGTATTGGTGTTGGAATGAGCTCTGAGGAGAAGCAGCGGGTAATGGAGATGTGGAATGAGCATCTGGAGAGGCATAACATTCGCCTGAAATTCCTCAGCAGCAACGCTGCGCAGGAGGAGAAGTTCAACGCTGATTTTAAGGAGAATGTGGTGCGGAGCAAGAAGCTGACGCATGAGGAGAAAATGGAAATTCTCAGGTATGCAGAACTTTGAAAAAGCTTTTATTCTCTCCTTTTGATAATTGTAAGGGTGAACTGATGGATTTATCTGTCTCATTCTGCGGAGCGAGGATGAGAAATCCCACCGTGCTCTCATCTGGTTTTTTGGGAGTGAACGTTGAGATGCTGAAGAGAGTTGTTGAGGAGGGAGCAGGAGCGGTTACATTTAAATCAATCGGCCCAAGGGTGAGAGGTGGGCATAGGAACCCAACTGTTTTGGCGTATGAGTGGGGGATGATAAATGCGGTTGGGCTGCCCTCCCCTGGTTACAGGGATATGGAGGGGGAGCTTGCGAGAATGAAGGAAGTGAAAGCGCCTGTTTTTGTCAGCATTTATGGAGCGTCTGCGGAGGAGTTCAGAGAGGTTGCGGAAGCAGTTGCAAGATACAAACCAGCTGCGATTGAGCTCAATATTTCATGCCCAAACACAAAGGCAGAGGGGATGATTTTTGGCTGCAGCGAGAAGCTTTCGGCGGAGGTTGTTTCAGCTGTGAAGGATGTTGCCGGAGGAGTGCCCGTGATGCCAAAGCTCACCCCACAGGCATTGAATATTGCTGGAGTTGCAAAAGCATGTGAGGAGGCAGGAGCGGATGCAGTTTCTGCAATCAACACGGTTGGGCCAGGGATGTTGATCAACATTGAGGCGAGAAAGCCGGTGCTTGGTTATAAAAGAGGGGGGATCTCTGGGCCTGCGATAAGGCCGATTGCAGTGAGGTGCGTTTACGATATATACGAGGCAGTGGAGATACCTATAATTGGAATTGGGGGGGTGACGGAGGGCAGGGATGCGATAGAGATGATGCAGGCAGGCGCAACTGCGGTGGGAATTGGAAGTGGTGTTTACTACAGGGGAATTGATGTTTTCAGAAAGGTTTGTGAGGAGATGAAGGTTTGGATGGAGGAGAACGGGTATGGAAGTGTGAGGGAGTTGGTTGGTGTTGCCCATGAGTGATATGCCAGTTTCAAACAAGGTGAGGGAAGTTGTGGAGGAGAGTGAGGAGGTTAGAACGGTTTTTTTTGAGAGGGGGGTGCCTGGTGCGATTCCTGGGCAGTTCATTATGGTTTGGTTGCCAGGAGTGGATGAAAAACCGCTTGCGCTTTCTTATCTGAACGGGGAAGCGGCGGTAACTGTGCAGAGAAGAGGGAAGTTCACAGAGGAAATTTTTAAGTTGAAAAAAGGAGATTATGTGGGAGTGAGAGGTCCGTATGGGAATGGGTTTGATGTAGTTGGGGAGAAACCATGCATAATTGCAGGGGGAATTGGGATTGCACCGCTTGCTCCTCTGGCAGAGAAGATTGCTAAGAAAAAACCAATAATCATAATAGGCGCTTCAAGCAAAGAAAAATTGATTTTCAGAAAAAGGATGGAGAGGGTTGGAAGGGTTGTGTATGCAACGGATGATGGCTCAGTTGGAAGGAAGGGGTTTGCAACTGATTTGCTGGAAGAGGTGATTGGGGAGGTGGATGTTGTTTATGGGTGCGGGCCGGAGAGGATGCTGAAAAAAGTTTTTGAAATCTGCAGAAAGAGTAAAGTTGAGTGCCAGCTTTCCTTGGAGAGGTATATGCACTGTGGGTTTGGGGTTTGCGGGAGCTGCGCGGTGGATGGTTACCGGGTGTGTGCTGATGGGCCTGTTTTTTCATCAAAAGAGCTTTCAAAAATGACGGAGTTTGGGGAGTTTGCAAGGTTGAAGGATGGGAAAAAGGTGAGTTTGGAGGAATATTATAAATGGAGGGAGTAGCATGAAGGAGAGAATTGCAGATATTTTGCTGGAGATTGGGGCTGTTACCCTCAGCCCGGATAAGCCGTATAGGTATGCCTCAGGTATCCTGAGCCCAATATACACCGATTGCAGGTTGCTGATGTCGTATGTGAAGGAAAGGGAGGAGGTAATTGATGCGTTTGAAAAGGTGCTGAGGGAAAAAATTGGACTGCAGAATGTCGATTGCCTTGCAGCAGTTGCTTCGTCAGGGATACCGCATGCAGCTTGGCTCGCGGACAGAATCAAAAAACCAATGGTGTATGTGAGAAAGGAGGAAAAGGATCATGGGAAGCAGAACTTAATTGAGGGTAAGTTGGAGAAAGGAGCGAGGGTGGTGGTGATTGAGGATTTGGTGAGCCAGGGAGGGAGCTCTCTGCATACTGCAAGAGCGGTGAAAGCAGCTGGCGCCAACCCAACTCACTGTGTTGTGATATTCACATACCAGATGCCGAAAGCAGAGGAGGGGTTCAGGCAGGAGGGGGTAGAGCTGATTCCACTTACAGATATAAGCACTCTTGTGAAAAGAGCAACTGCAAAGGGAATTATAAACAAAAAGCAGGAGAGCATTATTCTTGAGTGGACGCAGGATACGGTGGGGTGGGGGAAGAAGAAGGGGTTTGAGTAAATGCATTGATGAGGTGGGGCAGTAATTTTAGATATACATTTGTATGGTAATAGTATACGTGTTGGAAAAACAAACATCTCGCTGTTGTGAAATTCTCATGTGAAGTGATGGGCGAGGAAAGCAGACATCTTGGAGCTTTTTGATGATATGCGGAAGAGGAGGCATAGAGTGGTGTACGAGGAGAGGGGGACGGTTAGTGAAAGTGAGGCTAGAGATGCGATAAAGAGAGCTAGGGAGTTCCTGAAAGCAGTGGAGGCAGTTGTGGGAAAATAAGTGATGGTTGGGGGTTAGTAATACTTTTTTATTTCCTCAAGTGTTTTCTTCTTCCATTTCTTAAACTCGGTGAATCCAATCCCAAGGTATTGAATGTCTTGTTCATCAAAGTTTTTCACAACATACTCAAGCTCCTTTAAAAAGTTCTCGTGTTTGTATTTTTTCAGAAGCTCGTTATACTCCCTCCATGAGATTTTTGTGTGAATGAGAAGGGTGAGAATGTCTATTGAATCTTTTCTTCCTTTTATGCTGTTTCTCCTCTCAATTTCTGCAGCCTGCTTCAGTATCAGCAGAACTTCTGGTTTGACTGTCCT